>Ga0153928_1000599_pt1 | contig 17399 bp, 16 predicted proteins | sample TSNJ012MetaG_FD_106656 | JGI IMG/M metagenome (GOLD analysis project Ga0153928, IMG submission 106656) | Attine ant fungus gardens microbial communities from New Jersey, USA - TSNJ012 MetaG | ecosystem: Host-associated > Fungi > Mycelium > Unclassified | place: USA: New Jersey, Wharton State... | reverse complement strand
GATTTATTATCGGTGAGCTTTGTCGATAAGATTGGTTATCGTGCATCCATGCTGATTGCCCATATTCTTGCTGCCATTGGCCTGGCATCGCTGCCGGTGCTGCCGGGATTGTTTGCCGATCCGTTTTTTGGCTTGCTGCTGGCAGTCTGTGTCTATGCTGTAGGAGGCGGACTTCTGGAAGTATTGGTGAGTCCGGTGATGGAATCCTGTCCGACGGAGAACAAGGAAAAGGCGATGAGCCTGCTGCATTCTTTCTACTGTTGGGGGCATGTGGCCGTTGTATTGTTGTCAACGATATTTTTCAAAGCATTCGGGATTGCAAATTGGAAAGTACTGGCCGTATTATGGGCGTTGATCCCGCTTGGAAATGCATTCTTATTTGCCAGAGTGCCAATGGCATCGCTGGTCGCAGAAGGGGAGACGGGATTGACGGTGAAAGAACTTTTTGCTAAAAAAATCTTCTGGATCCTGCTGTTAATGATGATGTGCGCCGGGGCCTGTGAGCAGTCGGTCAGCCAATGGGCATCAACCTTTGCCGAAAAGGGGCTGGGAATCAGTAAGACAGCCGGTGATTTGGCGGGACCGATGGCATTTGCGGTTTTGATGGGAACCTCCCGGGCTTTTTATGGGAAATATGGTGAGAAGATTCATCTGGAGCGGTTTATGCTGGGAAGTATCGTTCTGTGTATCTGTTCTTATTTATGCATTTCGTTACTGCCGGTGCCGGTTTTGAGTCTGGTTGGATGTGCGTTGTGTGGACTGTCGGTTGGGATTTTGTGGCCGGCGACTTTCAGTATGGCGGCGTTTTCGGTCAGAGGCGGGGGGACGGCGATGTTTGCTTTGCTGGCACTGGCTGGTGACTTAGGGTGCTCCGGCGGGCCGACACTGGTGGGGATCGTGGCGGGACAGTTTGATGACAATTTGAGGATTGGTATTTTAGCGGCATTGATTTTCCCGGTGTTGATGCTGGCAGGAATCAGGGGATTGCATGCTTTGCGCACAAGGGTTGCGGATATGGCAATATAAAGAAAGTAACATCTTTCCTCAGTATTAGTAATAAGATAAGAAGAGGAGGTGTTATTATGGTTGGTTTTTATTCTTTTAGTGGTGTTGTCACTGAAATCAGCAACGTTGCCGCCCAGGAAAACGAAAACGCCGGTTGTAATCAATTAATGTCTGTTTGTGATCAAAGCGGCAATATTATCAATTTTGTTGTGTCCCCCAATACCTATTTTGCCGATCAGGAAATTGTACAGGTTGGTGATTTTGTGACCGGTTATTATGATGGAAATGCACCGGCAATTTTAATTTATCCGCCACAATACCCTGCCCTTATCGTGGTAAAGTACAATCCGGATCAAAATGTAAAAGTGGATTATTTTAATAGCCGGTTTTTAAGCAGTGACGGCCGGTTAATCCTAAACATTGTGCCATCTACGAGAGTTATGCTTAAAAATGGGCAGCCTTTTATGGGAAATCCGGCTAACCGTAATTTGATTGTGTTCTATGGAGCATCAACCAGAAGTATACCGGCGCAGACTACGCCGACGAAAATAGTTGTTTGGTGTGAGGGTACCTGGTAGCAGGCACCCTCTTTTTTCAGCTACTGCAAATTTGACAGCCAGTGTTTATCATTGGCAATTGCGGTTACGATTTCTTTGCCGGAATTAAAATGATCGAAGGTTCCGTTGCTGATTTCACTGATAGCATTGCTTAGCATCATTTCATAATACGCCTCCGGAGTCATTTTCGCAGTGGACTGATCGTCCAGCTGCCTGGATTCGGAGGAGGCGATTCGGGCATATTCTTCTTTCACTTCGGATATAAGTTGGTCACGGTTCATAAGGGACTCCTTTACTTATCATTGCCAGGGTTATGACGGCTGCCGGATTGCTTTTTTGCATTCCGGCTTTCGCCGTCCAAAGCACTTTCTGCCATCGTCGGGCCGCCGTTTGCTTTTTCTTTGCGAACAGATTTTGGGTCAAGCTGTGAATCTTTTGCCATAATGATTCTCCTTCCTATTGGTGATGTTATGTGTTATTATTTGTAGAGAAAAGAATATTATTCAGAAGATGATACAGAGAGGTAGATGCCGAATGAACAAAGATACTTATGAAATGCTGGAAGCTTATATGCGTTCTTGTATGAAGGACAGTGCTCATGACAGGGAGCATATTTACCGGGTGCTCTATGTGGCGCTTGATATTGCAAAAACAGAGGCCCGGGTGGATTATGACGTATTAATTTGTGCTTGTCTGCTGCATGATATCGGGCGGCAGGAGCAGATTGAAAATCAGGAATTGAGTCATGCCCAGGTGGGCGCGGAGAAGGCCGGCCGGTTCTTGCGGGAGCATTCTTTTGCGGCGGAATTTGCCGACCGTGTAAGTGAATGTATCCGGGCCCACAGTTACCGTGCCAATCATGCGCCGCGGAGTATTGAGTCAAAAATCCTGTTTGACGCCGATAAAATTGATGTAGCCGGGGCAATGGGGATCGCCCGTACCCTGATGTACCAAGGCCGGGTTTGCGAACCGCTTTACCAGGTGAACCCGGATGGGCTGGTATCAGATGGCGACAATGATATAAATCCGTCATTTTTTCAGGAATACAAGTATAAACTGGAAAACATATATGACAAGTTTTTTACCGTACGCGGCACAGAAATTGCCAGCCAGCGCCGGCAGGCAGCTGTTGATTTTTACAATTCGATATTAGCGGAGGTACACGGATCCTACCAGTGTGGCAGGAAGCATCTGGCGGAGATCATGGAATAAGTGTCGAAGGTTTTCGATAATCACTGGGAGTGCATCCATAATTTCGCAAAAACAGCTTAGAATAGTAGCTAAGGTGGTTAAAGCCGCAGGCAGTGGCAATTTCTGTAATTGGCCGGTTGGTATTTTTAAGTAAGCGGCAGCTGACTTCCAGCCGGTAGCAGTTTAAAAAGTCAATGGGAGACTGCTGCAGGTAGTGTTTGAACATACTGCAGCATTTACTCCGGCACACACTTCCCGCCGCGGCAATATCGGCTAGTGCCAGTTTTTCGGAATAGTGCTGGTTTATAAAGGATACCATGTTTTTCTGGATGGTAAGGTCAGAGTAATCCCGGGCGGTTTCCGAAGCGGAAAGGAAAGGATCACGCCGTAAAAGATTGCTCCACAAAACATGAAGGATTCCGATAACCTCCATTTCATATCCGGGCAATGCCTGCTCTTTTAGCTGGACCATCCGGTCCATGGCAGCGGCTTCTTCATGAAGGAACAGATATTCCAGGTGGGAATTCTGGATTATGGGAAGCACATATTTCTGGTACAGTAACGTATTTTCAGCCAGCAGCTGAGGATGGAATAAAATACAGGTGAACACGCATTCCTGTCGGTCAGAAGAATAACCATAATGCATTTGCCGTGCATTGATCATGATACCGTCATTCTCGTGCAGCAGGATTTTCCGGCCATTCACAAAATAGTTCATATGTCCTTTTTGAATCCGAATGAATTCAATATCTTCATGCCAGTGACAGAGCGCCCGCATATCCGGATAGGTTGACAGGCGATCCGTCTGGATGTAGAGCGGGATGCCGACAACATCATAGGCAACAATTTCTGAGGCGTCTGGCATAAGGGTGAAGTATGAGTTCATAAATATTTTCCTCCCGGATACGATTGTTATAATAACCTTGGATTATTGTGATAGAAACCAATGGGATTTTGCACTATCATTATAGCATGTATCCATGAGTTTTTAAACCGCCGTTGGTGGAATACTGCAATGTATATTTAGTGAGTGCAAAAGCAGCGGAGCAAGGAGGATTTCAATGTTAGCAGATTATCATGTACATACGGCTTTTAGTGATGATTCGGAATGTCCGATGGAAGAGATGGTGGAAAAGGCGCTTTTCATCGGCCTGGATGAAATTGCCTTTACGGAACATGTGGATTATGGGGTAAAGACGGATTTAAACTGTGATTATGAAGCGTATTTTGCAGAAATCGCCAGAATGAAAGAGAAGTACGATGGGAAGGTGGTGATCAAAACGGGAATTGAGTTTGGCGTGCAGTCACATACCATTTCGCTTTTTCAACGGGATTATGACAGCTTCCCTTTTGATTTTGTAATTATGAGCAACCATCAGGTCGAGGACCAGGAATTCTGGACCTTTGATTTTCAGGAAGGTAAAAGTCAGGAGGAATATCAACAGGCTTATTATGAGGCGATTTATGAAATGGTACGGGGATATAAGGATTACTCGGTGTTAGGGCATTTGGATATGATCAAGCGCTATGATCTGTGCGGAGACTATCCGGATGAAAAGATCATGGACACTGTGGATCGGATTCTCCGTCAGGTAATTGCCGATGGGAAAGGAATTGAGATCAATACTTCCAGTTTTAAGTACGGACTAAAGGATTTGACACCATCGCGGGCAATTTTGCGGCGGTTCTGTCAATTAGGCGGAACGGTTCTTACCATTGGCTCCGATGCCCATGAAGCGAAGCACCTGGGTGACCATATTTTGGAAGTGCGGGAGATCTTAAAGGAGATTGGCTTTCGACAGTTTTGTACTTTTGAGAAAATGAAACCGGTTTATTGGGATTTATAATTCATCACTTCATTTTTTTGTGATATTAATGAAAAATCATACTATACTTATGATGAAAATATAAATACATAAATTAATGGAGGTTTTTTGTGTCTGACCCGGACCCGCTGCTATGGCAGTTTGTATTACAGCTATTTCTGATTATCCTTAATGCGGTTTTTGCCTGTGCAGAAATTGCGATCATTTCTACCAACGATAATAAATTGGAGCGGCTTTCTGAAAACGGAAACAAAAAGGCCAGGCGCTTATTATCCCTTACCAGACAACCTGCAAAGTTTTTGGCTACTATTCAGGTAGGTATTACCTTTGCAGGATTTCTGGGAAGTGCGTTTGCGGCTGACAATTTTTCTGATAGGCTCGTTACATGGCTTGTTGATATTGGTGTTAAAATAGCACCTGCAACCCTTGACACTATTTCCGTAATTATTATTACGATTATTCTTTCGTACGTTACCTTAATACTTGGAGAACTTGTACCAAAAAGAATAGCAATGAAAAATGCGGAGGCAATTGGACTTTTCATGTCCGGTTTTGTTTATTTCATTGCAAAACTGTTTACGCCCATTGTCTGGCTATTAACTGTTTCAACAAATGGTATGCTGCGGTTAATTAGGATTGACCCGAATGATAAGGATGAAGAAGTGACCGAAGAAGAAATTCGCATGATGGTTGATGTGGGTAGTAAAAAAGGAGCAATTGACCTTGAAGAAAAAGAATTTATTCACAATCTTTTTGAGTTTGATAATATGACGGCAGATGAAATAATGACCCATCGCACCGACGTTTCGCTTCTATGGTTGGAGGAAAATGACGAAGCATGGGAGAAAACAATTATCGAGAGCAGATATTCGATGTATCCGGTCTGTGATGATAGTCCTGACCTCATAGTTGGTGTGCTTAGTACAAAAGACTATTTTAGATTGAAAGACCGCAGCAGGGATCATGTTTTAGCAAATGCCATGAAAACTCCTCAGTTTGTACCTGAAACAGTCCGTGCAGACATTTTGTTCAGGAATATGAAAAAAAACCGCCAGCATTTTGCGGTTGTATTGGATGAATATGGTGGAATGAGTGGGATTGTTACGATAAACGACCTGCTGGAACAGCTTGTCGGTGATTTGGAGGATGATAGTTCTCTGCCAGTCGAACAGCCGTTAATTGAACCGACAGACTCTAAAACATGGCGGATCAACGGAGCAGCCCCTCTTGATAAAGTGGCTAAAATTCTTGGCGTTTCACTGCCTTGCGAAGAATACGATACATTTTCAGGAATGGTTTTCGGACTTTTAGGGAGCGTTCCGCCTGATGGAAGCACACCGGAGCTTGAGGAATTTGGATTAATTATTAAAATTATTGAGATAAAAGATCATCGGCTTGAAAAAGCGGTGGTCTGTCTGACCGATGAAGCAATAAAGTGATTTCACCCAAGGGGTTGTTTTGTGAATCCAATAAAAACAACCCCAGTGTCACTCATCTGCATGGCCAAACGATAGCAAATGATTACTTCCCAAAATTCAGGTAAAGCATCTGCTCACTTCGATTGATAAAATCTTCCATATCCTCCGGCTGCAGCGCCTGCTGGCTCAGCAGCGCCAAATCAAACAACTGTTGCACCACGATATTCACCTGTGCGGCATCCGAAGCGTCAAGCACAAATTTCACCAGCGTATTATTCAGGTTGAACAGCAATGTTTTCTGCGTCTGGTTTTCGGTATCTGGTTCCATACGGTTCCGATAGCCGTAGATTTCCATCATATCGGCTATTCTTCGCGAAGCTTCATCATTTACAATCAAGGCCGAGATGCTTTCGTTCGCCAGCCGGGTAAAGCTCAAAAAAACAGTTCCCAGCCGTTCCCCCAAAGCAGCCGTAATCTTCCCACGCAATATTTCTGCCTTCTTATCATCGCCATCCTGCGCCAAACCACCATAAATCTCATCAATATTGGAATCGATCCGTACAAACTTACTGTCCGGATAAACGGTCTCATACTTGTATAACAGCGGCTGATCGATCACATGGTCGAACAGCAGGGCATTCTCATCGCATTTACGGAAAATGCTGATATAATGCGCCTGATCCAGTTGGTCGGAAGCATAATAAACGGTTTTTTTAGCACCGTCTGCGGTCTGCTTCAGATATTCATCAATCGTCAGATACTTACCGTAGATATCCTGGAACAGCACCCGCTTGGTCATAACCGAAGCAAAGGTCCGGTCCTGCATGATGCCATACTTGACAAATGCGCCTAATTCCGGCCAGTTAGATTCCAGCGTCTGCCGCTGATTTTGGAACATCTCATGGAATGCGATGGTAACTTCCTGGGCAAGACATTCGTAGACTAACTGCAGCAACTGGTCGGCTTCATCGCCGGCGGTTCGGCCTTTTCGTGCATCGGACCGGGCACCCTGGATATCAGAGCGGGAGACCACCAAAGGCAGGTTGTCGCACTCCAGAATACCGTGCTGCAGATTTACGAATTTGGGAATCAGGGACGGAATATTTTTTCCTACATAGATGCCCCGGTTGTATACATGAATTTGTCCGTCCAGTTCTTCCGTACCATTCTTGGTGTTGCGGAAAAAGAGGATTCCCCGGACCCCGATATCCATGCTGGCAAATGGAATCCAGAACAGCGGGTCATTGCTGTCGCCAAAGAAATCTTTATAAAATTCATTCATTTCTCCGGTTTGAATGGATTCCTTTGCTCTTCGCCAGATGGCGTCGGTATTGTTAACCGGAACTGATTCGCCATTGTCCGCGGACCCGGAAGTACAAAAATAAATATCATATCTGGAAAAGATGAAGTACTTTTTAATACTTTCATAAGCCAATTCCGGCTTCTGCAGATAGATGCTATCGTCATTCAGATAAAGAATGACCATGGTCCCAATCTGTTCTTTCTCACATTCGGTCATGGTATATGACATATCACTGCGGCAGTCCCATTTCACTGCTTTGGCCCCGTCCTGATAAGATTTTGTTTCAATCGCCACATGGTCAGCGAGCATAAAGGCAGAATAAAAACCAACGCCAAAATGACCGATAATACTGTTTTTCCCAGTTTCATGATTGGATCGGATAAAATCCTCGGCGCCGGAAAAAGCAATGGTGTTAATATACCGGTGAACTTCATCATAATCCATTCCGATCCCGTTATCACTGATGCGCAACTGTCTGTTCGCTGTGTCCAGGGTCACCTCGATCCGTCCTTTTACCGTCGCCAGACCTGCTTCTGCCAACAGCAGATTCCGTTTTTCAACAGCATCCGTGGCATTGGAAATCAACTCCCGAAAGACAATGTCCGGATCGGAATACAACCATTTCTTTAGTATTGTAAAAATATTGTTGTCTTCAATCGAAAGTTTACCGTTATTTTTATATTCTGACATTTCTGTACCTCCTGTTAGTTTCATATCATCCCCGACTGTGTTGATTATAACAAAATATATAATAACTTGTATAGATTACCCGAGAAATTTATCATGCAAATAATGAATTTTACAATCCACAGATAAAAGTATAAGCTAAATACACAAAACACAATCGTGTTTAACCTGAGAAAAGGTAAAAATGCACACAGCTTCCGGCAACGTGATGTAAAGCGTGTAAAAACCAGCTCATGTACAAAAATTCAGATTAAAAGGAGAGAAAATTATGTCAAAGGAAAGACAAACAAATGCAAATTATGTAAACTGGCCTACATTTGATGAAATCAAGGAAATGTTTAAAGAGCACTTTATTATGGATCGCCGTGAGGATGGTGTTGTAACTGTGCGGATGCACTGCAAGGGCGGCCCGCTGATCTGGTCCATGGAGATGCATGATGCCATCGGTAAGATGTGGCGTATGCTGGGAACCGACAGAGAAACAGAGATGATCATCTTTACCGGAACCGGCAACATCTGGATCACTGACTTTGAAGCAGCAAGCTGGGCACCGGAAGGGGACAATGCCGGTGAGACAAGATATAATCACATGTTCGTAGATGGCAGAAGAATGATTATTGCCATGATTCAGGACGTAGAAGTACCTACCCTTGGTGTATTAAGCGGTTCCGGCGGACATACCGAGCTGGCGCTGATGTGTGACCTGGCAATTGCTGCTGATGACATCACGGTTCTGGATCCCCACATGCTGCCAGGTACCAACAACGTACCGGGTGATGGAATCCACAGCTGCTTCTTTGAGTTAATGCAGCCAAGAATGGCCAACTGGTACTTGATGACCGGCGCTAAGATCCCGGCAGCAGACCTGGTTCGCTTAGGCCTGGTATCGGAAATCGTACCGCGTGAGAAACTGATGGATCGTGCATATGAGATAGCTGATATGTTCATGGCTCAGAACAGAGTTGCCAGAAGACTTACTTCCCAGCTGGTCAAGAGAAACTGGAAGAAACGTATTGCTGATGATCTGGATATGGCATTCGGAACGGAAATGTTTGGTATGTTCTGTGCCGACGAGCTGCATTCCGAACTGCTGTCGATGATTGAATACCTGGGCCTTAAGGACAAGATTGATCCGCCGCTGCAGGGTAAAATCAGATAACAGACGATTATTAATTGAACATAACAACTATCCCCGGCAGAAAAAGCATACACGGCGTCTTTGCCGGGGATATTTCATTTATCAAGAGGTGAAACGATGAAAAAGATATTTGCAATTAATTGTGGCTCCACCTCAACAAAGGTAGCTTATTTTGAAGATCTGGAAATGGTCAAAAAGGTTTCTCTGGACATGACCATGGAACAGCTGAAGGAAATGCCGAAAGTAATGGACCAGCTGGATTTTCGGACGAATCAGGTAAAAACCTTTTTAGAGGAAAATCAACTGACACCGGCGGAATTTGATATGGTCGTTGCCAGAGCCGGCACGATTCCGGCAGTACCATTCGACGGAGCTTATGATGTTAATGATTTGATGATTGCTTCCGTTACCTATGTGCCGATGGCACAACATGCATCATCCTTATCCTGTCTGATTGGTAAAAAGCTGATTGAGGGCACGGACATTCCGATCATCATCTATGATTCGACCAGCGTCGATGCAGCTGACCCGATTGCCAAGATTACCGGTATCCCGGAGATTGAGAACCGTCCGATTGCCCATCTGCTGAATACCAAGATGGCCGGAATCACTTACGCGGAATCGGTTGGCAAAAAGTACAAGGATTTAAACCTGATTATTGTCCAGCTGGGCGGCGGTATTACCATGGGATTCCATGACCATGGCAGAATTGCTGACTGGGTCTATGACGATGAAGGGCCGATATCACCACAAAGAGCAGGTGCGATCCCGACCCGTTATATGGCGGAGCTTTGCTACGGCAGCGAGATGACACTGTCGGAGATGAAGATGTATCTGTGTGGCAAGACCGGTCTGGTAGCTTATTTTGGCACCCATGATGTGCGGGAAGTGGAGCAAATGGCTTCCGCGGGCAATGAAAAAGCGGAACAGGTTTTGCAGGCAATGGCATATGGTGTGGCCAAGGGTATCGGGCAGCTGTCGGTAATCCGCGGCGGTGCTGTCGATCAGATCATTCTGACCGGCGGTGTGGCATACGATCAGAAAATTACCGACTGGATCACCGAGAAGGTTTCCTTTATCGCACCGGTATCGGTAATACCGGGCGAGAAAGAGATGGAAGCCCTGGCCGCCGGAGCGCTGCGGGTGCTGAATGGGGAAGAAGAGATTCATCCTTACGATGTATACCCGGAGGGGTATTCTTCTATTGAGGAAATGATGCGGAATCCTAATTATCTGGCATAGTAATCGGATTTGATCGGAACAGAGGATAATTTAAAAAATAAGGAGAGACAGAATGGCAGATTTAAAGAACAAAGTAATTATTTCAGCGGCATTAACCGGTGCGATGACACCTAAAAGTATGAACCCGCATATTCCCACGACACCGCAGGAAATTGCTGATGATGCTTATGCTTGCTGGAAAGCCGGCGCAGCAGTTGTTCACTTACATATGCGCGACGAAAACGGCGCAGGAACCATGAATAAAGAATTATTTAAGGAAACCATCGACTTAATTAAACAGAAACCGGATTGTGATGTCGTCATCAACTGCACCACCTCCGGTGATAACAAAGCCGGATATGACGAAAGAATGGCACATTTAGCGTATGTGAAGCCGGAGATCGCCTCTTATGATGCCGGTTCCTTTAACTGGATGCCGTTCGGCATCTTTGATAACTCCCCGCAGTTCCTGGAACAGCTGGGCCTGAAGATGAAAGAACTGCAGATCAAACCGGAGATCGAGGTATTCGATACCGGATTTATGAATGTAGCAAAGTATTTCGTGAAAAAAGAAGTACTGACAGCCCCTTGCCACTATCAGTTTGTACTGGGTGTCTTAGGCGGAATGGAAGCAACCGTCAAGAACTTGCTGTACTTAACGGAAATGCTGCCGGAAGGTTCGACCTGGTCCGCCTTTGGTATCGGCAGGCAGCATATGCCGATTATGTTCGCAACCCTGGCTCTGGGCGGTCACTTGCGGGTAGGTTTGGAAGATAATGTATACTACAGCCATGGCGAGCTGGCAACGAATATCAGACTGGTCGATCGGGCAGTCAGAGCCGTAACTGAATTTGGCAAAGAAGTAGCCACACCGGATGAAGCCAGAGAAATCCTGGGGATTTTAAAGTAAGAGGAGAGGAGACAAACGTATGTATGATAGCTTTGATGCCATCCTAAGCGATTTAAGAGCCAAGCCGGGATTACCAAAGGGTGCGATTGTCGCAGGTGCTGACGATGCTCATGTGCTGGAAGCGGTTTTCGCCGCGCAGGAACTGGGCATCGTTACCCCGGTACTGGTAGGAGTAAAAGAAGCGGTTGAAAAAGTGCTGGAACAGGAAGGATATACCGGCAGAGCCTATGAACTGGTTCCCATCCCGTCTGGTACCAATCCTTCGGAAGCTGCTGTCAGGCTGATTAAAGAAGGCAAGGGTGATTTCATCGTCAAAGGGAAAATGGAGACCCGCGATTTACTAAAGCCGATTTTAAACAAAGAGACAGGATTGAATAAAAATGGATTTATCACCCACTTTGGCTATATGCAGCTGAAGAGTTACCACAAAATGCTGGCCATCAGTGACTGTGCGGTGATTCCATATCCGACCCTGGCAGACAAGGCGAAGATTATCAAGGCCGGTGTAGAATCCCTGCACCGCCTGGGATATCAAAAACCGGTAGTGGGAGTATTGTGTGCGGCAGAAACCGTAAACAGCAAAATGCCGGAGACGGAAGATGCCGCAAAACTGCAGCAAATGGCAGAGGCCGGCGAATTTGGTGAAGCAGTTGTAATTGGCCCGCTTTCTTATGATCTGGCGACCAGAAAAGAATCGGCGGAGATCAAAGGTTATGATTCACCGTATGCCGGTGAAGTGGATATGCTTCTGGTGCCACAACTGGTAACCGGCAATGTGATGAGTAAAATCTGGAATTGCGATCCGGACAACATTATGGCAGGCTGTCTGGTCGGCGCGGATATCCCGATCGTATTAACCTCCAGGAGCGCCAGTATGGAGGAAAAATTGAACTCCATACTGTTATGTACGGTATTTAGTTGAGCCCTTTTGCAAGAAATTGAAAGACCGTGTCGGTCAATTGGGTACGGTTTGCTTTCCGACAGGTGGCAATGATGTCCGTCCGGGTATTGATGCCGGGCGGCGCAATATGCATCATATCATTGTCCAGGCTTAAAAGTTTGAACCACGAGTTGGGCAGCAGTCCGAATCCCAGACCTAAGGAAACATTCAGGAGCAGAGAATCGGAGGTGTTGACCTCCATCATGGTATGTATTTTATGTCCGGTCATTTCCTGAAGGGATGCCAGCATTTGCGGCAAAAACGCTGGGCTGACGTAGGTTGGATAAACATAAGGCACCGATGAGAGAATATTGGTCAGGGTGGATTTTACATCCTCTTTCTGGAATTTACAAGAGTAGATGATGGAAAATTCATCCGTATCAATGGGGACATAATCTAAGGTCTCATGTTCAAATAAGGAATAGTCATAGGTAACGCCGATATGATACATATTGTATTTGACTGCCAGTGGAATCTCACTAAATTCATAGGATTCCACAAAAAAACGGATGGAAGGATATTCCTCCTGGGTTTGCGTAACGATCCGTGAAAGGGTGTGGAACAGGCTGTTGGGAGCGGTCATTTTAATAATACCGGAGTGGCCTCTGCCGGCTGTGGTGACGTTCTTTAACAGGGAATCCATATGATTGATAAATGAATCACTGTCCTGGTACAGCATCCTTCCGGCTTCGGTCAAAGTTACGGTCTTATTGTCCCGTTCAAAAAGCTTGACACCCAGTTCGTTCTCCAGAGCCATAATGTGGCGGCTTAAGGTTGACTGACTGACGTAAAGATGTTTTGCAGCCTGGGTGATGTTTTTATATTTAGCAATGTATTGAAAGTATTTCAGGGTTTCAATATTCATACAGCAGACCTCCTGCACATGAAAAGATAGTTATGATAATCATAACACATGAAAAAGATGTTCGTCAACATTCCGTCATGTGCTGTTAAAAAATAAAAAAAATTCAGTTGGAGAAGGAGGATATCATGAAGAAGTGTGTCATCGTTGCCTATGGCCGTTCGGCCATAGGCAAAGCAGGAAAAGGATCATTGGCATTTACCAATCCGGTGGAGTACGGTGCCGAAGTACTGAATGGAGTGCTGGCCAAAGTGCCGGCATTAAATCCGGCCGCAATTGATGATGTCATCGTTGGTTGTGCGATTCCGGAAGGAAAGATGGGCTTAAACCCGGCCAGAAACATTATTTTAAGAGCGCAGCTGCCGGACAGCATCCCCGGTCAGACAGTAAACCGTTTTTGCGCATCCGGGATTCAGACGATTGCTCTGGGCGCGTCCATGATCATGAGCGGTCTGCAGGAGGTAGTTGTCGCCGGCGGCGTGGAGTCCATGAGCTGTCCGGTATTATCTTCGAATGAAGAATACCTGGATCCGTGGTTGACAGATCACACCGAGTGCTATGTGCCAATGGGCATCACCGCCGAGAATGTTGCAACGAAATATGGCATCAGCCGGGAAGTGATGGAGCAGATGGCTGTAGAAAGTCACAGGAAAGCTGCCGAAGCCATTGAAAACGGATGGTTTGATGCAGAGATTATCCCGGTTACCGGCTATACCGAAAGCGGGGAAGAAATGAAGCTGACCCGCGATGAATGTATCCGCAAAGGAACGAACGCCGAGACACTTAAAACCTTAAAGCCTTGCTTTAAGGAAGACGGTCTTGTAACGGCTGCGACTTCGTCTCAGCGCAGTGATGGCGCTGCCTTTGCCGTATTGATGAGTGAAGAAAAAGCGAAAGAATTAAATATCACCCCGATTGCCAGCTTTGTCTCCTTTGCCGTAACCGGTTTAGACCCGGCCTTTATGGGCATGGGACCGGTGACAGCAGTAGAAAAGGTAATGAAGCAGACCGGACTTAGCGTGAAGGATATGGATGTCATTGAGTTAAATGAGGCATTTGCTTCTCAGGCCCTGGCAGTTATGGATGAGTTGGGCGTTGACAAAGGGAAAGTGAACCCCCGGGGCGGAGCGCTGGCGATGGGTCATCCACTGGGAGCGACCGGCGCAATCCTTTTATCCAAGGCGTTAAATTATCTGACCACGACAGGTGGATCATACGGACTGATTACCATGTGCATTGGTGGCGGTATGGGCGCAGCGTGTATTATTCAGTTAGAAAATCAGGTAGAAGCAAAATTCAAAAGGAGGATTTATGGAACCCAGATATAAACACCTTTTATCACCAATTAAAGTGGGGAAATTTGTTTTAAAGAACCGTGTGACTGCCGGTAACTCCCTGCCGCACTTTTTACAGGGACCGGAGCCTTATCCGGCAGCACCGGTGATTGCTCACTTTGCGAATAAAGCAAAAGGGGCTGCCATGGTTACCTGTATGGGCATCAATAACTTCACCAATGGCAAGCAGCTGCCGATGAATATGGATATGAGTCATTTCCCTGACTTTGATCTGTATCATTGCTGCTGTCAGAATTATCTGCTGGAGCTGACGGATACCATTCATTTTTATCATTCCTTAGCCGGGATGAGCATCTTTGTCGGACCGCCGTCCTTCTATCCGCTGATGAAGATGAAAAAGGAGAGTGTGGTACAGGAAGATGTAAACGGTGTTCACCACGACAAGGAAAAACCGTTTGGCATCCCGGTACTGGAGGAATATGAGATCGAGCAGATCGAAGCTCATAAACTGCCTCACGAGTACGAGGAAGAAACCCTGGATAAAATCGCTGAAAGTTATGCCGAACAGGCCGCGATCCTAAAGCTGCTGGATTTTGATATGTTGAATCTGCACTTTGCTTACCGGGCCAATCTGCCGGCCAAATTCATGTCCCCGATTACCAACAGGCGGACGGATCAATGGGGCGGCAGCCTGGAGAACCGGATGCGTTTTCCGTTGATGGTGCTGAAGCGGATCAGAGACCGGATCGGCCAGGATATGCTTCTGGAAATGCTGTGGAGCGCCGAGGATGTGGAAGGTGGCTATACCCTGGATGAATCGGTAGCGTTCTTGCGCGAAGCTTCAAAGTACATTGACATTGTGCAGCTTCGGGCCCCTGAGGTTGACCCGGCCCATCCGACCGGCTTTACGGCGGAGGAGACACCGTTCCTGCATTATGCAGCTTATGTGAAAGAACGGGTGGATCATCTGCTGGTGGCAACCATTGGCGGTTATCAGGATCTGGAGCTTTGTGATAAAGCAATTGCTGACGGGAAAGCAGATCTCATTGTGATGTCCCGTGCATGGCTCTCCAATACCGACCTGGGGCAGCTGATGTATGAGGGGCGGGGCGAAGACATTGTGCCGTGTCTGCGTTGCAACAAGTGCCATGGCGGCGGGGAGAAAGATCCATTCCATAGTATTTGTTCGGTTAATCCGGTGATCGGACTGGAACACAAGGTGGAACGCATGATCCTGCCGACGGCGGGCGGCAAGAACATCGGGGTGGTCGGCGGCGGTCCGGCGGGACTTCGCTGTGCCATGTATCTGGCGGACAGAGGTCATCAGGTGACGGTCTATGAGGCCACCGGCAGTTTAGGCGGAGCCATTAAGCATTCCGACTATGCAGGGTTTAAATGGCCCCTTCGCCGGTACAAGAATTTCTTAATGGAACAGGTGGCAAAACGTGACCAGATCATGGTGAAACTAAATACATATGCAACGGCAGAGCTGCTGCAGGCAGAAGGTTATGATTCGATTGTCGCGGCCGTTGGAGCAAAACCGGTATTGCCGCCAATTCCGGGCCTGCAGGAGCAGGAATATGTATTTGCCGAGGAAGCCTTTGAAAAACCGGAAAGCTTAGGCCGCAAGGTAGTGATTATCGGCGGCGGCGAGGTTGGCGTGGAGGTGGGAATTCACCTGGCGCAGAAAGGCCGCCATGTCACCGTGCTGGAGATGCGGGATACACTGGCAGCTGATACCACCAAGATCCATTACCGTTCCATGTTTGAGGATGCGTGGCTGGCAGAGCCGAACTTCCACTGGGTATTGAATGCAAGGGTGACTTCGGTGGAAGAAGGAAAGGTTACCTACAAACTTACGGACGGAGCAGATCATGGGGAACAGAGTATTGCCGCTGACAGTATTGTGGTTTCGGCAGGCCGGGCGGCACTGACGGAAGAAGCGCTGGCGTTTTATGGTATTTCACCGGAATTCCGGTTTATCGGTGACTGTGACCGTGCTTCCTCCCTGCAGCATGCCAACCGCACCGCATTTGCAGCAGCAATGACACTATAAGGACAGGAGGGAAAAAAAGCGTGAATGGGAAAAGCAATAACTATCCGGAATCATTTCAGAAAGCAGATGATCTGGTGGTGGGAGTGATAAAAAGGATATCGTATTTGTCAGGAATCTGCCTGATTGGGATTATGCTGATTGCATTTTTCAATGTATTGGGTGAAAAGATCTTCAAACATGGCATTCCCATGTCGACGGAGTTGATTCAATATCTGCATATTCCGGTAGTATTTCTGGCGGTAGCTTATGTGACGCTTGATATGGGGCACACCAGGATCGACCTGCTCAGTGCTCATTTTCCGGCGATGGTCCAGGCCATCTGTACAACGGTTGGGAACCTGCTGGGAGTTTTTATCTGCGGCTTTATCAGTTACCGGAGCTTTGTGCAGACGGAAAAGTTTTTTACCCGGCACAAGATGAGCAGTGTTACGGGAATGGCGTTTCCGTTATGGCCGTTTGGTCTGATTATGGGGATCGGATTTGCCTTATTTTCTTTCTCGTTTTTCTGGAGTATCGCCCGGCAATTTGCCGGTGGATATGGGCAAGTACAGAATGTACCGCCAGTGATGAGAGCGGCGGAGAGTGAGGAGGGAACATAAATGGATGGGAATGCAATGATTGGTATTATTACCTTTTTGTTCATGATGGTGATGGTGTTTTCCGGAGTTCCGGTATTTGTTTCCATGCTGGTTGCTGCGTTTGGCGGATTTATCGTGCTCAGCGGCGGTGACCTGACGCTGATGCTGACCAAGTTTACCACCGCACCATTTGACCTGGGAGCCAATTACAATTATGCGGTATTGCCGATGTTTATGCTGGTGGGAGCGCTGGCGGGCGAGACGGGAATTGCCGAAGGAGCCTTTGATGCCATGAAGGCATGGTTAGGAAGAGTAAAGGGCGGCCTTTTGTTTGCCGTAATTGGCTCTAACGCTGTATTTGGTGCCTGCTCCGGTTCCTCCATCGCCGGAAATATCGTATTTGGTAAATTGG
>Ga0153928_1000594_pt1 | contig 17434 bp, 20 predicted proteins | sample TSNJ012MetaG_FD_106656 | JGI IMG/M metagenome (GOLD analysis project Ga0153928, IMG submission 106656) | Attine ant fungus gardens microbial communities from New Jersey, USA - TSNJ012 MetaG | ecosystem: Host-associated > Fungi > Mycelium > Unclassified | place: USA: New Jersey, Wharton State... | reverse complement strand
TCGTGCAATTCGCAGGTTCGTGCCGCGGCTTGGGGCTCAAGAATGTGCAAACTACTTCAGGCATGCCGGCTATGCTTCCAAATGACCGGGGGCCGCTTTAGTGTCCCGATTCCGAAGTTCGCCCGAATTGGCCGCTCGGTCCGGAGCGAACTTCGGAATCGAAGGACACTAGCAACTCTATGATTCTAGTGCCGCTTTGAACCCGAAGTTCGCAATCGGACTCGCGGCAATTGTTGTGCGAACTTCGGGTTCGCGGCACTAAATTTAGTGTCCCGATTCCGAAGCTCGCCCGAATTTGCCGCACATCCTTCGGCAATGGCGCCGATCGTTAGAATTATCGACAAAGGCTTAGCGTCCGCTTCAAACGTCCGCGCTAGAAAAGCGCCTCGGGGTGGGGCGACGGTTCCCATACGCAAACAGTGGACAGCACATGTGGCGCAGCATCGCGGTGGCGGCCCTCGTCTATGCCTACGGCCATCCAAAGTTCGACGGACACCGGCCGGCGGCGTTCGACCGCGCGATGCAGGCGTTCCATTTCGAGGTGAACAAGGCGGCTGTCGCGGGGCACCAGATGCTGGTGCGGTTCGATGAGCGGGCCAGCGCGCGCGTGAAAGCCGCCGTGGAAAACACCGCAACCGAGTTGACGCCGAGCAACTGAAAACATCGACCGGATTGCCGGCGCGCCGTACTAAAGTGCGAGAATAATTGTCATCGCGCTTCAGCTTCTTGCTGGAGCATGGTCCCGCCGAAGCTTCAAGCCAGAATCACGAACCTCCCAAGGGCTTCGCGAAGGCGGGAAACCGGTAACCCACCCCGCATCGAGTGCGGGGCAGGCTTTTTCGGGATCATGCTCTAAGCAGCGCGCCGCTTCGTCGGATCGCACTCGAATGATCAGCTACCGCGCACCGGCGGCATCACAAGCTGGTCGCGCCGGCATGAGCGCCGCTCGACTTCCGCGCAGTCGCGGAACGCGAGATCCCGCGTCATGCAGATGCGGATCTCGCGCAGGCGTTTGTTATCGCAGCCGATCGCGATCGCGCTGCGGCTCAGGCCCGGGTTGACCTTGGTGAAGGCTTCTTCGACGGTGTCGGGCGTCACCGTCAGCTCGGATTTCACCTCGAGGAACTCCGGCGGAATTTTCACCACGGCGCGCGCCTTGCGCACCGTCTCGAAGTAGGCGCGGGCTGACAGACCCGAGCAGGTGCCGTGCCGATCCCACTCGCGGAAGATGAGCCGCGGCGCGGGCATCAGGTCGAGCATGGAGGAGACGATGTTGCGGTCGAGGCGCGGTGCCGGCACTTGGCAGTATTCCGGGAAGCCCTTCTCGTATTGCGGCCACAGGCCGTGCACGACGAAAGAATAGGGCCGCTCGCCGCATTCGGACTGTTGCGTGGCGCGGTCGCCCACGGCATCGCAGAAGGATGGGGACCACGAGAGCGAGAGCACGTAGAAGTCGAACTCGCCAGCTTGGTTTTGCCGCGCGTCCTGGGCCGGAGCGGCGGCAGAGAGGGTGAGGACCCACGCCGCGACCGCAACGGCGGCAAACCGCGACATGAGACGCATGGAGAAGGCGGATGCTAACTTTGGTGACATGGTGGCATTCTCCTCAACTATACTTTGCACGGTAATATGCTAGAGCGCCAAGATGGACATTACAAGAACAAAATAGAACATAAGGGGATCGGCCCGCCCCGAGCCCTCAGGGCTGGGCCATGGTGCATCCGGGATTATAAGCCCAGTTGCGGTCGGTGCCGACGACGCACCACTCCACCCCCCAGCTGGCGCCGATCATGCCGGTGTCCTCGCCGATCGAGTAATGCAGCGGCCGGCGCACGCCGTCGGAGGTGAGGATGATCGCGCTGCAAAAGCGCCGCGGGATCGTCTGCGCGGCCCAGGGTCGGAATGCGGTCTCGCGAATGTCCTGGAACCCGACGATGCGCAGTTCCGAGTTCCAGAACCGGATCTCCTTGCTGGAGAACCGCTCCTGGATGCGCTCGAGCACGTAGGTGTGTTCGCACGGCGGCAGCACGCCGTCGTACTCCGGGCCGGACATCCAGAAGTTCTTCTCGAACGGATTTGCGGCGCCGGCCGGCAAAGCGAAGCCGGCGAGCAACAACGCGCCCAGTACGGCGGCAACGCGGCGGGTGGCCATACTTCGGATCCCTCGCTCCCGACGACGGTGCCGTGCGAGGCGGGGAGGGTCAAGGGCCGGCATCGGCGCGGCGAAAGATAGTGCGTGCCCTGTTGCGCGGCGGCAACGCTGCGGAGGTCAGCGCGCGTCGTGGAAAATGATCCCGAGTGTCATCCGGTGGCCCGAGCGCACTTGGCTCACGCCGTGGCGCATGCCGGCGCGGTAATAGCCGCGCGTGCCTTTGGCCGGATGGTGATTGACGGCGAACAGGCAAGCATCGCCCTGGCGCAGAGGCACAACATCGACGCGGGATTGCATGCGCGGCTTGAGCTCGGTGAGCACGAACTCGCCGCCGGCGAAATCGCGCCCCGGCTCGCTCAGCAGCACCACCAGCTGGATTGGAAAGTAGATGTCGCCATAGAGGTCCTGGTGCAGCCGGTTGTAGTCGCCGGGGCCGTATTTGAGCAGCAGCGGCGTTGCACGCTTCTGGCCGCGCGCGTGGCATTGGGCGGTGAAGGCCGCAAGGGTCGACGGATATTCGACGGCGGCGCCGAGCCTCTCGTTCCAGGTGTTGGCGAGCCGCGCCAGCGGCGGGTAGGCGTGCTCGCGCAGTCGCGCCACGATCTCCGGCAGCGGATACGCAAAGTAACGGTATTCGCCCTGCCCGAAGCCGTGTCGCTGCATGACGATGTGGCTGCGGAAGATCTCCGGCTTGTCATAAAAACGGGTGACGGCGGCGCATTCGTCGGCGTCGAGCAATCCGGGCACCACCGCATGGCCGGCGGCGTCAAGCTCGGGCAGCACGCGATCCCATTCGATGGCCGGCGCGCGTGACGCGGGCAGCGGTCGAGCGATTGCGGTTGAGCGCGGCATCGCTGAGTCCTTTCGGCGGCACCACGCGTGCGTGGTGCTGAAGGACCAAACGTAATAGCGCGCGGTGCCGGCTGCAGCCCGATTTCGGATAACGGGAGGACGGAGGACAGACGACGGAGGACGGAAAAGAGGGGCCGCAATCAGTCGTCCGTCGTCTGCCGTCCGTCGTCTGGCTAGCGCCAGGTGAGATCGCTGTCGGCGGCGAGCGGCATCACATTCGACGAAATGGGCGCGACACCGTGATGCAGGTCGATCCGCTGACCGATGATTTCCTCGACAGCGGCGAAGCTGTCCATCAGCGAGCGGTATTCACAGACCTTGCCGTCCTCGAAGCGCAGAAAGTTCGCCAGCCGGCAGGTGATGACGCGGCCGGTAGCATGCAGCCGCCCGGTAAGCCGGTTGAGCCCCGCAGCGCGGTCACCGTCGACCAGCAGAAGATCGGTCACGTACGACGTCACGTCCACGACCGCCGGAATGCGACGCTCGAACACGTCCATCACCGCGGCTTTGCCGCGGTGCGGCCCGCAGAAGCTGAGCATTTCGACGGGCCCAATGCTCATCCAATCGACGTCGTCGCTGAGATAGGACGCAATGCGTCGGGGGTCTCGCGACGCGAGGGCAACAAAAAAGCCTTCGGCCAGGCGGCGGTTGAGGTCGTGCATGGAGCGGCTCCGTCCGCTCCCATTTGTCGCTATTTGTGTTGATAATTTCTTACTCGCTGCCGGTGGTTGTAGGCGGCTCCGCTCAGTGGGATGCCGTCGCCGCGGCCGCCATGTCGTTGCGCAAAAAGGCACAAGCTTTGGCGGCGGCCGCCGATTGGCTGCGCTCGAAACGGGTGAAAGCGGCCTGGATGTCCGGATCCTGGACCCCAATGGCGAGGCCACAGGTACCACTGGCGTCGACCGCGCTGCCGGCCGGGGCTGGCACGACGGAAAGGGTAAGAATCGCCGTGAAGGCGAGAAGGCGGGGCAAATGCATGGTGGGCTCCTCCGCGGGCGCGACCGGTATGGTTAACCCGTTGGTCGCGCCGAAGTGCCCTGCAGGTTCAAAATTGAGGGGTAGGAGCACGGAAATACCGCCAATGACGCGAGCCGGAGCGGCGCATGAAATTCATCCAGCGCCGGCCGGGGAAACCAAACCGCGCGCTCGCCGTTGCGTGTGCGGGAGGAGCGCCATGAAACTCAACCTGACGGCCGGCGCGGTCGTGCTGATGCTGGTGGCGGGGGGTGCCGCCGCGACCGCGCAAACCGGCGGCATCACGGAACCATCGACCGCGTTGCAGCTCACCGCGCAGCAGCGCACGGAAATCTACCAGGCGGTCGCCAAGAACAAGCTGCGCACGCCCCCGCCTGCGAACACGCCGGTCACGGTGGGAGCGCAGATTCCTCCGGTGACCGAACTTTATGCGCTGCCGGAGTCGGTGACGGCGGATGTGCCGTCGGCAAAATTCTACCGGTACACCATCGCCGAGAACCGCGTGCTCATCGTCGATCCGACGACGCTGAAAGTCATCGACGTCATCAATCAGTGAGGAGCGGCTGCCTGGGATTCGCCGACCGGCCTGGGATCGTTGGCCGCGCCCTTCACCATCTTATTCACGGTGAGCGGCAGGCCCTCGAGATACGGGCCCATGAAGAAGGCCTCTCCCGAACCTTCGCCGAACAGACGGTCGTGGGCCTCGATCATGCTGCGCATGACGTCGGCGCACGGCGCCATCGAGGACACGATCAGCTCATTCACATCGGCAGGGGCGCTCGCGTGGCTGAACCGCGGATCAGCTTCGATGGTGCGTACCACGCAATCGGTCGCCGAGCGCACCAGCGGCCGCAACGTGGCAAACTTCTGCTGCGGACTCATTTGGCTGAGCGCGCGCGCATAACTGTTAGGTGCAAGATCTTCGGGTTCGTAGGTCACATTGACGGCAAGCGAAAGGGTCAGCAGCGCGGCTGCAAGCATTGTTCCTCCACCTTCCCCGGCGAATCCAAATTTGCCGATCGATCGAGCGCGGCAGTAGCACGCCCAATATGGCGGGAGAGTGTCGTCGTGGAGGTATGATGTTCGGCGCGGCGATTGGCAGCGGGGTATTCACATACGTTTGGCCTCGGCCCGCAAGTTCCACACGACGCCGGCAAGGATCAGACCGCCACCCGCGAACACCAAGCCGTCGAGCGGCTCGGCATAGAACACGGCCCCTACGACCGCGATGAACGGCACGCGGAGAAAATCGAGCGGAATGACCACTGAAGCGTCGCCGTGACGGAACGCGTTGGTGAGACAGAAGTGGGTGGACAATCCGGCGCAGCCGAGACCGAGAAGCGGCAAAGCCATCCACCACTCGAGCCGCGTCACGAACAGCGGATCGCTGCCGGCGAAGTTCATCGGCAGCTGCATGAGGCTCATCCAGAACAGGATCGCGAAGGTGCTTTCCGTCGCGATGAGCTTCTTGGTTGCGATCGCGACGAGCGCGAACGCCAACGCGGTGCCGAGCGCAACGAGCGAGGCGGGCTGGAAGCCGCCGAGGCCCGGGCGCACGATCACGAGCACGCCGACGAAGCAGATCGCGAGGGCGCCCACGCGGCTCGCCGTCATGCGCTCACCCAGGGCCAGCACGGCAAAGAGGGCGACCCACGCCGGCATGGTGAACTCGAGCGCGAAGACGGTTGCCAACGGCAGCAGCGTGACCGAAACGGTCCAACCGATCTGCGAGGCGAAATGCAACGTGTTGCGCACCGCGTGCAGCCGAAGCCGGCGCAGTGACAAGTCGTGCCGCAGCGCCGGCCGGACGGCCATAAGCACGAGGATGACCGCAAGCCCGAAGGCACTGCGCGCCGCCATCATTTCAAACGCGTTGAGCGCGCCGGCGAGCGCGCGGACCGAGACCGCCACGATCGTGAACGAGAGCAGGGTTCCGGTCATCCACAGCGACAGCCAGCCGATGTCGGCGCGGCGCAGGGAACCCGCGGCGCGCGGCGACGCGGGGGCGGCGATGGCGCTGCGGTCGAGGGTGGCGGCCGCGGTTACGGTCATCGCGGCGATCCGTTGAGCGACGGGGATGCCGGCCGCGTGTTCATGCCGGAGCCCCGGAGCCTTTGGGTTGCCTGTGCGGTAAGCCGCGCCGCTTGCGCTGACGCCGCGCCGTGGCTGCATATTGACCTCGCTGCCGGTGCGGATCGACGTTAGGTACCACAACCGTAGTGCGAAAGTCATCCCACTCGCGCGAACCAAATCGATCGAGCCCGGGAACCACCTCGACGTCGTCGAGGGCGTCGCCGTAGACGCTGCGATGCACCGGCTGGGCCTGGATGAACGGGAAATCGGGGTCGAACTCGACCGGCGCGTTGGTGCGGGTGAGCCGGATGTTTGTGAAGAGCGGGCCGAACCAGCGGTCGGTCTCGATGATTCCCTCGTAATGGTCGTACCCCTGGCTGCGCGCCAAGTTGGCGGGCGCGCGCACGAGGAGGCTCCATTCCGCCGCAGTGCGAGCGAACATCCCACTCCAGATTTGCACCACGCCCGGCTCCTTGAACGCCGCCAGGAAGGGCGGGGAAAAACCCCGGAACTCGGCGGGCGCCGCCCGGTCGAAGCTTTCGGCAAAGTTCGGGAACTGGGCAACTTTCAGCGGAAACCAAGCCGCGGCCCCTTGGTAGGTCCAGATGACGTCGGAGCCGCCATCCCACATGAGGCTGAAGCCGATCGGCGGGAACAGGTACCAGCCGAAGGCCGATGCCGACGTGAGCGCTTCGCAATAGCGGAAGGCGCGCATCGGCATGGTTCCGGCGGCCGAGCGGTCGGCGCGCTGGGGCAGCCGGCAGCCGGGCACAAGCCGGAAGAAGGTAAGCCCGGGGCCGTCGGGCGCGACGGCTGGAGGCGCGGATTCACCGCGTTCCATGACCCAATCCATATCTTCCATCGGTTCTCACCTTGCTGGTCTGCCACCGCGACGTCGTCGCCACAGTGGCGAGGTTGCTCCAGTGTTCCGGACGGCCAGGCCGGAAAGCCGGCCGCCCGGTCACCGCCAACGTTGGGATGAGGAGGTCAGCAGTCAGAGGCTGGGGCTGGCGCCACCAAGCCGGACCTTCCCGTTATCCGCGGTTGCCGCGGAGACGACCCGCAACGGCAAGCTCGGGCTCGCACCCCCCAACCGGACCTTTCCGGAATCTTCGCTGGCGGCATCCGACGGCCGCACGGACGGAGTGGCATTCCGGGCATTCTTTCTTTGACGCTGCATCAGTTTCTCCAGTCTTCATCGCGCCGCGATTGGCGTCGACGGTCGATATTAGATCGCGCGAGGCAATCCGACCGTCAAAGTCGCGTCCATTCGAGGGCCATTTCGGACAATGGAATCGACTTTGCGTCTCAAACGTGTAATTAAGATTGCGCATAGGCCGGATCGGTTAGAAATCGCGAACTACTTCTGAGAGCAGGCCGCGAAGACAAATGCGGGAGCAAGCCAACGCTTCACATGACGTGCGCGCGCGCCGATCCGAGTTGGACAAAGTCGTTCCGCTCGATCGTACGCGGTCGCCTGACATAGCGGCGTCGGTCAGTCGGCCGCTCGTTCGAATCCATCTGCTCGGCTCGATGCGCGCCACGACCTACCTGGGCGATAATGTTCTGCCGCAGGGACGCAAGACGCGTGCAATCCTTGCCTGTCTATGCCTCGCCGCCGGCAAGCCGGTTCGGCGGGCCAGGCTGGCCACGCTGCTGTGGGACCGTGTCCCGGAAGAGCAGGCGCGGAAGAGCCTGCGGCAATCGCTGCGCGAGCTGGTGAGCGCAATGGGTTCGCTCGCTACCGAGCTGATATCGGCAAACCGCGAGACCGTCAGCTTCGATACGAGCCAGTGCTGGATCGACGCAATCGCGCTGTTGTCGCCTCAACCGCATGCATCGAACTCGCTGCGCAGCGATCTGGCCGGTCTTTGCAGCGGCGAGTTGCTTGAGGAACTCGAAGGCGCGAGCCCCTCGTTCGATCAATGGTTGCTGGCTGAACGGACGCGTTTTACCGACCAACTCAGAGCCTTGCTCGAAGCTGAACTCGTCCAGCTTGCCACGTCGGAGCACGATCCGGGTAAGCGGGCAAGCGCGGCGCGGCGACTGATTACATTCGATCCGACCCACGAAGGCGCTTCGCGCGCATTGATGCGCGCTCTGAGCGATATGGGCGAGCGCGCGCAGGCCGTGCGCGAGTATCATAGATGCCGCACGGCGCTGAAGAAGGCGCTCGACGTCGAACCGTCGACGGAAACACAGGCGCTCTACAAGGCAATCAGAGCGTTTACCGGTCGCATCGATCACGACAAGGGCAGCGCCGCGCCGATTTTGCCGAGCGGACCGAGATTGGAGAGTCCGTCGCAAGGCGCGGCACAGCAGCACCGGCTACGCGTCGGCGTTCTTCCGTTCCTGGTGACGGGATCCTCTCGCGAGGAAGGGCTGGCGGTTTCGCTCGGGCAGGAGATCGCAGCGGCGCTCGCACGTTTTCGCTGGTTCGACGTGATTGCGCCGGTCTCGCTGATGCGCAGCCCGTCGGTTACGTTCGCGAGCGAGGCGCTGTTGCAGCGGCGAAAACTCGACTACGTGGTCGACGGAACGCTCACCGGCAACGGGCGCAGTTTCAAGATCAGCGTGCGATTGCTCGACGTGACGGACTGCGCCCGCCCGGTTTGGAGCGACCGGTTTGAGCTGGCCGCCGGCGAACTGCATCGGATCGATGAGCTGGTCACCGCGCGCATCGTGGGTCAAATCGATCCGGTCATTCTATTTATCGAAGGTCAACCGAAGCGGCGCGAACGCTACGGTGCGACCGGCCTGCTTCTCCTCGCTATTCCGCTGATATACAGCATGGAGCGCAGGAAATATGAGGATGCCGGGCGCCTCATCAATCAAGCCCTCGAGATCGAGCCGGATAACGCCATGGTCGCGGCGTGGGCGGCTTTTTGGCAGGTCTTCCACGTCGGTCAGGGGTGGACGCAAAACGCGACCCAAGCCATGGCGTGGGCGCAGGATTACGCGATCAAAGCGATAAAGCTCGACCCCGACAATGCCGAAGCGCTTGGGATCTTTGCCCATGTCTGCTCTTTTCTAAACAAAGATTTCGATTCGGCGCTGCATTATTTCGATCGTGCGTTGCGGCTCAATCCCAACCTGGCGTTCATCTGGGCATTGAGTGCTCCCACCTATTGCTACGTGGGCGAGCCGGACGCGGCGCTCGAGCGCCTGCAGCGTTATCGCGACCTGGCGCCGTTCGATCCATATTGTTCGTGGTTCGAGTATTTCTATACGATGGCTTATACGTTCAAATGCGATTACGAGCAGGCCGTGATCGTCGGCCGGCGAGCCGTGAAAGTAAGCCCGGATTTCGTCAACGGCTACAAGCCGTTGATCGCGTCGCTCGGTCATCTCGGGCGGCGCGACGAGGCGCGGCCTTATATCGAAAAATTATTGAAGATCGAGCCGAACTTCACGGTAGAGCGCTTTGGCCACGTGTATCCGTTCAAGCACGCGGCGGATCGGGAACATTACATGATGGGTTTACGACTAGCGGGCGTTCCGGAAGAATAAGTACTGCGCGGAAAGGGGCGACGAGATCATGCGACAGCGATCGCGAGCATTATATCAAAGGGCTGCGGCTCGCCGGCGTTCCTGAGCGTTGACGCCCGGCGGCAGCTTCAAGCCGCCTCGACCAGCTCCTCCACGCCGGCAAACAGCTCGTCGACGCTGAAGCGGCGCGGGATCATGCGCTGCTGCAAACAGTAGTCGACGATCAGCTCGAGTGCCGGACGGTTGGCGGCGATGCCGAAGGGCGCCGGGTCGATGCCCGCGGGCGCGGGCGAAGCGCGCTTCGCGGCGGCGAGCAGGCGGTAAACTTCGGCAACGGCATCCGGCCGGGAGCGCACGAGATCGGTCCTGACTGTCACCAGGTGATTGACCGGCGTGACGCCGTGCTTGCGGTACCACGCCTGCGCGGCGGTCTCGGGTTCCGGGATGACGCTCTTGAGCTGCGGCTCGGTTGGCAGTTCGGCGCCGTAGACCGCGGCGTCGATTTCGCCCGCGAGCAGCATGGCGTGGAGGTCTTTGCCGGCGGCGGCACGTTCGATCTGGGGCGGATCGCGATACTCGGCAACATGGGCATCCTCGAAGGTGATCCAGCGGACCGCGTCGAGGTCGACGCCGTAGTCGTTGGCGAGGATGCCGCGCAGCCAGACCCCGGTGGTCTGGCTGTAGGCGCGCACGCCGACCCGGCGGCCCGCGAGCGTCTGCGGTGAGAGCGCGCCGCGCTCGGCGTTGTAGAGCATGCAGTGGTGCTGAAACCGTCCGAGCATGACGGCCGGCAGCAGCGCCAGCGGCTTGCCGTAAGCCTTGGCCATCAGGAACGTGACGATCGCCATTTCGCACACGTCGAACGCAAGCTCGCGCACCATCGGCTTGAACGCGAGGTGGGTCGGCTTGACGTCGACGAAATCGAGCCGCACCGCCGGCGACGCGACCTCGCCGCGCTTGAGCGGCAGCGTGTGCGGATAATTGCCCAGCACCGTGCGCAGTGCGGGCGCGACTTTCTCGTTCATGGCGGCAAATCCGGCAAGTCGGTTTATCCGACGGGGCCGGCAGGATAGCCCAGCCGCGGGCGCGCGCGTAGGGCGCGCCCTGGGGGCTTCACTCGAGCGGGGTAACTGGCGGAAATGCAGGTCCGGCAGGCGGGGGAGGCGGCGTAGTTTGCGCGGCAGCCGCGGTCTGCGGGATGGAGACAGGCTTCGGGCGCGGCAGCGGAGCGGCCGCTCCGCGCACATGCGGGATCGACGCGGGCGGACGCAGGATGGAGCCGTCGAACGGATTGGCAAGGCGCGTGCGCGCAGACGCCGCCGGGACGGCGGCGAACGTGAGAACGGCGCACAACATAGCCACGGCTTTCATGACTCGCCTCCTTGCCTCGCCGGAAATCGAATCAAGAGAGCCGAGCGTGCTCCCCGATTGGGGCGCGGCCTCGGCGGCGGTGCGGCAGAATCAGCGCCACATTCCGCGCATGCGCGCCGCAATGTTCACCTCGACCTGCCTGTGGGCCGGCTTCTTGCCCCCGGGCGAGAGCGCGACCGTCGGCCAGGCGCGCGACTCGAACAGCGGTAGCAGCGATGCCGGAATGAACCGGGTGCGCGCCGCATAAACATGCTGGTCCCCGCTTTTGGTCTGGCGGTGCACGTAAAAGCGCTGCGGCACGATCAGGTCGAGCTGGTCCTTGGCGCGGGTCATGGCGACGTAGAGCAGCCGCCGCTCTTCCTCGATTTCCTCCGGCGTACCGGTTGCGAGGTCCGACGGCACGCAGCCGTCCACGGCGTTGAGCACGAAGACCGCGCGCCACTCCTGGCCCTTGGCCGAATGGATGGTGGAGAGGATGAGATAATCCTCGTCGAGCAGCGGCGTGCCGGCCTCGTCGCTGGTCGCTTCCGGCGGGTTGAGGGTCAGCTCCGTGAGGAAGCGCTCGCGCGACGGATAGGTCGCGGCGATCTGCTCGAGCTGGACGAGGTCGGCGGCGCGCAAATGGGCGTCGTCATGCACGCGCTCGAGATGCGGCTGGTACCAGCGGCGCACCTGCTCGAGTTCCGCCGGCCAGCCTGCTTCGCCCCGGGCAAGCGAGCGCGCCAGTTCGGCGAGCGGCTGCCACGCCTCGCTCAGTCGCGGTGGCGGCGCGAATGTTTGGAGGGCTCCCGCGTCGGCGCCCGCGAGGTGATCGATCACGCGCGCAGCGGTCGCCGGACCGAAGCCGGGCAGCAGCAGCAGCACGCGGAAGCCGGCGATGCGGTCGCGTGGGTTCTCGATGAAGCGCAGGCAGGCGAGCACGTCCTTGACGTGCGCCGCCTCGAGGAATTTCAGGCCGCCGAATTTGACGAACGGGATGTTGCGCCGGGTGAGCTCGATTTCGAGCGGCCCGCTGTGATGCGACGTGCGGAACAGCACGGCCTGCGCCTTGAGCGCGATGCCGCTCTCGCGGTTCGCGAGCACGCGCTCGACGACGTAATTCGCCTGGTCGGCCTCGTCGCGCACGCTCGCCAACAGCGGACGATCGGACGAAGCGCGTTCCGACCACAGGTTCTTGGTGAAGCGCTCGGCGGCAAGGCCGATCACCGCGTTGGCGGCGGCCAGGATCGGCTGGGTCGAACGGTAGTTGCGCTCGAGCGTCACGAGCCGCGCCGACGGGCGGAACGCGCGCGGGAAGTCGAGGATGTTGCGCACGGTCGCGGCGCGGAACGAATAAATGGACTGCGCGTCGTCGCCGACCACCGTGAGGCCGCGCCCGTCCGGCTTGAGCGCGAGCAGGATCGCGGCCTGCAGCTTGTTCGTGTCCTGATATTCGTCGACCAGCACGTGATCGAAGCGCTCGGCGATTTCGCCGGCGAGAGCCGGTACCGTCATCATCTGCGCCCAGTAGAGCAGCAGATCGTCATAATCGAGCACGTTGTGGCGCTGCTTGGCCTCGACATAGGCGGCGAACAGCCGGCGCAGTTCGTCTTCCCAGCCGGCGCACCAGGGGAACGCCTGCACCAGCACCTCGGCGAGCGCCGTCTGCGCGTTCACGCTGCGCGAATAGATCGCAAGGCAGGTCGCCTTGGTGGGAAAGCGGCTTTCGGTTTTGGTCAGACCGAGCTCGTGCCGGGCGAGGTTCATCAGGTCGGCGGAATCGGCGCGATCGTGAATGGTGAACGAGGGCGCAAGCCCGATGCGCTCGGCAAACTCGCGCAGCAGCCGGGCGGCGATCGAATGAAACGTGCCCGACCAGGTGAGCGCCGCCGCCGCGAGCGCCACCCCGCCGGGCGCGGCGGCGACGATGCGCTGCACCCGGCGCTCCATCTCGGCCGCGGCGCGGCGCGAGAAGGTCATGAGCAGGAGACGGCGCGGATCGACGCCGTTGACGATGAGATGGGCGACGCGATGGGCAAGCGTGTTGGTCTTGCCCGAGCCGGCGCCGGCGATTACCAGGAGCGGCCGGTCGTCCGGCGCGCCGACGCCGTGCTCGACAGCGCGCCGCTGCTCCGGGTTGAGCTTGGCAAGGTAGGCGGTCATCGGCGCGGCGAATCACTCGGTCGGCCGCGCCAGCGAACCACGTTTCCCGTTTTGTTCCAACATATTCGCGGTCCGTTGAACCGATGGTCCGGCCGCCGCGACCAATGGAACAATTGGGGAGCGGACCATGGCGGATCATCGCGCACTTGGAAAAATCGGCTGGGCGTTCGGCGTCGTTACCGCCGCTGTGCTGGTGACGGCCGCCGTCGTGGTGACGAGCCAAGCGGATCAACCGCCGACGGCCGAGACGGCGCGGTTCGTGGCGGCCACCACGCCGACGTCAGGTGCCCACGACTTTGCCAGCTTGTTTCAGCCCCGCTAGACCGACTGCCCGGGGTGCCGGCGCGCCGCTTCATGCTATGTAGCCGGCGCCAATCGCGTCGGATCTCATTTTCCCATGACCCAGCAGGAGAGCGCCGGACCCACGTCGCGGGTCTATTTCTCGCAGCGGCTGCGGCTGCATTACGTCGATTGGGGCAATGGCGGCGCGCCGCCGATCATCCTGCTGCACGGCGGCCAGGACCATTGCCGCAACTGGGACTGGGTGGCGCAGCGCCTGCGCTCCGCCTGGCACGTCATCGCGCCCGACCTGCGCGGCCACGGCGACAGTCAATGGTCGGCGACCGGCTCCTACGCCATGGCCGGCTACGTGTACGACCTCGCCCAGCTCATCGATCAGCAGCGGCTCGCGCCGGTGACCATCGTCGCCCATTCGCTCGGCGGCAACATCGCGCTGCGCTACGCCGGCATCTATCCGGAAAAGGTGAAGGCGCTGGTGTCGATCGAGGGGCTCGGGCCGTCGCCTAAGGCGCTCGCCGAGCGGGCGCGGCAGACGATCGACCAGCGCATGCGCAAATGGATCGACCTGCAGCACAACCTCGCCGGCCGGCTGCCGCGCCGCTATGCCTCGATCGAGGACGCTTTCCGCCGCATGCAAGCGGCGAACAAGCATCTTTCGCCCGAGCAGGCGCGTCATCTCACCCAGCACGGCGTCAATCAGAACGAGGACGGCACGTTTAGCTGGAAGTTCGACAATTACGTCCGGGTCTGGCCGCCCTACGACATGCAGGTGGAAGAGGTGCGGCACCTGTGGACCCGCATCACCTGTCCGACGCTCTTGGTCTACGGCAAGGAGAGCTGGGCCTCGAATCCGCAGGAGGACGGCCGCGCGCGCCATTTCCAGAACGCACGTGTGGTGAGCGTCGAGGGCGCCGGCCACTGGGTGCACCACGACCGGCTCGATACCTTCATCGAGACCGTGCGGGAGTTTTTAGCCTGACCGCGCGAAAAAGGTCATGCGCGCGGGGTTTGGGCCGACGTTCGCCTCCGCACGCGTCGCGGTGAACCCCGCGGCGGCGAGTTTCTCCAACATTTCGGCTTCGCCGTAGAGCGTTATCCCGATGCGCGAGCGCAGCTTGGTGTAGTCGGAGGCGGCGGTACGCAGCAGCCCGCCGATTGCTGCAAGGAGGAACCCATTGGCGGCGCCGTAGTTGAGCAGCGCCATGGCGTCGGCGAAGGCGGAGACGTGCGGCGGCACGACGTCGCCGATCAACAGCAGGCCGCCCGGCCGCAGCAATCGACGGAAGAGGACCAGCAGTGCGCTCAACTCCGCCGAGTTCAGATACTGCGCCACCGAATGCATGACGACGAGATCGACCGAGCGGTCGGCAAGCGCGCCGAGCTCGGCGGGCGCGCGCACTTCGATATTCCTCTGTTCGCTGAAACGGGTGGCCAGCGCGGTGCGGACGTTGGGAGCAGCGTCGACCAGGATCAGCCGCCGGCAGGCGGCCGCCACGCGGTCGGCGTGAAGCGCCTCGCCGCAGCCGAAGTCGATCACCACCGCGTCCGGCGAGGGCACGTGATGCACGATCATCGCGGCGATGGTGCGATAGTGGACGTCGAAATGGCGCGCGTTGACGTAGATGCTGTGGCGGGAATCCCAGAATGAAATCCAATCACGCATCGCGCGGCGTCCCTCATCGTCAGCGCATTATAGCACCGGCCGCCGATCTTCACCCGTCATGCCCGGCCTTGTGCCGGGCATCCACGCCTTGAAATACAAACAAAGTCAAAGACGTGGATGGCCGGGACAAGCCCGGCCATAACGCGATGGAGAGTCGGTGAGGCTCACCGGTTGCTGGGCTTTCCCAGCACGGTTTCGACGACGGACACGAAGTAGCGTACGCCGAGCGGCAGCAGCGCATCGTTGAAATCGTAATTGGGCTGGTGCAGCAGCTTGCCCGGCGTGGCCGGGCCGGCGCCGAGCCACGCATAGCAGCCCGATCGCGCCGCGAGCATATAGGCGAAGTCTTCCGAGCCCATGCTGGGGGCAAATTCGGTGACGACGTTGTCCGGCCCGAACACGTTGCCGGCCGCGGCCGCCGCGACCGCGACCGCCGGGCCCGTGTTGACGGCGGGCGGATAGCCTTTCTGATAATCGAGCGTGACGGTCAGCCCGGTCTCCTCGCCGACCGCGCGGCACAGGCGGGCGAGCCGCTCGCCCACGTGCGCGCCGACCGCGGCGTCGAGAAAGCGGCAGGTGCCGGCGAGCGTCACTTCGCCCGGCACCACGTTCATGGTGTTGCCGCCGTGAATCTGGGTGAAGCTGAGCACCACGGCGGCGAGCGGATCGACGGTGCGGCTCACGATCGCCTGCGCCTGCGCCACGATACGGCACGCCGCCACCACGGGGTCGTCGCCGAGATGCGGCATCGCCGCGTGCGAGCCGGTCCCGCGCACGGAAATCGAGAAATTGTCCCGCGCTGCCATTTGCGGGCCGACCCGGGCGGCCAGCGTTCCGAACGGCAACCCCGGCCAGTTGTGGAGAGCGAAGATGTTCTCCGCCGGGAATCGCTCGAACAGCCCTTCGTCGACCATGCGCTTGCCGCCGCCGTCGTTCTCCTCGGCCGGCTGGAACACGAAATGCACGGTGCCGTCGAAATCGCGGGTAGCGGCGAGATAGCGCGCGGTACCGAGCAGGATGCTGGTGTGGCCGTCATGGCCGCAGGCATGCATCACGCCGCGACGCGTGGACGCGTAGGGGACCTCGTTCTTCTCCTCGATCGGGAGCGCGTCCATGTCGGCGCGGAACGCGATCGCGCGCGTGCCGCTGCCGGCGCGCAGCGTGCCGACCACGCCGGTGCCGGCAACGCCGCGATGCACCTCGACCCCGAACTCGGCCAATTTACCGGCGACGAAATCGGCCGTGCGGTGCTCCTGAAAACCCAATTCCGGATGGGCGTGCAAATCGTGCCGCCAAGCGATCATGTCCTCATGCAGGTCGGCGATGCGGTCGTTCATGGATTTGTCTCCGCGCTTGCGCCGATTGTGACGCGCGCGGGGAAGAAAATCACGTAGGCGCGGGAGACCTTTTGTCTATCGCCACAGGCTGATCAGCGGCCCGTCGGTCCCGTAGAGCGGATCGGTGGCGGGCCGGGGCACCTGCGGGATGGTCGCGAGCGCGCGTTGGCGCATCGCCGGCGTCGCGCGGCACAGGTCATACGTGCCTTCCGGCGGATAGGCGCCGACCACCAGAAGATCGCCGCTCGCCGAGAGGCGCTGGTGGCCGGTGCCGGCGGGCAGCACCGCCACGTCGCCCGCCGCGATCTCCAGCTCCTCGCCGGTCGCGCCACCGAAGCGCACGCGGGCGCGCCCGCGCGCGACGCCCAGCGCTTCGTGGATGCGCGAGTGATAATGGGTGAATGGATAGATGCCGTTGCGCCACATGTCGCCCCAGCCGTTCGCCACGAAGCACTGTTCGATGATCGCGGCCGGATCGCGCCCGCTCACGTCGAGCGCGCCGCGATAGACCACGAACGGCAGGTTCGGATTATTCGGCACGAGGCCGTCGTCGGCGAAACGGAAGACGAGGGGCTCGATGCGTTGAAGAATCTGCATTCGCAAAGACTCGGGCCTGATGGACGACAGACGACGGAGGACAGAGGACGGACGAAGAAACGCAGGTCAGATCGGCAAGTTCCAGCCCTCGTCCGTCGTCGGTCGTCTGGCGTCCGTCATCCGACTTATGCTTCGTCGATGCGCTTGTGCGCCCGCATCATGTCGACGAAGCGCGCGAACAGATAATGACTGTCGCGCGGCCCGGGCGAGGCTTCGGGATGATACTGCACCGAGAACACCGGCCGGTCCTTGAGCGCGAGGCCGCAGTTCGAGCCGTCGAACAGCGAGACATGAGTCTCGCGCGCGTTGGCCGGCAGGCTCGCGCGGTCGACCGCGAAACCGTGGTTCATGGAGGTGATCTCGACCTTGCCGGTGGTCAGGTCCTTGACCGGATGATTGGCGCCGTGATGCCCCTGATGCATTTTCACGGTGGTGGCGCCGACTGCGATGCCGAGCATCTGGTGGCCGAGGCAGATGCCGAAG
>Ga0153928_1000592_pt1 | contig 17442 bp, 16 predicted proteins | sample TSNJ012MetaG_FD_106656 | JGI IMG/M metagenome (GOLD analysis project Ga0153928, IMG submission 106656) | Attine ant fungus gardens microbial communities from New Jersey, USA - TSNJ012 MetaG | ecosystem: Host-associated > Fungi > Mycelium > Unclassified | place: USA: New Jersey, Wharton State... | reverse complement strand
TCTTTTGGAAAGTTGGTAATTGAGGAGGTAAGGGATGGAGCATTAAGGGTTTCTATGGATATTGCAAATCAAAAAACAGTTAATCCAATAAAATTAAAGCAATATAATGTTCTATTAAACTTATCAGCTGAGCAACAAGAAGCTATTTGTGATTTATTATCAGAAACTATTACAGATACCATTTATCGGTTCTTAGAGATGTTTGAAGAAAATACTGGTAAAATCAAGCTAAATATAACAAAAGATGGGGAAGAATACGACATGGTTAAAATAAGCGAAAAAATGGGCAGTGAAATTGCTTGCTATGATGATACTGGTTGGATTCAAAAGTTTTCTAAAATCGGACGATTTGTTCTATAGACGTTATTTGTGTTATATCTAGCTAGTCGCGGGAAATGGCGAATGGCATTGGAGTGGTTCTACAAATCAAGGCACAAATTCTTTGACAAGTGGAGATGTTCCAATTGATATCAGAAGATTATTTGGTTTACCAAGGAAAGGATAGTAATTATGATAATAGGAAATCCGTATCAATTCTCTGTTTTTGCAAAAGTTATAAAAGAGTGGAATACAGATGAATCATCATTTCGTAATGGCGTTTTACTTTTTTGTATTGATGGAGAGATATTTCCCAAACAAGTTATAACAGCAACGCTCAACTGTGAAATTCCTCCACTTAGAGAAAAGCTAATGAATATTGCCATTAATACAGAATTATGTGAAATGGAAACGGAAAAAGCATTTATTGAGATGTACAATACAACGTTTCCCCAATGGGATCCTGAACAGGATAACGAAGGTGATATTTACAATGATTATTGTTGTTTTTTATCGCCACCAACCTTGTCAGATTTTAATTGCCATGTCTATGCTGTGAGTAATGGTAAGCAAATAAGGATTATGGCTGCCAAATTGAATTATATTTTAGAGGAATCAACACATAGCCTTAACGATTTGGAAATAAGTGAAACTTTTATTACCTATGATGAATTAAAAGAGATAATATATGAGTTGGACACTGTATTATTGAAGTACTGACAATTCATAGAATGTGGCTTATAGGTACTGTCTAAACTCAATTTCGCCCAAATATAAGTCAAGACGAAGTACAAAACACTTGATATGCGAGGAGAGTATGAAATATGTCCTGTTTGTCAATGGGAGGATGATGGAAATGATGATGACAGTCTATACAGATATAGTTCACCTAATCGGATGCCCCTTTTTGAAGCCATAAATGCATTTAATGTAAGAGTACATAAATCTGAAAAAAATTCAATTATTGGTGAAATTAAAGAAAAATATCATAAATAAAATCTTATGAAAACATCTGCGATCTGGAAGATGCCATACTCCAGATCATGTAAATGGATACATATAAATACAGGAATGGTAATTATCTTGGATGGATATGACGATGGTGATGGAAAACATTAGAATAAGCGGAAAAGCCGCCGATAAAATGTCAGTAATTGAATGGATTTGTCAAAACTAACCCCTCAGTTGACAAATAGTCGGAATATGCTATACTGAACACATATGATGAGAACAAAAATCATGTTCTCATAATCAGATTGACGGCGGAAAAAACATCCGCCTTTTGCCAGAAGTTAAAAAGCAACTTCTGACAAGCTATATTATTGAGAAAGATGAGGTGTCTTAATGTCGGTTCTGTCTGTTATGGTGAGCGTCAACTAAATATAGTTGCAAAGGGACATAGTATGTGAGTAGCGACCATTTACTTAGTGTACCTTTGAGCGGTACTACCTGACAGACTGCTTCGAGACTCTCAATACATGAGGTGTGGCAAGGATGTGATTGCCACGCTGTTTTTTTATTTGAGACTTTTGCCCGCAGGAGCATTCTGTACTTTTTTAAGTGTAGTGTGTCTGTTGCGGGCTATTCTTTTTTGAGAGGAGATTCCAGGGTGAATCATGTAATCACGACCAAACATCTAACCAAAGAATACAAGCGGTTTGAAAAAGAGGCTGGACTAAAAGGCAGTATCAAAAGCCTTTTCAGGCGAAAATATGAGACTAAAACGGCCGTTTCTGACTTCGACCTTGCCATCGAGCCGGGTGAATTTGTCGGACTTATCGGCCCAAACGGCGCAGGAAAAACTACGCTGGTCAAAATGCTGACCGGTATTATTGCACCTACTTCCGGCGAAATATCCGTGCTGGGTTATTATCCGAACAAGCTGGAAAACGCTTTTAAGAAACAATATGCAGTTGTCATGGGACAAAAGAGCCAGCTTATTTATGACATGACTGCTGCCGATACATTTCTTTTGTTCAAAGAAATGTATGAGGTTCCGAGTGATATTTACAAGCGGAATATGGATTTGTTTACAGACCTGTTCAACTCCAAAGAGTATCTTAATATGCAGGTAAGAACGCTGTCGCTGGGAGAACGTATGAAGATGGAGCTGATCACATCGCTTCTGCACAATCCCAAAGTGCTGTTCCTTGACGAGCCGACGATCGGGCTTGACGCGCCTGCGCAAAGGCAGATTCGGGAGTTTCTCAAAGAGGTCAACAGCAAATATGGCACGACGATTTTGCTGACATCCCACTATATGGATGACGTGCGCAGTCTTTGCCCCCGCAGCGTTGTAATTGGCGAAGGGCACAAGGTTTATGACGGCGGTACAGAAGAATTATTTGCTTCTTTTCAGACCCATAAGAAAATCACTTTGCAGTTTGCGGGCGAGTTAGAATTTACTGCGCCTGAATGCTGCATCGTTGTGGAAGCGAACTCTCATAAAGCCATTATCATGGTTCCCAAAGAGCAGAGTGGACGTATTCTTGAACAAGCCATGCGTGATTATCCGCTCAAAGACATTTCTGTTGAGGAAGAGGACATCAGCATTGTAGTAGAAAAAATCTACCGCAGCAGAGCGGAGGCAAAGGCATGAGAAAATATCTTGAGGTATTCCGCTGGAGCTTCAAAATGCAAATCGTCTGGCGCTTCGATGTGGCAATGACGATGGTTGCGACCATTGGCCGCATCGTTGCCGCCTGGATTTTGTGGAGCGCTGCCTTTTCCGGGAAAGAACTTGTAGGCGGTTTTACGTTTGAGGCGATGCTTTCCTATTACATTATCGGTTCTTTTCTGGCTTCGCTGGATATGTCGAATCAAATCAGCAGCGAAGTCTCCTACCTGATTAAGGACGGCGGGTTTTCAAAGCATATGGTTACCCCGATGAATCCATTTGGCTTTTTTGGCTATATGATAGCTGGGGAATCCGCATTTCATTTCGCATTCAGCTTAATAGCGGCCGCTGTTTGCGCGGTGCTGTTCCGAATTAAAATCGTGATAACGCCTGATATAACGGGATTGTTGCTGGGAGGCGGCATGGCTTTTCTGGGCCTTCTGTTTATGGTGGGGTACCACTATCTTATTGGGATACTGGCATTCAAGTTTTTAGATATTGGGTTCTTCCTTCATGTTCAGGGGTCCATTATTTCATTTGCAACAGGAGCGTTGGTTCCCTTATCCCTGCTCTCCGGCACGGTGGTTGGCGTTCTCCGCTTTTTGCCGTTTACCCATGTTGTCTTTACTCCGGCGATGCTTCTCACAGGGCAAATCAGTGTTGATGAAGGGCTGTTTGGTGCGGGTGTTTTGCTGGTGTGGGTGGCAGTTATTGTGTTCATGGGGCAGACTACATACCGAAGATTGCGCGTTCGTTATGAGGGGGTGGGGATATGACAAAAAATTTGCGGTTTATTCTCTTGCTGATTAAGTTTAAGTTTACCCGCATGATGGCATTTCGGTTCAGCTTTTGGGGCGCATTTTTCGCGGATGGTTCACTATTTCTTATTCAGTTACTTACCTTCGAGACGATTTACTCTCAGGTTGACAGTATTGGCGGATGGAATCGAGGGCAGATGATTATTTTCGTGGGGACATTCTCCATCATTAATGCCCTGAATATGCTGATTTACTTTTTCGGCATTGTTGATCTTCCGGGGAAAATCAGGCGAGGCGATCTTGACCATTATTTAACAAAGCCCATTAACCCATTATTGCGTCTGACGTTTGAAAATGTGAATGTAGGCTCAATTCCGCTCGTTATTATGAGTATTCTGATCGTATGCTACGGTGTGAATATTTCGGGCATTCAGGTTTCATTTTTATTGGGATTGGGCTATGCTGCATTTGTTCTGCTTATGACGCTGCTCTGGTATGACATGGAATTAATACTCCGGACCATTCCGTTTCTTGTGATTTCAGCGAATGGTATTATGCGTCTGGAAGATTTGATGCTGGAACTCAATTTCAAAGTTCCAGGTGTGCTGTACAAGGGCGTTTTCAAGCTGATATTCTATTTTCTTTTACCTTATGGCATCATGTCTACCGTGCCAACACAATTTATTACCCATAGCATAGATGGGCGCGGTGTCGGTGTTTCTATTTTTACGGTAATTGTGTTTACTGTATTTGCGCTTTGGTTCTGGAAATTTGGATTAAAACATTATCAAAGCGTGAGTAGTTAATCGATTTTCATGGCATTATTTTTAGTTCCAAAACAAGACGGACAAATGATTCGGCACTTATTGCATCGAATTTTCCAGTCGCCTCCGTTTTCGCCTCCAAATGCGTGAGTATGACAGACGGTTTGTTTCATTTCAGGCTCACCTAAGGCGTGAACGGGGCAGTGATCTATGCATAGGGAACATCCTTTAGGGCAGGGATCGCCCGTAAGAATCTCATCAGGCTCAAAAGTGGTATCCAGAAGAACAGCGCAAAGCCAAACCATATTCCCATACTCCGGCGTTATCAGTAAAGAGTTCCTTCCTATTCGTCCAAGTCCCGCCGCTGCCGCACAATGTTTTGCCGATACAATATTGCGAAACCTATCTGTTTTGGCGTCATATTCCGAAGGGCCAATAGTTCCTGTTGGAACCGCAATAATCCCGTTGCGTTCCAGTGTTTCACAAAAGAGAAAGGACATTTTATCCAATTTATCAGAAAGCATGTTTCTAATAATTGTGTAAGGAACGGTGGTATTGCAATATAGTGGTCCGGATAAAAACTGTTTAGCAAATACGACTACTGATTTACATACAGGTAAAACATCGCAGGGGTGGAAGCCCTGCGGAGCTTCGTCAAAACGGTCAACAGAAGCGATTCCGCACAAATCGGCTCCCATGTCATATAGAATTTGCTTTATATCATTAGACAGCAGCATTCACATTATCCTCCCAGTTCACCTTTTCGCGCATTAAGCGAATGTTTATTATGTGCAATTATACCACCTGTTTCCAAACATGACAAGAGCACCATTGTTATGTTTGCCTTGTTATGTTTGGAAACAGATGTTATAATTACACCTGATTAAGCATAGAGCGAAAATGTCAATAGAAAGGAGTACATGACACTAATGGAAACAACGAAGCAAGCGGGCTACAGACCCATATTATTTATTGCAATCACGTTTGGCATCACATGGATTTTGGCTGTTTTTCACGCATATCAAACGTGGTTTAGCTCTGACACGATACCCGGTACAATTATTCTGATAATAGCTAATTTTTTCTCCAGTGCGTCGCCATTGGTGGCAGCCATCATATTGCTAAGGAAATCCTTATTCAAAGGGCATAATCTTACGCGATTTGTGTTTGGAGCTAAACCCATTTTATCAGTGTCATACATCATCGTAGCTGCTTTATTTTTATTTCAGTTTTTAACATTTTTCTTCTTCCGATTTGAAAATAATACGATTTCCATAAATGCGTTTATTGCGGCATGGTGCGGTCAGATACTTTTAGGCGGTGGTATGGAAGAAGGTGGGTGGCGTGGATATTTGCAGCCAGCCATAGAACAGAAAGTGCATATCACAATAACTGTCATAATTGCTGGATTGGTGTGGGCTTTATGGCATCTTCCGTATTTCTTTTTACCCGGCACTATTCATACAGGCGGCAATTTTGGATTCTACATTGTGACAACTATCGCGACGGCCTATACATTGACGGCAATCTATAAGCTGACAGGTAGTGTTTTGATATGTACCCTGTTCCATGGTTGGCAAAATGCCATTGTAATGAACATACCGACCGATATGGGTAGTGCTGGTTTTTTAGTAATGTTTGCTATCCAAACAATTGTATCAATAATCCTGTGTATGAAACCATTAGGTTTACAAAATAACTCCAACTTGGCCTGAACTGTGAGGAAAGATAAAAGGCCATCAAAATGAAATATAAGGAAATATAAAAAATCCGTGAAGCCATAAAAGGCATCCCGGATTTTTTTATTTGCGAAAAGAGTGTTCAAATTACTGTACTTTTTCAGGTATGGTATGTCTGTTGGGATGAATTAATAAAAAAACGAAAAATTACCCCACTAATTCAAAAAGCAGCAGCATTGTGGCTGAATTGGGAGTGCTGTATAATTTAAATACAACGAAATGGTTAATAATGACCATTATCACAATATGAATGGGAGGTTCACCGATGAGAAGATTAACAATTTTTATGACAGTGGCAGCTTTGATGGCAACGGCATTGAGTGGATGTTCAACATCCAACCAGAAGGTACAAGAACAGGCCGCGACCACAGCCGCAACCACAGCCGCAGAGACAACTGTTGAAAAAACGGACGCAGCAGATATTGTTTCAACATCCGAAACAGAGGAATATGGAGTGAAACCGAGAAAGATTACAGACCGTAAGATAAAACTTGGCCTGATTCCGATTACCATGAATACCGCCTATACAATGACAATCAACGGTGCAAAGAAGCAAATTGCAGAAAACGGTGATCAGATTGAGCTGATAGTTCAGGCACCTTCAAGCAATGCAAGCTCAATCACAGAACAAGGCAATATCATGGAGACTATGCTTCAGCAGGGGGTTGATGCCATCGTACTTTCAACAGAGTCGGACGAGTCCATGCTGCCGTATTTACGTGAGGCCGCAAAAGCTAATGTCCCTGTATTTCTTTTTAATATGACAGAAATCAACGAACAGAATGTCTATTACGTATCAAGTATCGGCTATGATCAGGAAAATGCAGGATATGAGATTGGTAAATGGGTCCATGATAACCTTGGCGCAGAGCCACAGAAAATCGCCGTATTGGAAGGTTATGCCGGTATTGTAAATACAAAGCGTATGGATGGATTTCAGTCTGCGATTGCAGGCAATAGCAATCTTAAAATCGTAGCTTCTCAGACCGCAGATTGGACAAGAGAAAAAGGACAAAGTGTAACAGAAAGCATCCTGACTTCCAATCCTGATATCACAATTCTTTATGGACCATATGACGAAATGGTGCTTGGTGGCCTGACTGTAATCAAAGAGAGAAAACTTCTGGATCAGGTTGCAGTAATTGGTTATGGCTGTACAAAGGATGGTGTTGCAGCAATCGAAGCAGGAGATATGCAGGCAACCATTGATGTGGGAGAGTATGGTACAGGTTTTGATATTGTTAATGCAGTCACAGATTTTTGCATCAACGGCAGAGAAGTTGAAAAGGTGATCAACAGACCTTCCGCAGTTTATGATAAGAATAATTTAGATGAACTTGACAGAGTTATTTTTGAATAATTTATTAAAAGGCTGTGGCAGATAAAAAAGGAAGAGGTTAATATGGCAAATAAAAAGATGTATGTGATTAGCGGTGGTATGATCCGTTGCGATATGGCCAATATGGTATGTATGCCGGCTATGGGAAATGCCCAGAAACAGGAAGTGAAAAGTATCTGGGCATATTCGCCCATTACCTGCATGCTGATAGAAAACGAAGCGGGCCTTGTCCTGTTTGATACCGGATGTCATCCGGATGCGATGACGGACAGATGGGATGAGGGAAATAAGCTGAAAACTCCCGTTACGATCGGTGAGAAGGATGGTGTTCTTACAGCACTAAGCATACTGGGATATCAACCGCCTGATGTAAAGTACGTGGTCCTGTCACATCTGCATGAGGATCACGCAGGCTGCCTGGAATTTTTTTCACAGTCAGAAATCATTGTCAGTGACAGAGAACTGACTCAGAGTATGCGTTTGTTCGCATTGCATGGTGATATGGGCGCATATATAAAAAATGATATGAAAGTCTGGCTGGAACAGGAACCAAACTGGAGCCTGATAGAGGATGACGAAGAAGAACGTGAGCTTTTCAATGGGATTACAATCATCAATTTAGGATCAGGACATACCTTTGGCATGCTGGGCCTTCTGGTTACGTTAAAAGGTGAAGGGAATTTCCTTCTTGTTTCAGATTGTGTCAATACCGCAGCAAACTACGGGCCACCGATTCGTTTTCCAGGATTGGCCTATGATACCATAGGTTATAAAAAAACAGTAGAAAAGATTCACCGGCTGGCAAAGCAATATCACGCCAAGGTATTATTCGGGCACGATATTGATCAGTACAGGCAATTGAAATTGGTTCCGGAATATTATTCTTGATAAGGAGACATCAGAGGTGAAGGAAACAGTACTGGAAATGAAAGATATTCACAAATCCTTTGGATCGGTAGAAGTTTTAAAGGGTGTGGATCTTACTCTTCACAAAGGAGAAGTGCTTGGACTGGTTGGTGAAAATGGTGCCGGCAAATCGACGCTGATCAAGATTCTGTGCGGTATTTATAAGGCAACCTCAGGGGAAATCGCATTAAATGGCAAGATCGTGGAAATTCCTAATGCAGAGGAGGCGCAAAAGCTTGGAATCAGTACAATTTATCAGGAACTAAGTGTGATCCCTGATTTAAATGCAGTACAGAATATTTTCCTGAACCGTGAAATGACAGGGCGAAACAGCCTTATAGCCAAGTTGAAATATAAGGAAATGAAAGAAATAGCAGATAATATTCTGCACAATCAGCTGGATATGCAGATGAATACCGACGCACTGCTGCGACATGTACCGCTGGCCCAGAAACAGATGGTTGAAATCGCCAGAACAGTATATGCCAATGCTCAGCTCATTATTATGGATGAACCGACGGCGTCTTTGCAGGCGGCAGAGCGGGACAAACTGTTCCAGGTGATCAGAGCATTGAAAGAAAAAGGCCATTCCATTATTTTCATATCTCATCATCTGGATGAACTTATGGAAATCTGTGATACAATCACGGTACTGCAGGATGGGCAGAAAGTTGATGAAGGACCGGTGTCTGAATTTAGTATTGAACGGATCATATCAAATATGGTTGGAAAAGAACGGAAGAATAAATACCCAAAGAGAGAAACGGAACTGAAAGAAGTATTGATGCAGGCAGATCATATTTCTGATGGAAAAGTATTTAAAGATGTTTCCTTCCAGCTGCGCCGTGGTGAGATACTGGGGATCGCAGGTGTGGAAGGCTGCGGAAAAAATGAAGTGATCCGCACGATTTTTGGAGAAAGACCTTTGGCCTCCGGTACCATAAAAGTTAACGGAAAAAACTATTACAACAACATTTCCAAAGCAATTGGCGCAGGGATTGCCTTCTTGCCGGCGGAACGTAAGACAGATGGACTGTTCTTAAAACAGGATCTTGCATGGAATACTTCGATTGCAGCACTTGATAAGATCAGCAGATACCGCACGCTGAAAAAGTCCACGGAAAATAAGATTACGGATCAGTATATTAAGCAGCTGAGAATAAAATGCAGTGGCAGTTCACAGAAAATATCGTCCTTAAGTGGCGGTAATCAGCAGAAAGTCATGCTGTCCAGATGGTTGATGACCGAAGCAGATATTCTGCTGCTGGAAGAACCTACACGGGGAATCGATGTTAAAGCAAAAACAGAGGTATATGAAATTGTTGGGCAATGCGTACGGAATGAGAAGGCTGTCATTGTGGTATCTTCTGAGGAAGAGGAAGTACTTGGAATCTGCGATCAGATCTTGGTTATGAAGAATGGCAGTGTGAAGGCTGTGTTGGATGCAAAAAATACAACAACAGAGGAAATTAAGCATTATTCAGTCTAGCAGACAGGCAAAGAATAAAGCAAAAAGGAACGGCTGGGTGAGGAGAAAAAGAATGAAGAATAGTAAAGTGCTGGACAGGGTTATGAATGTGGATGGAATCGGTATTATTTTTGTATATCTTGCAGTCTTTATCTCGTTAAGTATTGCCTGTCCGAATTTTTTGAAATTTTCAAACATAATGGTTGGCATCAGACAGGCAGTTTATACGGCAATCGTAGGCTTTGCAATGACATTTGTGATCTCTCTTGGAGGCATTGATCTGTCAGTGGGTTCTACGGTGGGGGCTTCGGGTATGATACTTGCGGCGATGATACTTGGAGGGTATAATATTTACATGGCGATTATTGTTGTTATCATCCTTGGTGCATTGGTTGGCCTGATAAATGGCATACTTGTTACCAAGCTTAGAATGGCTTATTTTATCGCAACACTTGGTACGATGAGTGTCCTGCGGGGATTGATTTATGTTTATACAAAGGGGATTCCGTTATATGGCCTGAAATACCCGGAAATCCAGTTTTTCGGGCAGGGTTATATTGGGCCGATCCCAGTGCCGATCATCATTACACTCCTGCTTCTGGGAATCAGCTGTTATCTATTTTACAAGACAAAGTTCGGCCGTTATACCGTTTCGATCGGAAGTAATGAAGAGGCGGCAAAGCTTGTTGGCATCAATGTGGATAAGATCAAAATACTGGTTTTTGTTCTAAGCGGCATATTTTGTGCAATCGCAGGTATTATCCTCGCTTCCAGAAGTGAAGCGGCCATTCCGACAGCAGGCAATGCCTATGAGATGGATGCGATTGCAGCTACCGTAATCGGTGGGACGAGTATGTCCGGAGGAAAAGGTAATATGCTCGGAACCGCATTAGGAGCAATTCTTATGGCAACAATTAAGAATGGATTAAGTCTTTTAAATGTCAATACCTTCTGGCATCAGGTAGTAATTGGATTGTTTATTCTGCTTGCTGTTGCATTGGACGGATTTGCAACAAAGAAAGCAGAAGAGGAATAAAACTTAAAAGTAGGAGGACAAGTTGCTGAAAATTTTGATTGCTGACGATGAAGCGGGCATTATTCAGTTGATAAAGAAATTGATTTCAACGGAAATTGACTGTGAGATTGTTGGAGAGACAACCGATGGGATGAGCGCCTTATCAATGATAGAAATGACACGGCCAGACATTGTGATAACCGATATCAGAATGCCTGGTCTAAATGGCATTGAATTGATTCGGGAGACAAGAAAAGCGAATATCCCTGTGGAATTTATTATTATCAGCGGATATAAGGATTTCTTCTATGCCCAGAACGCGGTCAAATATGGTGCGGCAGATTATCTGCTCAAACCAATCAAGGCAGATGAATTAAACGGGGCATTGCGGAGAATCGGTGAAAAGCAAGGAGAAACAGAAAAAATAAAGAGTAAGATAGCAGATATGGAAAATGCCATTGCCCAGAGCCGCATCATGAAGAGAAAATCATTTTTGGCATCCTGGGCCCGGCAGCTGACAGAAGCAGCTGTGGCAGCTCCGGAAAAAGAATCAGGTGGTTTTGAAGAAGTATTCCCTGTGGAACCGGGTATATTTGCCGTATTGATACTAAAGCTGGATTTTGACGAACGTGTGGAAGAAGACTTTCTGATGAAGAATCTGGAGGTTCTGGGTGATAAATATTACCGCTCCATCTGTGACATTTGTATTGATGGAGAATCATACAGTAAAGGCAGCCGTTATTATCTGCTGTTTCATGCCAAAGAACAGCAAATGGAAGAAATCATTGGGCGGGTCAAAGCATTGATGAAAGACAGAATTACACAATATAACATGTATCGTTTTAATGCGGCAATCGGCAGCATCGTAAAATCTGCAAATCAGATTAATGATGCTTTTTCAAGTGCGGATTATGCAATTATGCAGCGTTTTCAAGCGGGAAGCGGGAAGCTGATCGTATATGATAAGGCAGAAAGCAGCCTGATCAGAGCCGGAATTCCCGGAGAGATCAGGCAGAATATGGATCGGGTGTTGTATAGCCTGGATATTTCAGCGTTTCATGAGCTGTTCCGGAAAATATATGCCGAAGTCTGCGGTCAGTACCATAATAATGGGTATTTCATCAGAAATTTTTTGCTGGAGAGCGTTTGTTATATTGAACTGCGTCTGCATAAAGATGAAGAGCCGGCAGATGAACATCGTGTAAGAAATTACCGGGAAATGCTTGCCGAAAAAATTGATTTTAGCTGTTCTGTTGAGGAAATATATAGCACCTGTCTGAAATGTGCAGTGGAGCTTATGGAACAGGTGAAACGGGAACGGAAAGAGGGAATCAGCCGTCCCATTAAATGCATGAAAAATTATATCCGTGAACACTATGCCGAAAATCTGTCCCTGGATGAGATTGTTGGTTCTGCCGAACTTTCAAATGCCTATGGAAGCAGCATTTTTAAGAAAGAAACGGGGATGACTATTACCAATTATCTGATCCAGGTTCGGATGGAAGAAGCGCAGAAGCTGATCAGAGAAACCAGCCTGACCGTCAATGAGATTGCTTATAAGGTCGGCTACAATGATACGCGGTACTTTAGTAAGCTATTTATCAAGACGGTAGGTATTAAGCCGATAGACTATAGAAAGTTTTATAATTAAGATGAAGCAGGACTTGAAAAACGATAGAGAGAGTATAAAAAACAAGAGCATGGCATCACTGTCAAAGAACCTGCTCTTTTCGTCTGGTTATTTTTGCATCGTGTTTTATATTTGCAAAGATCGGCCGGTCTGGTATTTTGTGGCCTTTTTACTGGTTTATAATATCGTCGAGTGCTTTTTCTGTGCCAGCTTGTTAAAGCGCCTGCAGAATCCTATTGATGATATGCTGGATACTGTAAAGAAGGTCTCACAGGACAAATATGAGGCGCAGAATCTTCGCTCGCAGGCAGAAATATTTGCCCTGCAAAGCCAGATTAATCCACATTTTCTGTATAATACGCTGGATACCATCCGTGGCTATGCCATGCAGAGTGATGCAAAGGATATTGCCGTTATGACAGAATCCCTGTCAACATTATTTCGCTACAGTATTTCCAGGCCGGGCGAGATGGCGACCTTAAAGGAAGAACTGGATAATGTGAAGAATTATCTTTTAATCCAGCAGTACAGATTTCCTGATAAGGTGAATTATGTTGAGGAGATAGAAGATGAGAATATCCTGAATTACCAGATGCCGATCCTTACGATTCAGCCGATTGTTGAGAATGCGATTCATCATGGCCTGGAAATGAAGATTGGTAAGGGCTGCATTAAGATCAAGGCTTTCAGAACAGATTCCGATATTATACTGTTTATCAGTGATGACGGTTTGGGAATGAGTGAGGAAAAGCTGGAAGAATTGCGTTCTAAACTGGAAAAAGAAGGGGATGACATCTATGGCTCCCCGTCACCAGGCGGAAAAAAGGGATCAGGAATTGCCCTGATCAATGTGGATAAACGGTTGAAGTTCTACTATGGCAGCCAACATGGACTGAAAATCAGGAGTACATTGGATATTGGCACAATGATAGAGATTAATCTGCCCTTAATGAATAATTCCGAATATGAAAGCAGGAAAGAGGCGGAATGAGAAACGAAATCTTAAAGGTTGTGAATGTTGGAAAGGTAATCAATGGGACTCAGGTATTGAAGGGTCTTACCTTATCTGTATATGAACAGGAAATCCTGGGCATGACCGGACTTAGCGGCTCTGGAAAATCTGTGATTGGCGAGATATTATCGGGAATAAGAAGCTGCGATGAGGGACAGTTCTTTATTGCCGCAAAAAAGAGCGAATCCGGCAGCGTCAGGCGGATATCGGAAAGAGGAATCTATCATATATCAAAAAATCCCTGCCTTTTTTCCTGCCTGACGATCGAAGAAAATATATGTCTGATAGAACATGGGCTGAGAACAGACCTCTATTTTCCTGCAAAAATTCAGAAGCTGACGATTCAGGAGGCATTGCGCTCGCTTGATATCCATATGAATGTCAGGGCTACGGTCAATCAGCTGTCTTTGTATGAAAAACATATGGTAGCAATTCTGCGGGCCTACTACCAGCATGCCAAGCTGATTATAATCGATAACATTACCAATGATTACACGGAGGAAGAATTTAAAAGGCTGGGAAATTTGCTCCTTAAAATCAGGAAAAGGGGGGCCAGCATCCTGTTCATTGAATCTATGATTGACCGAGTCGTATCTTTCACAGACCGGCTTGTAATATTGAGAAATGGAAGAGATGAGGGGATCCTGTTTCGAAATGACTACAATAAAAATATAATTATGAAGATGATGGTGGGAGATTACAGTATCCCTGATCCTGTTGAGAAGAATGCAGGAAACAGCAGCAATCATGTTCTTTTGTCAGCGCTGGATATTTGCAGCCGCCGCTTTCATGGACTTTCCTTTTCGGTAAACCATGGAGAAATTGTAGGGTTTATTGAAGAGGAGAAAATCATCTGTACAGACATTCTTAATTTGTTTTCAGGGAATATGGAATTATCAGGCGGAACGATCAGAATTGATGGAACAGAACTGAATATAAAGGCAGGCCGGGAAGCTATGATCAAAGCTGGGTTTGGCTATGTGGATTATTATAAGAACAGTATTTTTCCAAAACTTTCGCTGAAGGACAATTTAACGATCACCAGTCTGGGGCGCCTGACATCCAGAACTGCGATTCGTTCCAAGCTTGAAAAAGCGGTCGTTAAGGATCTGTTGGGGCGGCTTGCCATTCCGGAAGAAAATATGAAAAAACCCATAAAAGATACCAGTAATAAGGAGCAGCTGATAGCGGCATTGTATAAATGGATCCTGAATCGTTCAAAAGTGGTGGTTTTGAATAATATACTTTCCGGAACGGATATGATCATGCACAATATTGTGGTACAGTTTTTGAATGAACTGCGTGAGCGGGAGTGCGGTGCGATTCTGTTGTCGCCAAATACAAAGGAACTATATGAATTGTGCGATCGCATTTATATATTAAGAGAGGGAAAGGTAATCGACATGAGGATCATTTGATTGCAAGCAAAGACAGCCGTATGCTATAATGATGCGGGGTGATAAAATGCAAATCAGACGCTTATTTGAAATCGTTTATATCCTGCTCGGCAAAAAGACCGTAACCGCAAAAGAGTTGTCGGAGCGCCTCGGCGTGTCCATGCGGACGATATACCGTGATGTGGACATGCTGTCAGGTGCGGGAATACCGATTTATATGAGTAAGGGCAAAGGCGGCGGAATTAGTCTGCTGGACAACTTTGTTCTGAATAAATCTATACTGTCGGAGAGCGAGCAAACCGAGATACTGACGGCGCTGTCGGCGCTGCAATCGGTTAATTATGCCGAGTCGCAAAACGCCTTGTCAAAACTGAGCGCTATTTTTGGCAAGGCAAGTCAAAATTGGATCAAGGTCAACTTTTCACAGTGGCATGGATTTGACCGGAAATTTGAAACCATCAAAGAGGCAATACTGTCTAAAAAGGTCATATCATTTGACTACCACGGCAGAGGTCAGGAGAAAACGAGCCGCCTTGCAGAACCCCTGCAGCTGCGGTTCAACATAAATGCCTGGTATCTGTACGCCTTTTGCCAAAACCGGCAGGATATGCGGACATTCAAGATTTCGCGTATGGAAAACGTGAAGATAACCGAAACTGCTTATGACAGGATTTACAGTGAGACTGGCGCGCCGACTGAAAACTACGATATGGGTAATTATGTAAGGCTTGTGCTGAAAATAGACAACTCACAGAGCTATCGGATATTTGACGAGTTTTCGGATCAGGAGGTGTTCAAAAACGATGATGACAGCTTTACCGTAACGCTTTTCTATCCCGAAGATGAGTGGGTTTATGGGTATATCTTGTCCTTCGGACATTATGCCCAGGTGCTGGATCCGCCGCATATCAGGGCGATTATTGTGGAGCGGCTTGAAAAATCTTTGGCGAAGTACTCATAATATGACTCTCTGTTGTCATATTAGGTAGTGTATAATGATGGCATACTAAATAATTGGAGGATGTCATATGAAAATCGAGTTAACCCAGCAAGCGGAGCAATTTACGCTTCATGTAAGACTTAAAACGAGCGTTGCGGGGCTGAACGAAGCCTTTGATAAAAATTTCGCTTTGATTGAGAGCTATCTGTCTGAAATCGGCGAACAGCCTGCAGCTGCGCCCTATGCGGCGTATTACAATCATGATATGCAGAATCTGGATGTAGAAATGGGGTTTCCCGTTGCGAAAGCCTTGCCGGGAAGGGATGAAATAAAGGCGGGTGTAATACCGGCGTTTGAACAAGCGGTTTGCGGCATTCACAAAGGCTCATACAACAGCTTAGATGAAACATACGGGCAGATTTATCAGTATATCGCAGACAATAATTTTGAAATATCAGGCGCGCATTATGATTTCTATATCAGCAATCCTGATAACACATCGGAAAATGAGCTGATTACCAGGATTGCAATTCCGGTAAAGCAGATGATTTTTTGTCAGAGCTGTGGTATGCCAATGCAGAAAGATGAGGATTTCGGAACGGAACAGGATGGCGGCAAAAACAGGGACTATTGCATTTACTGTTACAAAGACGGTGCATTTACCGCTGATTTGACCATGGACGAGATGATCGACCTTTGTGCCGGAAATGTTGACGATTGGGACGTGAAGATAACGAAAGAGGAAGCTGTCGCTATGATGCGCGAGAATTTCCCTAAACTCAAACGCTGGCAGACAGTATAACAAATGGCAAATCGGTATGGACAGAATAAATTGTAAAAGTGAACGAAGTATAGTATAATTTAACAAGACTTATAATAAAAGCGCGAGGAGGATTGAATCATGGACAGAGAAGTTCTGGATTATGTTGTTGAAAAAACACATGCATTAATGGAGGCACCTTCCTGCAGCACGGAAGCAAAAACGGCTGCCCAGGCCTGGCTGGATGCCATCGGAAAGGAGAACGAAGCAGCAGAAACAAAGAAATATATGGATGAGCTGGAAGCAGATATTATGCCAATTGACGGTTTGATCAGTTTTGCTGACTCTGAGCATGGAATTCAGGTTTTTGGAGCGGATATGGCTAAAGACATTGGGACTCATGCAAGGGCAATCAAGTCTGCCGGAGCAAAATATTGTGATTGTCCGGCTTGTGCGGCGGCCGTGGCGATTCTCGAAAAGAAGGATGAGTTAGGGTGTTAAATAAATGAATAAGGTGCCGGGACTGGATATGGAATCCATTTAAAGTCCCGGCACTTTTTGATCACGAAACTAATCCTGGCCGGAACACGTGCTCTGGGGTAAATTCATCTTCTGCGCAACAATAAAATCAGCAAAAGTCTCAACGGTGGTCGTAACAAAATTCTTCTTGCTGTAAACCATATAGATCAGCCGGGTATCCTTTGGGACATTGGATAATGTTAATAAGACCAGGTTGTCAAACTGCTTTAAAAATGGAGTTTTGGCAGCAATCGCGACTA
>Ga0153928_1000588_pt1 | contig 17472 bp, 18 predicted proteins | sample TSNJ012MetaG_FD_106656 | JGI IMG/M metagenome (GOLD analysis project Ga0153928, IMG submission 106656) | Attine ant fungus gardens microbial communities from New Jersey, USA - TSNJ012 MetaG | ecosystem: Host-associated > Fungi > Mycelium > Unclassified | place: USA: New Jersey, Wharton State... | reverse complement strand
CCGTTCCGAACGTGTCGAACTAATTCAAGCAGCGGTGCGCGATTGAGGTAATCGCGCTTTTCGAGCGCATCGCCGACCGCGATCAAAGCGCCAACGAGCCAAACGCGTTCCAGATCATGGACCATATCCAGATTGGTCCGCGCATAATTAAGGTAGTGATTGATGTCATAGACATGAACTGTTCCGTCTTTGCGGACGACATCGCCAACGGGTACAACCTGCCCCTGCCGCACTTCGTTTGGAACAAGCCTGCTCGAGCGCGGATCCTTTGCGATACCGATTGCGGCCTTGTGCGCGTAGTAGCCTAGAGCCATCCGCCCGGCCAGTCGGCCTATATCGAAAGCCGGTTGGTATTTATTGCAGAAATCCCGCTCTTCCGCATTCAAATCGCTCAGCGGCAGCGTCCCTAGGAGAACCCTTTCAATACGAAGATAATCGGGAATGATAGTCACCGTCGGGTTTCACCGGATTGTCTATGGTGTCACGTAGTCGAGAAGCTTCTGGAATTTTCGCGTGTCCGCAAGCCGAGCATCGGCGTCCTTTATGCGGTTTAAAGCTTTCTCAAGTTCAAAGGCACGGCCGCCATCACCGACAACAGCCGCCAGAAGGTCGAGCACTTTTCCCGGTGCAGCGGAATAGAGCGCCTGGTCAGCGTTCGCGATTGCAAATACAGTCGTGCCGCGATCTGGTCTATCTGGCTGAACGAACGGAAGGATAACGTCAGCAGCTTCTAGGAACGCCGTTCCGGTCGCCAGCAAGATTTGCACAAGCTTGAATGTCGTCGCCGCAGTCTGCAATTCGACATCAAGTGGCCACATGGCTTGGAAAATAGGCCCGACGATATTCCGCCACCGCGTTCCCCTCTCTTCCGCTGTCCCGCCCCCCATTTCGACCGCCAATCGGTGCGCCGCGCTTGGGAGGGCCCTGGTTCCTCCTCGCCGCAACGCCAAGCGCGCTTCCGTTCCGGTGATCGGATAGCTCTCGCCGTTCTGGTTCGCGAGTAAAACGGTCACGAGCCACTCCGAAAAAGTCGTCACGTCATCCGCGGGGACGTTGCTACGTGCAAATAGCTCCAAGAACGGCTTTTTCGTAAGCCCAAATAATTCGGGCGAACCAATGAACCTCGAATATTTCCGCGCCGACCATGCCGCGCTCGCTTCAGGCGAGTCCCAATTAAAGAGCGGGACGATCCGCGCCGCTGTCCAGCCGGGCGCGTGGTCGTAAAGGAGCGACACTTCGACCGCCAGCCTTACGCGTGCCAGTTTTCCAAACGTGCCTACTGCATTGCAGAGCCGATCGGCACGCTCGCGAACATCGTTGGAAAGTTGGCCGCCGCCCTGCGGCCTTGGCACTTTTCGCACCACGACCTCTACGAGATGACCGGCCGGCGCGTTCAATGCAGCAGTTAAAGGATCACCGTCCATGTCCTCCTCGTCTACCTCTGACCCCGCGGCCTCGGCGATTCGATCCCAAATCGGCCACAGCGCGCCGTCATCGAGGGCTTTGGCGTTCGCCGCCAGCCACGACGACGCGGGCCGCGCAATCTCCCTGAACGTGTCGGCCGGCCACTGCATCAAAAGGCCGACAACGCGATTAGGAGCATCTGATTCCACGAATTTCTGGCGTGAGAACAACAGTTGCTCCCACGCCCAGACCGGCCATTCACCCGACGCTGCCCGTGAAGCCAGTCCCCTTAGCGCCCGATCGGGCTCGCTCTGACATAACGCCTGCCAGCTATCACCTTCCAGAAAATCAGCGGCATCCGCGACTCTCTTCGCTTCGGCAACAAGCTCATCATCGGGAATGCCTCGCAGTTTCGAGGGGTCGCCAACAACACCCGTCACTCCTGAATGCCAGATGTGGAACCCAGCTTGCTCAGCGGGCCGCAATTCCCAAGTCGGCCAGCGCTGGCGAATTTCCTCCAAAACCACCTTCGCTTCCGAGCCAAGCTCATGGCCCGCGCGTCCTATGTCGCCGAGGACATCAAAACGCGCCTGATCATTAATTCTGCCGAAATCGGCCTCTTCCTTGTACCAATCCCGTGGCGGTCCTTCGCAGATACGGTGTTCGATCGCTCGACGCTTAGCGTCCGTAAAGTCGTTCCATCGCGCGTGAATGAGCCGGAACACTTCGACTGTCGAATTCGTAGCAAATAGCTCGCCCTGGGGCAGCGAAATCAGCATGTCAGCTGCGGTTTCGGCTGGTACGATTGGGTCTGCTGCGGCGAACAGACCTATTCTGCGCACGAGCCTGAGATTGCTGCCCCGCCAGCGCTCGACGAACGCCAGCGCCGCGGCCGGCTTCTTCTTTGCCAGACGCTCCCACAGATCGGCGATGCTGCGCACGATCGCCTGAAACCCCGACCGGTATTCGTTCTGTTTATGTGGCGCCACGGAGGGAACGTCACTGTCGGACGTACCGTAGCCGAGGTTGCTTTCCACTCCAGCTTCCATCGCATCCTCGATCGCGGCGTCGAGTGCTGCCGACAAATAGAAAAGCAGTTTCTCATCAGCTTCCGCCGGAATCCTCTCGGGCCACGCGCTGATGAGCGTCTCATGGTTTACGTCGTCATCAACTTCGTAGTTTATCGCCATCAAATCGGAGGGCTTTGTCGGCACTCCCGTTCCGTCGTCGTACAGAGACAGCCGTTTTTCAATAACCAGCTTCGGTCGAAAGGCCGCTGCCACACGTTCGAACAGCTCTACCGATTGCTCGCCCCGTTTTAAGCGTGGTGCTAGCTCGAACCATTCGTTGTGCAATGGCCCACGCTTCGTCGTACGCATGTGCCGTATGATGAGACGCCAGCACTCCTGAAGCAGCGTCGATAATGGTTCTTTCGAATTCCGCAGTCTGAAATCCAGCAGATCAGCCGTCTCCGGCCCGAAAAACCGAAGATTAGCCACGACATCCCGCACAGCCTGAATCTCCGCGAAGTTCCGTTCAACCCATGCGGCCAACAGTGGGGAATCGGACTTAATCACTCTCATCTCGACAAATGTCGGGAGCCACGCGAGTGAAGGATTCATCGCCGCAATCTTGGCAGCCGCATCATCGGTTTCGAGGAAAAAACGAAGCTGCTCCTTCTCGAAGTCCGTTATGTCATTCGGCGTCTTGCTCATGGCCTGCATATTTCCATCCGCAATCTCACGGGCCTTTGAGAATCTCTGTCAGCCTGCGATCGCTATACTCAGCCGGTTCGGCTCCAAACTGCGCCCACTCCGCCAGCGTCGCATAGATCCTGTCGTAATCCGCAAACTCTATCGGTTTTATACCCTTTGCCTTCCATAAGGAGGCCGAGTCGCCAGTTCCCCGGTCCAGCGCATAAATGTCCTTTAAATCTCGAAATCGACTGCGATCGGCATCGAGTGTTTCCAACAGCAACCGGAGAGCAACGTCTTCGGCTGCATATCCCACCAGCACCAGCATCCCGAGGCGCATACGGTCCTCGATGTATCGGGACGCCCAACCGTCGCGAAGGTACGCGTCCCCAAAATCAGCGCTAGTAAGAACCAAATCGGTTTCAGGTAGAGGACCGTCTGCAAGCCGACCATGCAAGTGCAAGATTCCATAATCGCGAGGGCCACCCGGCTTCGGAAGCGCCTTCTCGGCGTGGCTCGGAACATTCGTCATCCCCGCGGCAATCGCCGCTCGCTCGAATAAGGTATCGAAATTGGTCGTCAATAGTCTTGGCCGGCCTTCCACGTCCTTCGAAAGGTCCAGCAGAATACGGTGATCCGGCAGACTCACGCCGGCTGGCACGGCGAGAATGTCCGCAGTGTGATTCCGAACGCGTGACCTTTTTCCGGGAAAATTGGTACGCTTTTCGAGGCAGTGTAGTGCACGGTCGTACTCGTCACGACCCATCGCAGTTTTTTCGGGGGGCTCATCGGCATAGGTTTCGCCCATGCGCGAATACACTTCCGTCGCGAGCCCCTGGAAATTGGGCAATCCCACGCGCATCGAAACGCCGGCTCCGCAAAGAAACACGGCATTTCCCTCTTTGACCGCCCGGATCAATTCCTCCGGGATATCTGCCCCATCCTTTTTGAATCGCATCGCCTAAGCCCAGCGCACCCAAGACCTGCTATTTCTCCCAGTTTAGAGGACTTACTCGTGGTTTCAACTTGCGCCTGCGAGCCGCTGTTTCCCTGCCGGCGCGCACCGGCAGGGGCGTTTACACGGCTAGGGCGAGGGCCCACGCTGCGCCAGAACCCAGCGGATGTTGCGCAGGTTCAGGTGCGCGTTTGCGCGTCCCGCCGAGCTTTCCGGCAAAGCTGGTAGCTCGTTGGTGATCCGCGTCAGCAGCGCGCACAGCTCAGTTCTGGTCAGGCGCATCAGCTCGGTTATGGTTAGCACTCGCATTGTTTCCTCCATCGTTTTTCGGCCGCGTCAATCGCGGCCTTCTGGCGGAGGCCCCAGCGACGGAGGAGGCGGGTGCACCTATGGCCGCAACGAAGAGGAGGAGCGCGTCAGCGCTTGCGTCCATCAAGCCGATGAACGGTGCTTAATGGCCCACAAGAAGGACGGGGTTGGCGTGGTGGGATGGAGAACGCAGGTGCTGATACCGCGCGCCTAGCGTCAGACCACGACGCGCCTAGCCGCGCTGCCGGTTGCAGGTTGACACCGCATCGCTGCCGAATTGTAATATCGCCCTAGTTGCCGCTGGCATTCAGGAGACGCAGATGCCCGTTCCCAGCAAGGAGACGATTGCTGGCTCGCTCTACCGATCCGCCGAAATCAGAGCATCCGACCTCGGGCTTTCATTCCACGCGAATGTCAACTCCCGCATGAAGGGAATGGCGGAGCACGGAGCCGCCGTTATTTCCTCTCGCATGGAAAACAAACCGTCCGACCGGGCGGAGCGGTATGGCCGTGTGGGAATCCGGATCGGGACGCAAGTGATGATGGTGTTCGTCGATGAAATGGCCCTCGAAAGGCTCAAGAGTCCCGACTACATCAACCAATATGGTTCGGAACTCCGCGAAGACCTGTGGACCAAGGTGCACGACCTTCTGTGCCCTATTTGGCCAATCTGCTGAGGGTTTCGCATGTCCGCCCCAACCGCAACGCCAGCCCCGTCCGCAGGCATCGAGGGCCTCAAAGCTGCAAATGCATTGACCAGCCAGGTCATCACCGTTGCTGCGGGCCTTCTCGCGTTCACGGTCACCTTCGCCGAGAAATTCACGCCGGCAGGTAAGCCGATTACGCTTCCCACGGCGCTGAAAATCTCTTGGATCTGTTTTGCCGTGACAATTGTATTTGGATTCTGGACTTTGATGGCGGTCGCTGGAACTCTCCTTCAGATCGATCGCGGACAGCCTGAGACGAACGCAAGACGCACCAACATCCGAATTCCCGCATTCATCATGTTCATTCTCTTCCTGGCTGGCGTGCTCTTGCTCATGAAGGCCGGTTGGGGCGTTGGCAGTTAATCTGAATTGTTTCGATAGCAGCTGATCCCTTTGTTAACAGTTTATCCTGAACCGGGCGCGTCCGGCTGTGTCGGTCGGGCTCTACTCGCTGTGTTCCCCGAGCCCTGTTACCTCTGCGATCGGGCTGCTCAGGTACAGTCCATACGCGGCAATTCGTCTAGTGGGCTCCCATCGCGGCTGCGATAAGCCTCGCTGTCGCTTCCATCAGTCGAAAACAGTTGTATGCCGCGGTGCAAGCCAAGCACAGAATCATCAGCCGAACCAGAAATGACCGGAATCCACTCCCGTTGCGCGCGTTTGCGATTGTTGCGAACAAGCCGACAAACGCCGTGACGGTCGCCAACGCGAACCCGACGATTTCTACGATCGTGGACCTCATGTCCATGAACCCTTTGGTCGGTCGATAGCTTTGTGCGCCTCCGCGCCCCGGCCTCTGGGAAGCAAACTGGCATTAGCCGGACGACTGCACACGCAAGCGCCCATGCCGACCCCGTGGCCTGTTCTCCATTTCACAACCTTGATTGAAGCCCATGGGTTTGCTACATTTGGACATGGACGTGGCTCTTCGCTGCGATTGAATCGACGGTAGAGAAGCAGACTTAAAACGGCGGACGCAGATCGGGTTAGCGTTTCAATCTATCTGCCGACCGTCCATAAGCTCTGTTTCCCGGACCGGATTTGATCACGAGTTGCAGTGGAAGGCATTGTGAGCCCGCGTTTGCGGACCTAGCCGCAGGCATTAACTGCAAACGCGAACTGCAAACGCGAACTGCAAACGCCCCAACCGTGCAGTCTTGCGAGACGCCATGTACGTGCGCGCTATCAAAGAGCGTGATGAGCCACCCTCGGCCGATCTTTGCAGATGGGTAGATGCCTTGTTTACGGCCGCTGCGGCCGATACTGATGAAGTCGGCCAACGGTGGTACACGGTGAAGGAAAGGGCGTCCGGTCCGCTGCTGCGGGCCGACGTCTTCGGCATCGGGAGCCAGAAACTATCACTTTGGCGAACGGGCAACTTGAGGCGTAATGGCCCGGCCGCCGCTTTGAAATTTACACAACAGCTTCTCGCAATATTTTTGGGAAGAGACACGTGCGTCCAGCCATTAAAGGAAGCCCAAGCTCATCGAATTTACACTTTCTGGCGTGCGAAATGCCATTCCTGTCTGTCGCAAGTCGTTGATGGCCTTTTCAAGTATGAGGAACAGTTGGGGCGGACACTGGGAAGCCGTGAACAGCGGTCGGCTTTGCGCAGTTTCGCGGGGGGCTCAACCGTCGGCACGGATGGCCGCGAAGCGGGTGCTGGCTTCGCTCTGCCTCTCCACCCACCGCCCGGGGAAGCCAATTTTCCTTCCGTGGTGAGACCTGCTGGTACGATGAGCCGCACTTCTGATTGGGAAGCGCGTGCTCGACAGATAAGTTGCGGCCCTAGGGTCGCCATATCGCCTGCGAATGATCCATATGCCACGGTTCGTTCAGATGGGTGCTGGCGAAGTCAATTCCGCCATATCAGGTGGCTGATCAAGACCGGCAATTATGGGTCGGCCCTCGATGCCTTACAGAGCCGCCGATATATATTAAATGACCCTACGGCTTCCATCGCTCATTACTACAGCGCATTGTGCTACAACCGGCTGGCAAACTACGACATGGCTCTAAACCACGCTAGCTTTAGCGATTTCTATCTGCAGACATGGACGGGTACACCCGCGTTGCCGGTTTATATAGACTACCAAATATGTCACGCCCTAGCTCAGTCTGGCCAACATGTGCAATGCATCAAATATATCAAGAATTTGCGTGAGTTGTCGGCGTTAGGTCGCGCGCCCCATCTGGGCAGAATGATTGGGTGGATCAACGTAGAATTATTTAAGAGCTATTTCCTTCTAGGCGATATGTCCGCCGGGCGCATTCCGCTTCTGGAAGCAAAAGCTATATTTGATCGCTTAAATGATGTTGCGGGCCTTGCTCAGATAATAGGATTTCACGCTCAATATCAAACCTTCGACAGGGCTGCATGGGACGATGCGAACAAATACTATGCCCAAGCTTTGCTATGCGCCACTGATGTTCCGCGGCTCAAGTCGACGCTACTGTCCAATGCCTCAGCAAACCGTATCAGTCAACTTCGGTACGACAAAAGCGTTACCCGCAATAGCGTACAGAGGTTTTCCAACGAAGCTAAGCGTTTCGCGAGAGAATCCATCGAGATCAACAGCAACCTCGGTATCGGCGACACGGCGTTTAGCGTTGACGAGCATATGCATGCTGCTGAAGGGGCGACATTCGAGGGTAAAGTGGCGGAAGCGCAAGAGTCGATGAGAATGGCCATGAGTATTAAGCGTAAAGAAGGCTTTACGCGCAATCCAAGACGTTCGGGACGCCTCTTCCGTGCCCAAGCCGTCATGTTATCCAAGCTGCGCCTAGCTTCCGATGAAGATGTCGAGGAAGCGTTCAATCGATCGCTTTCCTATTCGCGACACAAATATCCAAGAATTTATCTGGAGACTTTGGTAGACCGCGTCCAACACAGGCGATCTCGTAGACAAGATGCCTCCGATATTCTTTCGGAAATTCGCGGCTTTGCAATCAGCGGCAATTCAACGGTATACTCTGACGCTCTTCAACGGATAGCAGCGGCGTGAAATCATGATCAACGTGATCGGTTATGGTTCTTTACTATCTGAACAATCCGCTCGGGAGACGATACCGAAGCTTTGGGGATTTAAGCTTGTCACCGTTCCAAACTACATGCGGATTTTTAATAAGGTCGGCATTGTGTTTTTCCAACGCTATGGACTAGATGAAAATGATAAAGAGATATCCTCTTGTGCAACCCGTGCCGCTCCAGGAATTGAAATGATTTGTTCTTTGTTTCAATGTGTCGAATCCGACTTCAAGGCCCTTTATGAAAGGGAGCATCGCTTTAGATGGATTAATGTCCAATGCAACAACGGTGGGCGAACTGAAATTGGCCGCATGTGTACTGAGTACAATGACCAGGACTATTTTCTTAACAAGTGTGTCACGCCACTCGAATATGAGCGGCGCGTTGGCCAATTCTACGGCGGGAAGATATGGAGGGATGATATTTTACCGTTTCCCAGATATCTTCGGCAGTGCTTGAAGGCGGCACGCGAGCATGGACAGGCCGTCTATAGAAATTTCATGGAAACGTCCTTCTTAGCGGATGGGAAGACCAGTATCCGTGCATACGTCGGGCGGCGTCCGGAACTGCTTTCGCCGAATATTGGTTCATCCGGCGATCATGCGAATGAAATATACGATTTTGCGACAAAGTCATGATTGGGAGATTGCTGAGTATCGCGTACCTTAAGGTGATTTCGGGCTCTGGACTCGATGCTGCTTCAATCGCTCGCGTTGGGCGATCGGCTCCAACAGTTCCTCGTCCCGAGTAAACGCCAATTGCATCAACAGGTGTGCGCGTCCGGCTAACGCCGGTCGGGCTCTACTCGCGCCGGAAGCGGCGCTCCCCGAGCCCCGCAGATCCCGAACGGGAAGCGGGTCTCGGCCATGCGGTGACGATCCCTTCTGTAATCCGATCGGTGCAGTCAACTCGATTCTTCACGACCCCGACTGAGATGCCCCGCTACGAGGGCACGAGCGATCCCCCCGCCGGCGCGGAGATGGCACTTGTTCGGTCTTGGCCGCCGAGCGGAAAACATTTGTTCGATCAGAGCATTACCGGTCATGACCTTGAGCCGACGTAAGCAGTGCCGCGCTGTCGATCTGCTTCTGACCAGTGCGGACCTTGGAGCTAAATTGATCTGAGCATAAACCGCGCCACGAACGCTTGGATCACGCCATAATTTCTGGTAGAAATGCCTTTCGTCGGGATTGCAGACCGCCTCAAGAACGGTGGGCAGCAGAAGTAGTCATGCTCCGGGGGCAGCCTAATGTTGGGGCGTTGGGTAGCGACAACGAGTGCGGTCGCCGCGGCCTGCTGGTTGGCAACAATTCCAGATATCTCGCGCGCAGCTTCAACGAGGGATTCAGACATTTTTTTGTTCCTCACATCTCTGAGTCAACTAGTGGATCGTTTTGAACCGTCTTCATCTGCGAATTTGAACGACGAATTTGATATTGAGTTAAAGCGCGAATTGCCGGAGGCATATAAAAACGAGATCAATGCACAGCAAGCGAGATCGCGCAGCGCCATTCAGAAAGTTGCATCTAATGCAAGCAAACTGCGCTTCTACGTCGCCGTTCTGATCTCTTCTTTCACAGGCGCGAGACCCGTCGCGCTTTGCAGTCAACCGAACCTAACTCGATATTCAGGTTTGCGTGATCTTGAACAGCTTTGTGCGCAAGACAAATTAGATCGGAAAAAAATAACGAATGAAATCCGAAACCTTTCCACACTCTTGACCGATATCGTCTTGAATGAGCTTTCCCGTCAATCCGAGCTCCGAGGGGCTCTGCGCCAAAGTCAGTTTCAGGCCTTGACGAATGTTATTTTGAAAACTAATTCTGCACAGCTTACAGCTAGCTTTGTAGAGCCAAGTGAAGACCGGACCGCTAGCGAAATTCGCCTATTAAGAAGCCAGAATAGGTGTGCCGCGATATTACTGTGGAACGCGCTGCTTCCCCTGGAAGCTCTCGACCCTAATTTCCTTGGACAAGCCCCCAGCCTGCAAGACCGCGAAAAAATGCGTGGCTTCATTCGAGACGTTGGTGTGTATTTCGCTCTTTATCCAGCAACCTTTGCGCCGCCGATAACCTGTCCGGTTTTGATCACTCCGATAATAAATACATGTTCGCAAGTTACCCAAGGAAGTCGAGAGTACTTTCGGACAGCTGCAGCTTCCGGTCTTCATGCCGTGAACGAGAGACTCGCCGCGCTAGGGAGTTCGGTTACGTCCCTGAGCGTTGACGACTGGCGACTTGCTAGGAATACCTTGCTTGGTGAGGTGCTTGCCGTCAGCGATTTTAATTTGCAAGCGCTCACTGCGCCATCAGCGTGCAACCGATAGCCACGATTCGAGGATGACATGAAAAGAGCACTCGAAATACTGCAGTCCAGCGATGTGCCCGGCGCTGTTTCGTTCGAACTGAGTTCGCCTAATAGGTTCGAGTTTCTCGAGGGATTGCGAATTGAGGCGGTGCGGGCCTATCGCAAATCTCTAACTCCTAGCCCAACCGCCGACCTCGTTTTTACGCTGGCCGACACTGAATCTCTGCTTATGCAGAAGCAATTTGAACGCATTGATGAGGCGTTGATTTCGGCCTTGGTGAAGGAGGGCGCAAAGGCGGAGTACGACAATTATGAGTGGATTCCGGGACGTGACTTGCCCGCCGATCCTAACTCACTGAGAGACCCTGGGGTATTTTACAGATATTCAGTAATGCGTTTTTATCGAAAGCAATTCGATGTGGCAATGGCGCACGGCGATAAACGGGGGTGCTGGGCTCTGGTATGTTATGACCTGCTGGATGTCATCGATGGAAAAAGAGTCTTGATGGTCGATCAAGCCCCTCAGTCGGTCCAGTATCACCCGTCAACAGACTACCTAAATGGTCTAGGCCTTCCAGCACTCCAGAGAATGGAGGCCATCTGGGAAACCGTGAAAGCGGATGCGCTCAAACGCATAGGCACAAGCAACCTACTTGCGGGCGGTCGTGGGTGGGGAGGTGTCGCTACAACAGTGCTGGGATATATCGCTAAGTTGGCTGAAGACTATTACGACGTCGTCAAGTCTCGCGAGGACGCCGAGCGCGCACGCCTCGAAAGGGAGCGGGCACAAGAACAGTTGGAACGGGATCGAGCAGCTGCAAGACAACAACAAAAAGAAAGAGAGATGAATGATGCAGTAGATAGGCTCCGAGGTAGAGAAATTCCTGATGGGTCTGGGCAGATGGATCTTTTCGAACATAACAGAGAACGTATTGGTGGCATGTGTTAGTTTTCAGAGTCAGCTTGGCCGCTCCCAAGCACCTGATATCCGGTGTTGGCCCAACGCGGAACTTGATTCCTGCTCCCCAGGTGTCTGCTAGAGGGGCAAGACCAGAACTGACACCTTGGCGGCCCTCCCTCCGGTCGGCCACGCTCTACTCGCCGACGCATGCGCCGGCGACCGGAGCCGCCTGAGCCGGCGTCTCCGCCCATTCGGGTGACGATCGTTGCCGCAGTCTGCCTCTGCCTGGCCCGCGCTTCTGTCCGGAGTCGGCCTTGCGGCACGCTCCATGATGGGGTTCGGCGAGTCGGGTCGTCCAAGCTCACAGCGCGTGCTTGATGCGTGCACCGTACAGGGATCGTGACGGACTGACCCTCCCCGCGTCCTCGGCAGAGCAGTACGCTACGCCGCAACGATCTCTACGCAGCTGACGCGGTAGGTCGCTGACCGAACCTGAAATCGGCCCCATCGACCCACATCCGATGCATGATAACGGCGAGCTTCCGGGCAACGGCCACACATGCCTTCTTGGCGCCGATGCGTTTGGCGAGCTTCACGCCCCACGCCCGCAGCATCGACCACTTCGTGGATCTCCGCAGATGAGCGTTCGCTGCCTCATAGAGCGCATGCCGCATCAATTTATCCCCGCACTTGCTGACATGCCCGCAGCGATCGATCTCTCCAGATTGGTAGACGCGCGGCGTTAGTCCCAGGTGCGCCGCCACAGCCCTTGAGTCCTTGAACCGGCTGGGATCGTCGATCGTCGCCTTGAACAGCAGGCTGACAATCGGTCCCACACCCGATACAGTCATCAGCCGTTTGCATACTTCATCCTTGCGCGCCATCTGTCCCAGCCGCCGATCAAACAGAACCTTCTGTTTGCGCATCATGTTGCGCGCTTCGAGCAGCGGCTCAATTGCCAGGCGTAAATCGGGGGCGTCGGCAAGCAACGTCTCGACCGTCGCCGCGAATGCGCTTCGGTGCACATTGCCGAGCTTGAGACCGTGCACCTTCAGCAATCCACGAATGGTATTCTCGATGGCAAGCATGTGATCCACGAATTTCTTGCGCGCGATGAGGACAGTCCGTAGCAGCTGCGATGCCTTGCTCTTGACGTGCACCGGTCGATAGTGCCCGAGCCGCATCATGTCGGCGATTCCACGCGCGTCGCTACGGTCAGTCTTGTTGGGTCGCGACGACAGGAATCTCTGAGCGTGGCGGGTCTCAATGCACACGGCCTGAAAGCCGCTTTCGACGAGCGCTCCGTACAGCCACTCCGACAACGGGCACGCTTCAATCCCAACAAGCGTGATCTGCTCACGCCGGCGCGCAAGCGCCTTCACCTACGAGGTTGGCTCACTCTCGACTTTCCCTTCCCAAACCGAGGCGCCGTCTGCTTCGACGATGCAAATCGACGTGGTCTTGAGCGACACATCGAGTCCGACGAACATGGCCATAGCGCATCTCCTTTTGCTTGGGCCGAATCAATCCCAGCTCAAGGGTAGCGATGTGCCGGGATCGGATTACCCCAGCTCGCGCGAACTGATTTGTGCTCCTCGCCGGGGGCAGTCGGTCCCGGGTCCCGCCGCTAACGTACCGGCGGCGCTATGCTGACCCTCCTGCGGCTGCCCTTTTAACCGGTCTCGTCGCCGCACTCGGCCACGGGTCCCGCCGCTAACGTATCGGCGGCGCTATGCTGACCCTACATCCGGGTGCATTTTCATTTTCCTGCTTTTTGTATCGGCCTGCCGGCCGATTATTTGAGGGGCCTGCGGCCCCCGGGCCGTCAAGGCAACCCTTCCTGCGGTCGGGCGGAAAGCGGCGGGCCGTGTAGTCGCCGCGCTGCGCTTGGCTCCGGCCCGCACCAGCCCCGCTACGCTTTCCGGCCTGTGACGGCCAACCCCCCGCTCATTGCCGCGTGGCTAGTCGGGTTCATGGCGAACCCGAAAGCCAAAGGGGAAAATCATGCGAAGCGATGTTTATGAGCGCGTTACCAACCGGATTGTTGCCGACCTCGAGCGCGGAGTCCGCACATGGCACACGCCGTGGAGCGTCGAGCATGCCTCCGGACGGCCCACGCGTCCGTTGCGCGCGAACGGCATTCCCTATCAGGGTATCAACATCATCGAGCTTTGGGCGTCATCCGTCATTCACGGCTTTGCCGCCCCGATCTGGATGACCTTCAAGCAGGCGCAGGAGCTTGGCGCGCACGTACGCAAAGGCGAGCATGGCACGCACGTCGTTTACGTCTCCAAGATCACGCGGAGCGAACCCGATGCCGAGACCGGCGCGGAGTCACCGCGCGAAATCCCTTTCATGCGCAGCTACACGGTTTTCAATGTCGATCAGATCGAAGGCTTGCCGCCGCACTACTACGCGATTGCGCAAAAGCCCGAACCCGCGCAGCGCATCGCGCATGCCGAAGCTTTTCTATTAGCGACCGGCGCGGACGTGCATCACGGCGGCACCCGCGCCTACTACCGCATCTCGACCGACACGATTCAGATGCCGCCCTTCGAGAGCTTCCCCGAAGCCGAGAGCTACTACGCGACGCGCGGCCATGAGACCGTGCATTGGACGCGGCATCCCTCGCGCCTCGCCCGCGACTTCGAGCAGAAGCGCTACGGCGACGAAGGCTATGCGATGGAGGAGCTTGTTGCCGAGCTTGGCGCGGCGTTCCTCTGCGCCGATCTCGGCCTCACGCCGGAAGCGCGCGACGATCACGCGGCCTACATCGCGTCGTGGATTACCGTCTTGAAGAACGACAAACGGGCGATCTTCACCGCCGCCGCGCACGCTCAGCGCGCCCTCGACTTGCTGCACGGCTTGCAGCCGCAATCAGCATCCGCCGAGGCGGCGGAATGAGGGTGGCGTGGCGAAGCCCGACACCCTCATCATCGACGGGCGCGCCTATAGCTGGCAGGCGCTGTGCGACTTGCGCCGCCAGCAGCTTGAGGCGTGGCGCGTGGCGCAGCCAAGGCAGCTCGCCTTGTTCGAGCTCAAGAACGACACGCGCCCGGTAGCCGAGCGCACGGCGGCGGGGCGCTACGAGCAGCCTAGCCTCTTGAGCTACCACCGCGACGAGACGCGCTAGCCGTCCGTTCGGGCAGCAGCGGCAGCGGGCCAGAGCGGATCGCGAACCGTGGCGACGAGAGAGGATTCCCGCCCGCACTGTTTCCACGCAGCGCGGCAGCCGACCAGCTTCGCACCCGACCACCGATCGACGAGAGGGCCTTTGTCAGGCTTCCGGCGTCACATGAGCCACGAGCAGAGGCGTCTCCGCACCGTGGTGTCCGGCCTGTGGTCGATTGCCGACGATCTCCATCCTTTCGTCGGGCCGCCGGTGGTCCTCGATGTAACGCGCTCCCTACGGCGCACTCCGGCGCTTTGGGGTTCCGGCCCAAGGGGGCCTTCAGTCTGCGACCGCAAAGCGGGTGTCCCCGGTCTTCCTCGCTGCGCTCGTGCAGACCCGCTCGCTGCGCTCGCGTCCCTTCGGGCGGGAGATACCCCTCCCGCTTTGCGCCCCTCCGCTGCCGAAGCCTCGCGCCGTGCCGGTCGCTATCGAGGCCCCAGTTCGGCGGCCTCACAACACGAAAGGACTACGATCATGATTATCGGCAACTTCTCCTACAAACAGGCCGAAGACACCTACACGGGCGAAATCAAGACGCTGACCCTGCTTCGCGGCTCGGTTCAGTTCCGCCCGGTGGAAGCCAAGACCAACGGCGGCCCGGACTATCGGGTGGTCGTCAATGGCGAAACTAGCCCGGTCGAACTCGGCGCCGCGTGGAAGCGCAACAGCCAAAACGGACGGGACTTCCTCTCCGTCAGCCTCGACGATCCGAGCTTGGCCCGCGCCATGAACGCGGCCCTCATGCCTTCGGACGACGGCAAGAGCGCGATCCTCATCTGGCAGCGCCCGGCCAAGAAGGCCAAGGCCAAGTAAGCGGCCCCGCCGCGACGGCACCGGCTGGAAACGGCCGGTGCCGTTTTCGTTTCAACGCTCGAATAGCCGACCTGCCCGCCGCGCGGGAGCAACCCGCGCGCCACTGGCGCGGCATACGAATGTATGCGCCGCCGCAAATTTGGGCAGCAACGCACCGCGAGGCGCTCGCGCACGAAAATTACGAGCGAAACTTGTAGTGCGGTGCAACAGGTCTAGGGGCGGACAGCCGAAAGTGCGGGATGGCCCAAGGCGTCAGCCGTCAGGTCGGCCCATCGGCCGGAGTGATTGGGGAGGGTTTGAGGCTATGGCCTTGCCGTAATTCTTAACGACTGCTTATCGGAGAGCTGTTAGCTTGACGATGAGCAGCGAGATAGTGAATTGTTAAACAATTCATCTCGCCTAGCGGGGAGTGGGACCGTGGCCCGCTACAACGACGCGTACGCTGGGGAGCATCGCACACGTGCGATCGGAGTAAAATTGACCCCGGCGGAGCGCGCCAAACTCGAGGCCGCGGCGGCCGCCCGGGGTGAGGGCCTGAGCGACTACATCCGCTCACTATGCTTCCGCCGGCCACCCCCTCCGGCAGGGGCCGTCTCCCGCAATCCGGACGCCCGCGCCCTTGCCGAACAATTGAGCAGGATCGGAAACAACGTCAATCAGCTGGCCAAGGTCGCCAATACCAAAGGAACCATCCCGCAGCTCTACGAACTGAAGATGGTCACCGGCATGATCAAGGCCGCCATCGACCGCGTGCTCGAACTGTGAGGTACGCCGATGATCCCGCGTTGCGTTGTCGGCCGTGGCGTCACGGGGGCTATCCGGTACATCCTCGGCGAGGGCCGCGATCCTGAGACGGGCGAGCTGGCCGTGCTGCCGGAAGGGCAGCCGAGCCGGGTCGCATGGATCGGCGGCACCGGTTTTGGCTTCCCGATCGAGAGCCGCGAGGACGCCGAGCGCGCCCGCAAGAGGATGGAATTCGACGCGGTCAATCAGACCAGCCGGACCAGACGCTGCGAGAAGGACTGTCTCCACCTGGCGCTCGGCTGGCGGCCCGGCGAAAACCCCAGCCGCGAAGAGATGGAGCGCGCCGGGCTCGATGCCCTCAAGGCGCTCGGGATGGAGAATGCCCGTGCGCTCTTTGCCGCCCATACCGACGAAAGCTACTCCCACCTCCATATCGTCGCCTCGAAGATCAATCCCGATACCGGCAAGGCCTACGACCTGAGAGGCAATTACCTGAAGCTCTCCCGATGGGCGCAGGAATACGAACGCGACCATGGCGGCATCGTTTGCGTCCGGCGCGAAGACGCCAACCGGCTCAGGGACGCCATCGCAGACCGCGACGCCGGGGCTGTCCTCGTAGCTCTCACCGAGCAACGGGCGACTTTCACGGCCCAGGACCTTGAACGCCTCTTGGCAAGGCAAATCAGATCCTCGCTGGCTTGCGGGCGGTTCGGCAACGAACTCCTTGCCCATCCCGATGTCGTGCGGCTCGCCGACGTGCCCGACGGCCCGGCGACCCGCTACACCACGCGAGCCGTGCTTCAGTCGGAGCGCCAGGTTTTGCGGGCGACCGACGGCCTACTCCGCGATCGGCGCTTCGATGTCGGGGACGAAATACGTGCCAGTGTGCTTGGCGGTGCCAGCTTTAACGGCATCCGCCGCGACCAGGCCGAGGCCTACCGCCATGCAACCGGCCCCGAGGGTTTGGCGCTCATCGACGGCCAAGCGGGGACCGGCAAAAGTTACACGATGAAGGCGATCCGCCAGGCTTACGAGGAATGCGAGTGGATGGTGATTGGACTCGCTCCGACGAACGCCGTCGCGGAGGACATGAAGCGCGACGGCTTCAAGCGCGCCGCGACCGTCCATAGCGAATTGTTCGCCATTCATAACGGACGCACCCGGTGGGACAGCGGCACTGTCCTCGTTGTTGACGAAGCCGCGATGGTCAACACCAAGCTTATGGTAGAGATCGCAAACCGCGCACGCGCGGCGGGCGCAAAGCTGATCCTCATCGGCAATGACCGGCAGCTCTCAAGCATCGAGCGCGGCGGAATGTTCGCGGCGCTCAAAGAGCGTTACGGCGCCGCCACGCTGACGGAGGTGACAAGGCAGCACGCGCATGACGACCGCCGTGCCAGCTCGATGATGGCCGAGGGCAATTTCCACGACGCTTTGT
>Ga0153928_1000587_pt1 | contig 17480 bp, 18 predicted proteins | sample TSNJ012MetaG_FD_106656 | JGI IMG/M metagenome (GOLD analysis project Ga0153928, IMG submission 106656) | Attine ant fungus gardens microbial communities from New Jersey, USA - TSNJ012 MetaG | ecosystem: Host-associated > Fungi > Mycelium > Unclassified | place: USA: New Jersey, Wharton State... | reverse complement strand
TTCAACTCCGGCGTGCGGCCTGCGATCAACGTCGGCATCTCGGTCTCCCGGGTTGGCGGCAACGCCCAGATCGGTCCGATGAAGCGCGTCGCCGGGCGTCTGAAGCTCGAGCTCTCGCAGTACCGCGAGCTCGAGGCCTTCGCCCAGTTCGGCTCCGACCTCGACGCCACCACGCAACGCCTGCTCAATCGAGGCTCGCGGCTGACCGAACTCCTCAAGCAGCCGCAGTTCTCGCCGCTCAAGATGGAGGAGCAGGTCGCGGTCATTTACGCGGGCGTCAACGGCTATCTCGATCCGTTGCCGGTCGACCGTGTGCGCGGGTTCGAGGAAGGCCTGCTCACCACCTTGCGCTCCAAGCATCCCGAGGTGCTCGACGCGATCCGCGACTCGCGCGATCTCGACGACGCGACCGCCGGCAAGCTCAAGAGCGCCGTCGACGGCTACGCGAAGACATTCGCTTGAGCAGACGACAGAAGACGGAGAACGGAGGACGGATGATAGAAAGATAGGCGGACAGCGCTGATCGTTGTGTCCTCCGTCGTCTGTCGTCCGTCGTCAGAAGCATGCCGAGCCTCAAAGACCTGCGCAACCGCGTCGCCGCCACCAAGGCGACGCAAAAGATCACCAAGGCCATGCAGATGGTCTCGGCCTCGAAGCTGCGCCGCGCCCAAGCGGCCGCGGAGGCGGCGCGGCCCTACGCCGAGCACATGGAGAAGGTGCTGCGCAACATCGCGACGGCGGTACAGGGACACGAATCTGCCCCCAAGCTTCTCGCCGGCACCGGGCGCGACCAGGTGCATCTCTTCGTCGTGTGCACCGGCGACCGCGGGTTGTGCGGCCCGTTCAACTCCTCGATCGTGCGGCTCGCGCGCGAGCGCGCCGTCGCGCTGATGAACGAGGGCAAGGAGGTCAAGTTCTTCTGCGTCGGCCGCAAGGGTTTCGACCAGTTGCGGCGCCAGTTCGAGAAGCAGATCGTCGAGACCGTCGAGATGCGATCGGTGCGCACGATCCAGTTCAGTAATGCCCAGAGCATCGCCGAGAAGATCGTCAAACGGTTTGAGGCCGGCGAGTTCGACGTCTGCACGCTGTTCTTCGCCCGCTTCAAATCGGTGATCGCGCAGATTCCGACCGCGCAGCAGATCATTCCGCCGGTGCTCGGCGACGCCACCGACAACGGCAACGCCTCCTACGAGTTCGAGCCGGAGGAAGAGGACATTCTCGCCGCGCTCCTGCCGCGCAACATCGCGGTGCAGACGTTCCGGGCATTGCTGGAAAACGTCGCCTCGTTCTACGGCGCGCAGATGACCGCCATGGACAACGCAACCCGCAACGCCGGCGACATGATCCGCAAGCAGACGCTTACTTACAACCGCACGCGCCAAGCGATGATCACCAAGGAGCTGATCGAGATCATCTCCGGCGCCGAGGCACTGTAGACCCGAGGCTCTTTTCTTTCTGAGAGGACAGTATGGCCAACAAAGTCGGACGCATCTCCCAGGTGATCGGCGCGGTGGTCGACGTGCATTTCGAGGGCGACCTGCCGCCGATCCTCAACGCGCTCGAGACGCAGAACCAGGGCAAGCGGCTGGTGCTCGAAGTGGCCCAGCATCTCGGCGAATCGACCGTGCGGACGGTGGCGATGGATTCGACCGAAGGCCTGGTGCGCGGCCAGGAAGTCGCCGATACCGGCCAGGGGATCGCAGTGCCCGTCGGCGACGGCACCCTCGGCCGCATCATGAACGTGGTGGGCGAGCCGGTCGACGAGGCGGGGCCGATCGAGTTCTCCGAGACGCGCGCCATTCACCAGAGCGCGCCCGCCTACACCGATCAATCGACCGAGGCGGAAATTCTCCTGACCGGCATCAAGGTCGTAGATCTGCTGGCGCCGTACGCCAAGGGCGGCAAGATCGGCCTGTTTGGGGGCGCCGGCGTCGGGAAGACCGTCATCATCATGGAGCTGATCAACAACATCGCCAAGGCCCACGGCGGGTATTCGGTGTTCGCCGGCGTGGGCGAGCGCACGCGCGAAGGCAACGACCTCTATCACGAGATGATCGAATCGAATGTCAACAAGGACCCGAAGAAGAACAACGGCTCGGCGGAAGGCTCGAAATGCGCGCTGGTGTACGGCCAGATGAACGAGCCCCCGGGAGCGCGCGCCCGCGTCGGTCTCTCCGGCCTCACCGTCGCCGAATATTTCCGCGATCAGGGCCAGGACGTGCTGTTCTTCGTCGACAACATCTTCCGTTTCACGCAGGCGGGATCGGAAGTCTCGGCGCTGCTCGGCCGTATTCCCTCGGCGGTGGGTTATCAGCCGACGCTCGCGACCGACATGGGCGCGCTGCAGGAGCGCATCACCACCACCACCAAGGGCTCGATCACCTCGATTCAGGCAATCTATGTGCCTGCCGACGACTATACCGATCCGGCGCCCGCGACCACTTTCGCCCACCTCGATGCGACCACCAATCTCGATCGCTCGATCGCCGAAAAAGGCATCTACCCGGCGGTCGATCCTCTCGCGTCGTTCTCGCGCATGCTCGACCCGCGCGTGGTCGGCGAGGAGCACTATGAGGTGGCGCGCCGCGTGCAGCAGATCCTCCAGCGCTACAAGGCGCTCCAGGACATCATCGCAATCCTCGGCATGGACGAGCTCTCCGAAGAGGACAAGATCACCGTCGCGCGCGCGCGCAAGATCGAACGCTTCCTGTCGCAGCCGTTCCACGTAGCCGAGGTGTTCACCGGTTCGCCCGGCGTGTTCGTCGAACTCGCCGACACCATCAAGGGATTCAAGGGCCTGTGCGAAGGCCAGTACGACCATCTGCCGGAGGCCGCCTTCTACATGGTCGGGACCATCGAGCAGGCGGTCGACAAGGGCAAGAAGCTCGCCGAAGCGGCGTGATTTCGTAGGGCGGATTAGCCGAAGGCGTAATCCGCCGTTTTGAGGATACGGCGCATGACGCTTCGCTAATGCGCCCCACCGAAAGCTTCCAGCATGCCCGACGCGTTTCATTTCGATCTGGTTTCGCCCGAGAAGATGGTGTTCTCGGGCGAGGTCGAGCAAGTCGATGTCCCGGGGGCCGAGGGCGACTTCGGCGTGCTGGCGCATCACGCGCCGTTCATCGCCATGCTCAAGCCCGGCATCCTGACGATCCGCGGCCCGGGCGAGGCGCAGCGCATCGTCGTGGTCGGCGGCTTTGCCGAGGTCAACGAGGAAGGGCTCACCGTGCTCGCCGACATGGCGGTGCCGGTCGATGAGTTCGATCGCGCAAGCCTCGCGACGCAGATCAAGGACACGGAAGAGGACGTCGCCGACGCGACCGACGACGCCGAGCGCGACACCGCGCGGGAGAAGCTCGAGCAGCTCAAAGCTCTCGACGACGCGCTCGCGCATTAGAGCGTGATGACTTTTCTTCGAATCGTCATCCCACTCTAACTTATTGTTGGAGCATGATCTTTTCCGAAAACCGGTATCCACTTTTCGGGATCATGCTCCAAAGTAAAACAAACAAACGTCATCCTGAGGAGGTCGCGGGCACTTGCGCGCGACCGTCTCGAAGGATGGATGCACGCTCCGAGCTTGTTGCCGTCCTTCGAGACGCGCGCACGGCTTGTCGCGCGCGCTCCTCAGGATGACGCAGAGTTCTTGCGCTCAGCGTGACGGCGCAAGATGCGCGAACGCGGCGACGACCTGTTCGTAGACCTTCCGCTTGAACGGAATGATCAGGTCGGGAAGCTCGCGCATCTCGACCCAGCGCCATTCGCAAAATTCCGGCTCATGTCCGCCGGCCGGATGCGCCACGTCGATTTCGCTCTCGCGCCCGGTGAAGCGCAGCGCGTACCATTTCTGTTTCTGGCCCCGGTAACGTCCGCCCCAGGCGTGCGGCACGAGTTCGCGCGGCAGATCGTAGGCGAACCACTCCGGCGCTTCGGCCAGCCGTTCGACCGAGGTGATGTTTGTTTCCTCGGCAAGCTCGCGCAGCGCCGCCGGGTAGGGGTCCTCGCCGGGGTCGAGGCCGCCCTGCGGCATCTGCCACGGGTAGGTGTCGTCGACCTGCTCGGGGCCGTCGAACCGGCGGCCGACGAACACGCGGCCGTGCCGGTCGAGCACCATCATGCCGACGCAGGGGCGATAGGGCAGATCCTTGTAACGCGCCATACTAAATTAGTGTCCCGATTCCGAAGTTCGCCTGGGTTTGCCGCACGCGCCGAAGCGAACTTCGGAATCGAAGGACACTAGCAACTCTATGATTCTAGTGCAGCTTGAACCCGAAGTTCGCAATCGGACTCGCGGCAATTGTGGTGCGAACTTCGGGTTCTCGGCACTAGGAGGCTTAGGTCGACTTCGGCTTGCCCGCAACCGCGCTGACCGGCACCAGCACGATGCCGCGGCCGCCCACGGCCTTGGCCCAATGGGCGATGCGGTCGATCGAGACCGGCAACGCGTTCGCCACGCCGACGGCGACGCCGCGCTCGCGCGCCAGCGCTTCGAGCCGCGCCAGCGCGTTGTCGATTTCGGCCGGCGTGGGCACGGCGTCGAGCACGATGTTGGCCTTGGCGAACGGCATGTTGGCCGCGCCGGCGATCTGGCTCGTGACGCTGCGCGCGGACGTTCCGTCATCGAGATAGATCAGGCCGCGCTTACCGGCGTCGCGCATCACGGGCCCGAGCGCCTGTTCGGCGGCGGTGAAGCGCGCGCCCATGTAGTTGGCGATGCCGACGTAGCCTTGAAAGCGGCTCATCGCCCAATGCAGCCGGTCGAGATTCTGCTCGGGCGAAAGCGAGGTGAGCAGCGTCTGCGGGCCGGCGTCGTTGTCGGGATAGTCGAATGGCTCCATCGGCACTTGCAGCACGATCTCGCGGCCCTCGCCGCGGGCGCGGGCGACCAGACGGCCGAGGTCCTGGCCATAGGGCGTGAAGCCGAGCGTCACGGCCGCCGGCAGCTTGGCGAGCGCCTCGCTCGTCGCGTTCGCGCTGATACCGAGCCCTCCGATCATGATGGCGATGCGCGGCCCGTTGGTCGCGGATTTCACCGGCCGCGCATAGACGTCGGCGGCGCGCGCGCCGTCAGGGCCGACGATCGGCAGCGAGCCTTGTGGCGAAGCCTCGATCAGATGCTCGTCCACCTTGGCGGGGGCGGCCGCGGGCCCCGCCGCATCACCGACCACCACATCCTCGCGCTTGCCGCTGAGCCCATCGATGATGGTGACGGTCTTGCCGTTGGGCGGCGCGCCTTTCTCGGGAGCGGCGGTCGCGGGCTGGGCTGGCGGATTGGCTTTGGCTTCGGTGGCCGACGGCGTCGGCTCGGCCTTGCTCGCGGTCGCGGTGCGGGACTGCACGGGCGCGACCGCGACCGGCTCGCCGCCGAACGGGTCATCGACCAACACCGCCCACAGCGCAAATATCAGGAGACATGCAGCGAGCGCGCCGGCGATCGCCCGGGGCACCAGAGCCGGAATCGTGAAGCGGCGCCGCCTGGGCTTGCCGGTACCGAGCGGGGTGTTGAGGTCGTCCGCCGTCATGGCGTGGAACCCTCGCGAATCATTGGAGGATTCTAGCACGCGAATAGAATCCCTCGCCCGTTTCGCGGGGGAGGGACCGAAAAGCATCGGGGCGGCACGAAGGCCGCCCCGAGCGATACGCGAATGGTCCGGGCCGTTAGTTCGGCACTGCCGCCTTCGGGTTGGGCGGGAAGGCCGCGTTGACCGCCGTGCCGCGCAGGAGCTCGTAGGCCATGTTGAGGGCCTTGTCGTCCTTGGGGTCCGGCGGGACGTAGGACTGCGAGCCGGTCTCCTCCTGACCTTCGGCCTTGAGGTGGCCACGCAGCGCCGCCTCGCCGCGCGAGTCGGTGCGCGCCTTCATGTCATCCGGCACGTCCTGGAGCACCTCGATGTCGGGCGTGATGCCTTTGGCCTGGATCGAACGGCCGGCCGGGGTGAAGTAGCGCGCGGTCGTGAGCCGCAACGCGCCGTTGCCCGAGCCGAGCGGGATGATCGTCTGGACCGAGCCCTTGCCGAACGAGCGGGTGCCGACGACGGTCGCCCGCTTGTGATCCTGCAGCGCGCCCGCCACGATCTCGGAGGCCGAGGCGGAGCCGCCATTGACGAGAACGATGAGCGGCTTGCCCTTGGTCATGTCGCCGGAGCGGGCGTTGAAGCGCTGGGTCTCCTCGGCGTTGCGGCCGCGGGTGGAAACGATTTCGCCGCGCTCGAGGAATGCATCGGAAACCGCGATCGCCTGATCGAGCAGGCCGCCCGGGTTGTTGCGCAGGTCGAGCACGTAGCCCTTGAGCTTGTCGGCCGGGATCTGCGCCGACAGGTCGTTGATCGCCTTCTTGAGGCCGTCGTTGGTCTGCTCGTTGAACTGCGTGACGCGGATGTAGCCGACGTCGCCCTCGGGCCGCGAGCGCACCGAGCGCACCATGATAATCTCGCGGGTGATCGTCACGTCGATCGGCTTCTCCTGGCCGGCGCGCATGATCTTGAGCTTGATCTTCGTGTTGACCGCCCCGCGCATCTTCTCGACCGCCTGATTCAGGGTGAGGCCCTGAACCTGCTCGTCGTCCAAATGCGTGATGATGTCGCCCGCCATGATGCCGGCGCGCGCAGCGGGCGTGTCGTCGATCGGCGCCACGACCTTCACCAAGCCCTGCTCCATGGTGACTTCGATGCCGAGCCCGCCGAACTGGCCCTTGGTCTGGACCTGCATGTCGCGATAGCTCTTCGAATCCATGTAGCTCGAATGGGGATCGAGCCCATTGAGCATGCCGTTGATCGCGGCCTCGATCAGCTTGGCGTCGTCCGGTTTCTCGACATAGTCGGCGCGTACCCGCTCGAACACATCGCCGAACAGGTTGAGCTGACGGTACGTATCGGCGTTGCCGGCTGCCTTGGCGCTGGCCCCGACCAGCATCATCCTCGGTTGGGTCGCGAGGAGAGAGAGAGCGGCGCCGGCAACGGCACCCATGAGAACCAGGGAGGTCTTGCGCATTATCCGCGAACCTTCTCGCTATCGGTTGTTGCCCACCATGGGCTGGGATCAACGGGCGTCCCGTCCTTGCGGAACTCGACGTACAGAACCGGTTGGCTTGAGCCAGTCGCAACGGCGGCAGCCGATTGCGGCCCGCCCCCCATCACCGCCACGGGTTCCCCGGTCAGGACGAACTGGCCGGGATCGACAGAGATTCGCTCCATACCGGCCAGGAGCACATGATATCCGCCGCCGGCATTGAGGATCAAGAGTTGGCCATAGCTGCGAAACGGCCCGGCGTAAACGACCCAGCCGTCGCAGGGGGCGGTGACCTGGGCGGCCGCGCGGCTCGCGATCCATAGGCCTTTTTCCGTGCCGCCGAGGCCGTCGGGCGAGCCGAAATCGCGAATCCGCACGCCATTGACCGGCAGCGGCAGTGCGCCCTTGGCGGACGCGAACGCAATCGCCGGCGCCAAACGCCCCGGATCCTTGAGCGCGGCAAGATTGGGCTTGCCTTCCGGCGGCGCGGACTGCTTTTCGCCGCCCGGGCGTGCGGCGGAATCTCGCTCCAGCTTCGCGATCAAATCTTTGAGATTGTCCGCTTGGCGCGCCAGCGCGGCGATGCGCTGACGCTGCGCATCGAGGGCCTTCTCGGCCTCGGTCTGCTTTTTCTGGCGCTCCTCGACCAGCAAGCTCATACGCTGTTGGTCCTCGGAAAATGCGGCTACATCACGGCCGAGCGCCTCCCGTTCGTTCTTGCTCTCGGCGCGCACGCGGGCGAGTTCCGCCAGATCGGCGGAGAGCGCATCGGCCTCGCCGCGCATTTCCGGCAGCACCGCGCCGAGCAGGATTGCGCTCCGCACCGAGACCAGCGCGTCCTCGGGCGCAGTCATGATCGCGGGAGGCGGCCGGCGTCCGATGCGCTCGAGCGCCGCCAGGACTTCGACGATCACGGCGCGCCGGCCGTCGAGGGATTTGCGTACCGCGCGTTCGTTGTCGGCGAGCTTGGTCAGACGCGCTTCCGTCGCAGCGATGTGACTCTCGGCAAGGCGCAGCCGGCCGGCGGTCGTGAGCAGCGCCTCGTTGAGCTTGCGGCGATCTTCGCCAAGCGTCGCAATCTCGCCCTTGAGCAGCGCCTCCGCGTCGGCTGCCTTCTTCTGCTCTGCCTGGATCGCGTCGAGTTCCTGCTGGCGCGCCGCCTTGTCGGGCGGCGGGCTCGGCTGTTGCGCTTTGTCCGGAGGAGGGTTCGGCTGCTGCGCGAGCGCGACGGCCGCAACGCCCGCCACGCTCGCGCCAAGCGCAAGCCCGATGAGGCGGCGCGCGGCGCGGCGACGGACGGCTGCGATCGCGGTCATGTCACAAAGACTACGCACGGCGCCCGTTAAAGCCCGATTAACCATTGGGCGTGCGTCGCGTTTCACTACGCAGGCACCGTCACGCCCGGTGATAGGGATGCCCGGAAAGAATGGCGATTGCGCGGTAAAGCTGCTCCAAAATCATGATCCGCACCATTTGATGCGGCCACGTCATGCGCCCGAACGCGAGCCGCAGATCGGCCTTGGCGAGAAGCTCGGGCGAAAGCCCGTCCGGACCGCCAATGAGGAAGACGAGCGCCGGCCGGCCCTGGTCGCGCCAGCGGCCGATGCGCTGCGCCAGGGCTTCGCTCGCGAGGCTCTCGCCGTGTTCGTCGAGGGCGACCACCGCCGCCTGGGCCGGAACGGCGGCGCGCAGGGCCGTGGCTTCTTCTGATAATCGGTCCGGGCTGCGGCGCGCGCAGCTTTCGTCGGTCTCGCTGATGGTCACGGTGCGGATGCCGATCGCACGGCCAGCCTTGGCGGCGCGCTCCAGATAGCGCTCGGCAAGCTCGCGTTCCGGCCCGCGCTTGAGGCGGCCGACCGCGGCGACGACCAGCCGCATCTAACAGCTCAGCTGGCGCGGCGAGTGCTCGCGCGGCCCGGCGCCCACATTTTTTCCAGGTTGTAGAAGGCGCGGACTTCCGGCCGGAACACGTGAACGATCACGTCGCCCGCGTCGATCAGCACCCAATCGCAATGGGGCATCCCTTCGACCCGCAGGTCCGGCACCCCCGCCTGCCCGAGGTCTTCGAGCACGCGGTCCGCGACGGCGCCGACGTGGCGGTTCGACCTGCCGCAGGTCACCACCATGTAGTCGCCGATCGACGTTTTGCCGTGCAGGTCTATGGTGATTGTGTCCTCGGCCTTGGCATCGTCGAGACTGGCGAGGATCACGCGAAGGGTCTCCTCGGCGTCAGGGCGCACCTGGGAGACGGCATCGGGCACAAGGGACGCGGCCCGAGAGATCGCAGGGGTGGACAGGGGTCCTTTTCCTTTCACTGCCATGATCCGCCCCGGCACCAACCCGGGGCTCACGAATCTAAACATATGCGCGTCGGGTTAATGTTTTCAACCCGCCAAAAGCTGGAAAACGTCACGAAGCCGTCGCACGAATCGCCGTGGACGACAGCGGCGACTTGAGGCCGTGGAGGTATACCCAGGCGGGCGGCTTGCGGTCGGGGAGCGAGCGCGCGTCGCGCTCGCGGATGCGCGCCGAGGCAAGGGCCTGCGCGGCCGGCGAGGCGGTGGCGGCGTAACTCGCGCCGAAACGGTCGACGACCGCGATCGGCACTGCCGCCGCGATGTCGCGCCAATTCTGCCAGAGGTGGAATTGCGCGAGGTTGTCGGCGCCCATGATCCACACGAAGCGCACCGCCGGAAGGCGGTGCGTGAGCCAGGCGATCGTTTCGGCGGTGAAGCGGGTGCCGATCGCGGCTTCGAGATCGGTGACGTCGATGCGCGGGTGCGCGGCGACCTGGAGCGCGGCGGCCATGCGCTCCGCGAGCGGCGCCAGCGCGCGCGTGTCCTTGAGCGGGTTACCGGGCGTCACCAGCCACCACACGCGGTCGAGGCCGAGCCGCCGCATGGCGAGGCGGCTTACCGCGACATGGGCTTCGTGCGGAGGATTGAACGAGCCGCCGAGCAGCCCGATCCGCAGCCCCGACCCGTGCGGCGGCAGCTTCACCTCCGCGCGGGTGTGAAAGGACGTAACCCCCTCACCCCGACCCTCTCCCCTCCGGGGAGAGGGAGACCGCGGGCGCGCACTCACGGACGGATCTGGCCCGACCCTCGCACGCGGTATTTGAAGCTGGTGAGCTGCTCGACGCCGACCGGCCCGCGCGCGTGCATGCGGCCCGTAGCGATGCCGATCTCCGCGCCGAAGCCGAACTCGCCCCCGTCGGCGAATTGGGTCGAGGCGTTGTGCAGCACGATCGCCGAGTCGACTTCGCTGAGGAATTTCTCCGCCGCCGCCGCATCGGCGGTGACGATCGCGTCGGTGTGATGCGAGCCATAGCGCTCGATGTGCGCGATCGCGTCATCGACGCCGTCGACCACCTTGGCGGCGATGATCGCGTCCAAATATTCGGTCGACCAGTCGTCCTCGTTCGCGCGCTTGACGCGCGCATCGGCGGATTGAACCGCCTCGTCGCCGCGCACCTCGCAGCCGGCATCGATCAGCATCGAAACCAGCGGCTTGAGCTGCGCCGGCGCGGCGGCGCGGTCGACGAGCAAAGTCTCCGCCGCGCCGCAGATGCCGGTGCGCCGCATCTTCGCGTTGAGCACGATGCGCTGCGCCATGGCGGGGTCGGCGGCCTTATCGACGTAGACGTGACAGACGCCTTCGAGATGGGCGAACACCGGCACGCGCGCTTCGTTCTGCACGCGCCCGACGAGGCCCTTGCCGCCGCGCGGCACGATCACGTCGATTGCGCCGTCGAGGCCGGCGAGCATCAGGCCGACCGCCGCGCGGTCGCGCGTCGGCACCAGCTGGATCGTCGCATCGGGCAGCTTCGCTTGGCGCAGCGCCTCGACCAGCGCGGCATGAATCGCGCGCGCGGAGCGGAAGCTTTCCGAGCCGCCGCGCAGGATCGCCGCATTGCCGGCCTTCAAACACAGCGCGCCGGCGTCCGCCGTCACGTTGGGTCGACTCTCGTAGATCACACCGATGACGCCGAGCGGCACGCGCACGCGCTCGATCGTCATGCCGTTCGGCCGCGTCCAGGATTGCATGACGCTGCCGACCGGATCGGGCAGCGCGCGCACCACCTCGCAGCCTTCCGCCATCGCCTCGATGCGCTTGCGGTCGAGCGCGAGGCGGTCGACGAAAGCGGCGGTCGCGCCCTGCGCCTTGGCGTCCGCCACGTCCTCGGCGTTGGCGGCGAGAATGTCGCCGGCTTGCGCCACGATCGTCTTCGCCATGGCGGCGAGCGCTGCATCCTTGGCGGCGGCGGGCGCAAGCGCGAGCGCCCGCGCAGCCTCGCGCGCGCGCACGCCGATTTCGCGCATGGTGCGGGCGACGTCGCCTTCGCCCTCGATCGATTTGAACGGTGCGGTCATGGCTCGATATTTATCACCTCATGAACCCAACACCAAATCATCGCGATGGATCATCTCGGCGCGACCGGCAAAGCCGAGGATCAACAGGATGTCGGGCGAGGATTTGCCGCGGATCTTCATCGCATCGTCGGCGTCGTAGGCGATGAGGCCGCGGCCGATTTCGGCGCCGTCGGGCCCGCGGATCACGACCGCGTCGCCGCGGGAAAACGCGCCGTCGACGCGTGTGACGCCCGCCGGCAGCAGGCTCTTGCCCCGGCGCAACGCCGCGACCGCGCCGGCATCGACCGTGAGCGTGCCGCGCGGCTCGAGCGAGCCGGCGATCCATTTCTTGCGCGCGGTGACCGGATTGGCCGGCGTGAGGAACCAGGTGCAAGCCTCGCCGTCGGCGATCGAGCGCAGCGGATTGTCGATGTGGCCCGAGGCGATCACCATGTGGGTGCCGGCGGTGGTGGCGATCTTGCCCGCTTCGATCTTGGTGCGCATGCCGCCGCGCGAGAGCTGCGAGCCGGCCTCGCCCGCCATCGCCTCGATTTCCGGCGTGATGCGCGCCACCAGCGGGATCAGCTTGGCGTCGGGATTCTCACCCGGCGGCGCATCGTAGAGGCCGCCGACGTCCGAAAGCAGCACCAGGAGATCGGCGCTCGCCATGGTGGCGACGCGGGCGGCGAGCCGGTCGTTGTCGCCGTAGCGGATTTCGCTCGTCGCCACCGTGTCGTTCTCGTTGATCACCGGCACGGCGCGGAACTCGAGCAGCTTGTCGATGGTCGAGCGTGCGTTGAGATAGCGACGGCGTTCCTCGGTGTCCCCCAAGGTGAGCAGGATCTGGCCGGCGCCGATGCCATGCGCGCCCAGCACCTCGGCCCAGGTGCGCGCGAGCGCGATCTGCCCGACCGCGGCGGCCGCCTGGCTGTCCTCGAGCTTGATGAGCGCGGCCGGCAGCTTGAGCACGCTGCGCCCGAGCGCGATCGCGCCGGAGGAGACCACGAGGATGTCGCGGCCCGCGCGGTGCAGCTCGGCGATATCGGCGGCGAGCGAGGAGAGCCACGCCTCGCGCACGCGGCCGGCCGCGGCGTCGACCAGGAGAGAGGAGCCGACCTTCACGACGATGCGGCGGAAGTCGGCGAGCGCAGGGGGTTTCGGCACGGCACGCGGCATGGCCGGCCGATGCGCCGTTTCCGTCAACGCGTCAATCGCCCGGCTGGTCATTTTGCTGCGCCTGAGCCTCAACCCGCGGAATCAGCAACGATCTGCAAGCTTTTACAATGGCGGGCCCGGCCATGCGCCGGACGGGCTTGCTGACCGGCAGTCAGCAAGGGGGTTTGCGAGCTTGCTCCAAGGTACGTCGCGATGCTTGGCATGCCGATCCGCTCCAATCTCACGGGTTTCAATGTAATGCGCTAGAGCATCCCACGCAAGGGCAAGTTCGGAGAAATTTGAACGACATCGAGCACTGACCGAATTCGCAAAAGTATGAGGCGGTGAAGCTGTCATTGCGAGCGAAGCGAAGCAATCCAGGCCACAACGCAGCCGCCCGAAAGCCTGGATTGCTTCGTCGGCCCTGCGGGCCTCCTTGCAATGACGGCTACGGGTGCCAGGCGGGAGCGGGGTGCTGTTTCGCCGCGGCGGCCTGCGCCGTGTCGATGACGGCGAGGAGGCGGCGCAGCGCGTCGGATACCCCGGCGCCGGTCACCGCCGAAATCACCAGCGGCTCCTTGGCGGCGCGCTTGAGCCGCGCGACCTGCTGCTTGAGTTCATCCGGTGCGAGCGCGTCCGCCTTGGTGAGCGCGACGATTTCCTGCTTGTCGGCGAGCCCGTGACCATACGCCTCGATCTCCTCGCGCACGGTGCGATACGCTTTGCCGGCGTGCTCGCTCAACCCGTCGACGAGGTGCAGAAGCACGCGGCAGCGCTCGACGTGGCCGAGGAAACGGTCGCCGAGGCCGGCGCCCTCGTGCGCGCCCTCGATCAGGCCGGGGATGTCGGCGAGCACGAACTCGCGCGCATCGATGCGCACCACGCCGAGCTGAGGCGTGAGCGTGGTGAAGGGATAATCGGCGATCTTCGGCTTTGCGGCCGTCACGGCGGCGAGCAACGTCGACTTGCCGGCGTTGGGCAGGCCGACAAGGCCGGCGTCGGCGATCAATTTGAGGCGCAGCCACACCCAGCGCTCCTCGCCCGGCTGACCCGGATTTGCATGGCGCGGCGCGCGGTTGGTGGACGACTTGAAGTGCGCGTTGCCGAAGCCGCCGTTGCCGCCGCGCGCAAGCACCGTACGGTCGCCCACGTTGACGAGATCGGCCAGCAAGGTCTCGCCGTCGGTGTCGTAGATCTGCGTCCCGGCCGGAACCTTAAGCAGGAGGTCGGTGCCGTTCGCGCCGGCACGGTCCTTTCCCATCCCGTTGCCGCCGCGCTGCGCCTTGAAGTGTTGCTGGTAGCGGTAGTCGATGAGCGTGTTGAGCCCGTCGACCGCCGCGACGATCACGTCGCCGCCGCGCCCGCCGTCGCCGCCGCTCGGCCCGCCGAACTCGATGAACTTCTCGCGCCGGAAGGCGACGCAGCCGTTGCCGCCGTCGCCCGAGCGCACGTACACCTTGGCCTGGTCCAGGAATTTCATTTGCGGGTCTTGTAGCCCGGATGGAGCGAAGCGCAATCCGAGTTCCGCCCCCGCATTTCGCTGCGCTCCACGCGGGCTACAATCACGTAAAGATTCCGCGCTACCGACACAACCCACGACCGCGATTCTCATGATTCGTCCCGCGCGCAGCACTGTCTTGGTCGGCATCGGCTTCATGCTGTTGAGCGTGATTCTGTTTTCGCTCAGCGGCGCGGTCGGCAAATGGCTGGTGGCCGCCTATCCGATGGGCGAGGCGCTGCTGATTCGCAGCCTCACCGCGCTCGTGCTGCTGGCGCCGTTCCTCTGGCGCGCGGGTCTCTCCGCCTTCACGACGGCGCCGCGGCCGCGCCTGCAGGTGCTGCGCGCGACGATTTCGGCCATCGAGATCGTATGCTTCTTCTGGTCGGTTGGCTACCTGCCGCTCGCCGACGTGATCACGTTCTATCTCGCCGTGCCGATCTACGTCACTGCGCTTGCGCCGTTCGTTCTACACGAGCACGTGGGCTGGCGCCGCTGGGCCGCGGTGCTGATCGGCTTCGCCGGCGTCCTGCTCGCGCTCAAACCATCGGCGGCGGCGCTCACCACCCCGGCGCTAGTCGCGCTCACCGGCAGCCTGCTCTACGCGGTGTCGCTGATCATCACGCGGGTGCTACGCAACACCGCCAATGTCGTACTGGTGTCGAGCCAGGTCGCGGCCACGGCCGTGTTCGGCCTCATCGCCACGCCGTTCGGCTGGGTGACGCCGCCGCTCGGCGACTTTGCCCTCATGGTGCTGTTCGGCGTATTGGCGATGGGCGGGCTTCCCTGCCTCAACATGGCGCTCAGGCGCGCGCCGGCCTCGGTCGTGGTGCCATACCAGTACACGACGATCGTGTGGGGCGTGGTGCTCGGCTATCTGATTTTCGGCGATCAGCCGCGCGCGCATGTGATTGCGGGCGCAGCGGTGATCATTGCGGCAGGGCTATTTATTTTCTTTAGAGAGCAGAAAGTGGGACTACCGTCGGGTTCCCCTCCCCCCATTCGCGCAGCGAATGGTGGGGAGGGGTAAGGGGTGGGGGGCTTTGGAACTCGGAAAGGCGTCAAGCAAATAAAAAGAAAGTCCCCCCACCCGGCTCGCTCCGCTCGCCACCCTACCCACCGCTCGCTTCGCTCGCGGGGGGAGGGAAAATCCCCCTCACCCGCCCGGCTTCGCGAAGCGAAGGCGGGCCGGGTGGGGTGAACTGTTTGCTAATGAGCCCCCACCCGGTCGCCGCGCTTGCGCGCGGCGCCACCCTCCCCCGCTGCGCGCCGCTGCGCGGGGGAGGGATTAGGCAACGCGCTTCACCGCGCCCCAGCTCTTGAGCGAGCGCCAGATTGAGCGCTCGAGGCGGAAGCGGTCGACCGGCGCGGAGCTGGCGAGCGCACGGATGCGCGTCAAGCCCACGCCGGTCCACTGGAAGCCGCACTTCTCCAGCACCCGGCGCGAGGCCGGGTTGGTGACGCGCGCGTCCGCGGCGAGCGCCTCGCAGCCGAGGTCCTCGAAGGCGTGGTCGATCACCGCGCGCACCGCTTCGGTGGCGTAGCCGTGACCCCAGAACGGCACGCCGAGCCAATAGCCGAGTTCGGGCGCCTCGCGCTCGGGCAGACGCATGCCGATGGCGCCGAGCACGACCTTTTCGCGCGTGATCAGGAACGCGATCTCGCCCTCGGCCCGGTTGACCGAGCCGATGAATGTCTCCGCGTCGGCGAGCGTATACGGGTGCGGAATGCGCGCCGTGTTCTCGGCGATGCGACGGTCGTTCGCGAGCTGCGCGACCGCTTTGGCGTCCCCGAGGCGCGGCGCGCGCAACACGAGCCGCTCGGTCTCGAGGACGGGGATACAGCGTTCCCGGAAGGTCTCCGGCGCTCTGTGGTCCAACAGGGTCATGGCACGGGCTCCTTCAAAAGCGACGAGGGGGAGCCGGCTGTCCCGTCTCCCCCTCTAGGAACCCGTTCGGGTCCGCCGGTTCGACTGGGATGCCGGCGGACCTCGCATTGGTCTGCCGCTTTACTCTGCCGCCGCCTCCGTCATCGGATTTACGGACACGTAGGTGCGGCCTTTGGCTTTGGTACGAAACGCGACTTGTCCATCAATGAGTGCGAAAAGCGTGTGATCCTTGCCCATTCCCACGTTATGGCCGGGATGCCACTTGGTGCCGCGCTGGCGCGCGAGAATGTTGCCGGCGAGGACGATCTCCCCCCCGAACGACTTCACGCCCAGGCGCCGACCGGCCGAGTCTCGGCCGTTGCGCGATGATCCGCCCGCTTTCTTGTGGGCCATGGTTCTACTCCGTCGTCATTGTTCTACCGCGATTCCGCGCGGAATGCACATCACTTCTTGTTATCTTTCGTCTTCGGGGGCGGTTTTGGCAGCCGCCGGTTTTCGTGCCCGTTTCCTCGCCGGTTTTGCTTCGGCGGTTTCCGCAGCATCAGGCTCCGGGGTTTCCGAAGCATCGGCCTCGACAGCCGCTTCCGCCTCAAGCTCAGGCGCGGCGGCCAGTTCCGCCGCCGCAGGACCGCCCTCGGCCTCCTCGGCCTGCGGCCGCAGCGTCGGCTTGCGCCCGTCGGTGAGGATTTCGGTGATGCGGATCACCGAAAGCTCCTGGCGATGGCCGCGCTTGCGCCGCGAGTTCTTGCGCCGGCGCTTCTTGAACGCGATCACCTTGGCGCCGCGGGTCTGCTCGACCACCTCACCCGCGACGCTCGCGCCGGCGACCGTGGGCGTGCCGACCATGACGTTGTCACCGCCGACGATGAGCACCTCGGCGAACTCGACCAGGTCGCCGGGCGCGCCCTTGATCTTGTCGACCGTAATGACGTCCTTCTCGGCGACCCGGTATTGCTTGCCGCCGGTCTTGATGACTGCGAACATCGTTCTTTCCCTCGTGTTCGACCCCGGCGCTGGGTCGCCCCGGCCGGCTTCTTGGCAGTCGTAAGTTGCTGATTGGCCCGTGCTAGAAGCACAAAAGGCGCGGTTTCCCGCGCCGGGCGGGGCGGAATATAGAAGCGGCGCTCGCTGAGTCAACCCAAACCGCGGATTAGCCGCGGATTTCCGGCGTTTCCGGAGAGGAAGCCATGAAGCTCGACGGCCTGCCGATCGGCGCGATCGACTGGCGCAAGGTGCCTGCGGTCGGGCACGCAGGCGAGACGGGCAGCGCCACCGCGCGCACGCGCGACCTCGGCGTCGTGCAGCTGCGCATCGTGCAATACGGCGCCGGCTATCGTGCCGACCACTGGTGCAGCAAGGGCCACGTGGTGCACGTGCTCGCCGGCGACCTGACGATCGAGCATGACGACGGCCGCCGCTTCGCGCTTGCCGCCGGCATGAGCTGGCACGCCCCCGACGCGGACGGCCCGCCGCACCGGGTGGTATGCGAGGCAGGCGCGACCGTGTTCATCGTCGATTGAGGCGGGGTTCCCTCGCGTGACTTAGAGGAGGCGAAGGGCCTGTCGGCGGGAGCCCGCTG
>Ga0153928_1000581_pt1 | contig 17595 bp, 14 predicted proteins | sample TSNJ012MetaG_FD_106656 | JGI IMG/M metagenome (GOLD analysis project Ga0153928, IMG submission 106656) | Attine ant fungus gardens microbial communities from New Jersey, USA - TSNJ012 MetaG | ecosystem: Host-associated > Fungi > Mycelium > Unclassified | place: USA: New Jersey, Wharton State... | reverse complement strand
TGAGACCAGGAGCGTGCCATGAGAGATACAGACAGCGTACAGTATCAACACTGGCAGAATACATAGAGTTGGCGGTCCATTTCAGGTCGAACTCAAATTCTCCATTAGCCTTGGACTTGTCATCCTCGAGAATTGTCGAGCAGAAAGAACTTTTGTAGTGACCAGCTGCCTGTAAATATGGCATGAGGTGATAGAAACAACAATTAGTGGGAAGCGCACCATCGTGCTCTTGACATATTCATACGGTTTCTCTACCAGCTCTTCGAATTTAGCCTTCCATTTGACTGCTTTACGTTTGAAACCAGAACCAGGAGCCCAATTAGGCAAGTACTGCAGCGCAGGGATAATATCCACAGGCCATATACCACTCCCCGAGGCAATGTGATTCGCCAAAAGATCCACACACTCTTCTGCCAGCTGCAAAAATTTGTCCTCATTCGACTTGACTTCATAACCATAAACCACAGAGAGCATCAAGCTACCTGCATATCGTCGCATGTGAGACTCATACTGGGAAGGATCCACGGCCAGGCGTCTGAGGAAAGCTACAGTCTTAGTTTGGAGTAGAGGGTGATATGCCGGGATAGCTTGTAGCCCAAGTGCCTGATGTAACAACCTTCTCTGACGCTTTGACTGATCACCATACGATGTGAACGCCACCTGTAAAGATATGCGGGTGGTAAGCAGCCGGCAAACATTTGAATGCATAGCAACAGAACCAGAACCCCCATCCTGTACCGCTGTCACCTAGATCGGGGTGATGGGAAGCTGAGGGGAGAAACGCCCATACACCTACCATGTTCTTGCATCCACACCTACGACGAAAACGGGTCAATAACCCACGTGTTAAAAGAAGCATGATATGTGATGAAAACAAAATTCATACTTACAACTCGCCTGTCATGACCTGCTGAGGCCTATCGGAGTAGATGCTCCCGCGCTTGTCGAGGAGGTCGAAAACTGCTTCTGGACTATTCAGGAAAACAAGGCCCTGGCCAAGCACATGGAGGTAAACTACGTCGCCTGTTACAAGAACAGTCACGGAATTACGGCGTGAAAAAGTCAGTTTGGCATGCGTATATGCGGCGAAGCTGCGCCTATGACACGGAATTGGCCAAATGTGCTCACCAAACTGTTTTGCCCATTGAAGAGCGGGAAGCCAGAGCTCTTTTGCGGTGAGATCCCTGATGTTGCCCAAAACGGGGATTGGGACAGGGCCGGGGGGGAGAGGGCTTGAAGGTCTGAGCTTTCGAAGCCAAACGAAGATGGCGACAAGGAGGCTAGCGGAGGCGACGAGGACGGGTGAGGGCATGCGGGGGGAAGGAGGGGTAAGAAGAGACAGAATGGGGAGCCAGGGTCTTTTATACTCGAACAATGTTTAAAGACGCCCATACATCTGGTGCTTCGGGAACAGCCAAACACTCGTCGCCACTCGCGCTTCTTCGCGGCTTTTATTTATTTTTCAAATCTAGACGTGATAGATTGCGGACCTGTCGGCAGGCGAGCCAGTATCTCTCTATATCAACCCGAAGATAAATACCAGGATATCAGCGCTTGGAACACAGCCCTGCATGACCGTAAGGTCTCTTGGAAACAAGGGAAATACGACATTGAGCCTCAGAGCGTCAAGATCTACTCAAATGACAGGCATGACAGGAAAATCTGAATCATCCCATACAAGGCAAGTCGAGGACACGATATAATCCCTTTACTTCATAATTTAATTTCAGAATATGAGTATGAAATGAATGAAAGAAGTATCAGCTGCAATCCATACTATAAACGTCACCAGCGCCCTTCGGCTGATTTCAATTGACCCGATCGCGGTTCAGTGAGGAAATATCAGGCACAAGTAGTGATATTCCATACGTTAGCGGCTCCCTTGCACATGTCCAGAAGATTGCGAGCGTCCTGGACTATTAATGAAAGCAGGCTCGACGAATGAGATGAAGGATAAATATGACATACGGTTCCCAGGTCAACGCCACATCTTGCCACATCTCGTCGAGTACAACTACAACTCACATTCTGCACCGGCGGAACAATAATTTTCTTTCAAATCATGATCAAACAAACAGTCTATTTGTAGCACCAAAGGTTTACCCTAGATTTTAATAACCCACGGAATTGTTTATTTACCGTTTCTTTCCCATACGCATGTCTGGTAACAACAATGATGATCCGATCTTTCAACATTGGGCATTTAGGTGAACGGACCAGATTCCCGGAAATGAGGTAAGGCGAGTTTCATGGATACCCTACAGGAGTTGGAAAGTAGCGAGAGCTTGGAGGATTGGAACAGAAGAGAAAAGTCCGACGATCTAGAAGAGAAAGAGATCGACAAGCTTTTTCACAGCTCCAAGAAGTATTTTTGCGAATAGGACTGGAAGAGGAGCTAGAATCTCGAACCGAGAACTCTTCCTTGCACGTGTGATGAGATATTTTGGACCGAGAAACTAAGATTTACAGTATAATGAGAAGAAGAAGAGGGATTCATGAGAACTCAGCTGAACAACTATCGACAACTATTGACTCGCTAGTCTATTGACATTGATGCCATCAATCAGGCCACTTCGTACGCCAGAACTAACTGATAAGGGTCATAACCTTTACCCAAGAAACAAATAACTCAAATCACTGAGGTATAAGGCTCTTGTTACAACCATTTCTCCTCCTCCTCAGATTGAGACTTCATAGTGGAAATGCCCCTGATCTTACCAAAAGTCCGCGACGATCTCAAAGTTGTTGTCAGTGTAAAATTAGAGTACAAGATATGAACACTGATGTATTATGTCAACGCCCCTCCCCCCGGAAGGGAGCCGAATCCTTTCATAAGAAAAGAATGAAAGAACTACAAGAAGATGATGAAAAACATACCCTACATTGACAGGTACAGCATGATTCTTTCTACAGCAAAACCCATCATCCGGTGTCTGATGTCTGATCAACAGGAGTGGATATGCAAAGCAGTGGGGCTGAGCACGACATGGTCATGAAGCAGAAGGGTGAGGAGGGTGAGGTTGAGGATAGCCAACATCATTCGAGTCGTCTTATGAAGACGCTCTTCATTGATTAAAAAGGTAAGTCATCGGCGGCCATCACAATGAGGTTCGATTCATGAGCCTGCTTGTTTAAAGCGGTTCCGAGAAAGAGGGGTGGGGGTTACAAGGGGCAGAGCTAGATTCGAGTAATTAATTTCAAATGATAGATATCCCGATTTCAGGTACACGTTCCATTGTTGCTGTCGAGTCTCATCATTATTAACCACGATAGGTAATTTCGGGACGCGGGCGTGCGACGTGACGTACATAGAAGAGACCCTCAAGCGAAGACCAGAGACTCCAGTGACAAATCAAGGACGCTTTGGCACCGTGTTATCGGTCAGGCTACGAGCACAAATATTGGACTGTTTATCAATTCATGAACCAACAGTGTCCAGAGATCAGCCACTCACAGGTCACAGACAAAGTGAATGGCATCCTAAGTTAGTGCATACGCTGCCAAAAGAGTCAAAAAATGAAAAAAAACAGAGATAAGCTGCAACACTGCACAGTACGTTCGACACCCTCTATACTCCTCCCCAATATCCTAGGCACCCTAAAATATGATAAGTATCTCCGATGTTACCATTAAGTATACATCTAAATATATTACCTAAAATACAAGCAATATCTACAACACAATTACAATATTACCATTGACTACTAAGGTGAGAGAGAGAACAGGAGACATTTATATCATAATCCTGGCTAGCTAGGTGTGAGTGAAGCAGAAAATTCTAAGAAACGAAACAGCAGAATGGATCAGTCCATTTTAGCACACCTGTTAAGCCCTTGCAGAATTCCTGTCCAAATCCAAGGCTACATCAGGTCAGGAACAATACTCCCATAGCACCAACTATTCAGGTGCAATGAATGTACATTAATTCTTCCCTTCCCTTCTGATCACTGCTGTAACAACCCTTTTGAACATACTGCTACCCTAACCATCTACTAGCAAACTCAGCTCACACCTTCCTCCCCATGCCTCATAAACCCCTGATGTCGGACTCCGTTTGGGCCTTCCGCGTCTCAGCACTAGCTTGTTGCGGTATCTATATAGAAACTGAAGACCCTGAATCTCCCACGACTTCATGGGATGACGGAATGTATAAATCACCTGGCATTTCTGAAAAACACAATGAATGTAGTACATGTACAAGCATGGCATGAGTTGCACGCCTTCATGTGTAGCTTCGTACGGCCTAGAAAGGAAGCAAGGCAGTGGACTGTACCCGAACTTTGGACAGAAAGAATATCATCGACACTGGAGAAGACGTTATTTCCCACACCGAGTTACAAGGCCCTTCGAAGAACATCCAGCAACATCCATCAAGACTTCGACAACGAGGAAGTCATGAGGCGAGCACCCTCAAATGTTACACACGAATGGGGTACTTCCTTCAAGGATTACAAGTAGTCACATTGACGAAAGCGCTTGAACCAGTTCCAATCGTAATAGTAATCGAAGTCGGCAAGTTGCTGAATGTGGAATAGTTGATTGACACCGGCATCTAGCCAGTTAGTCAACAAGTATGATCTGAATTTAAGATCAGTCAATATGAGTAATAGGATGATATAAAATATTATCTAGTGTCCCGAGCGGACACTACTTTTGATACAAATGATCCAAATACCATGTCGTTAGGAGGGCAGAGCTCTATCTTTTGTACCATCCCGCCTCTCCCAAGAACCAAATGTGCTTTGACATCAAAGATAAATATTCTGGGCAACGTCCCGTACAAATTATTTTGTAAAAGCGCGAACAATTTTGGCAGAGATATGGAGGAAGAAGATCGAGCCGATGAAGGAGAGAGAAAGAACGAGGACAATAAATGGATCTCTGAAGGCAAACTTCAGCACAGAGTAGATGGTAGACGGTCTGGAACGTACACTCGAAGACCAGGAGAATCGTCGGTGTAGAGTTTGAGCATCGTATTAGATGAGCCGCCTGCTCCTGCTGCCCTTGTCGAGTTGGGTCTCGAGACCTGAGAAGCCGCTGCACGCCGTCTGTTATCCAATCTATGTAAGATTCGAGTTTAAATGCCTCGGAAAGACAGACCGCATTTGAGCACCAGGAGGTTTGGGGCCACCAGAGGAACCACGCCCACTACGAATCGAATCAGAGTCGGACTAGAAAATGACACTCAACATCATTGCTTGAATTCCCAAGAAATCTTACCATGATTGAACTACAAGGAAGAAAAAGAACGTCGGAGTCTAGCTTGCTGGCAGCAGGAATGTCGTGTGAACAAGGTGCAATGCGTGACTGACACGTTAGCGTGCGTGTGTGATCTCAGTATTTATTAACCGCAACAGATGGTGCCAAGACGCGGCGAGTATAGACGGACCCCCATACCCAGCACAATGACCATCTACAGACCCCAGCTCAAGAGGTAACGAACTGAGGATAGTTCAATGTCTTCAGCACTGTGTTATCGGCCCAACTACCGGCAGGAATATTGACTATCTACCATAAGTCTAATACCCCCTCACCATACAACGCGAACACAGAATACCTTTTTTGCATTGTTGAAAGCCTGCCCTGACCAGTATAATCTGCTCAAGTCACGAAAGAGATTAAGTATGGTTCTAAGGATTGTTTTTTTGAAGTAGAGCTTGACGCGACACATGCGATCTTCCTAAGACTTCCATCCCATCAATCGTAAGAGCAGGAGCATCTAGTAGGTTGAACTACATTTCTTCTTCTGTGACAAGTCATTCTCTGGGAGTAGCGGTGGCAACAGCAGTGTGTATTGTGTGCAGTACCACCCCAGGTCCAATTTATACTATCATACACATGTCCAAGTGGTTTAATCTAAGTAGGACCTAAAACTTTGGGTTTACGTGTCTTTAGCCTCTCCTCTCCAATCAAACTGTGGAGAGTGTCGGCAAAATTCTTAACGGCATGTCATGGCCAGTATTCCAAACTATGACCAGAAAATGGTATCAAATTCACAATACTGGACCCTCCGAAGGCACAGTGGAAACCTCGCAGGTTTGACTGAAAGCTATCAAACAACTATTATGTACTATTATGAGACTACACGATAGATAAGATCCTACTAGACTTTGGCCATGATCTCTTCAATCTTTAGCTGCACCCGCACACGAGCGGCTTTACCTTCAGGTGTTGTTCCGCCAATGTACTTGTCTGCGCCAATGCCAACAGTGACACCTTCATATATAAGTGCCAGCATTTTTACCCATTGTGCTCCCCAAATATGTAAAGCGTCCAGGCCCATGACATCTAATGCGGCTAAACAGATACAGATAAGCAATCAGGGATAGTAAGATGAAGAGAAAACACGGATACAAACTATACATCAATTGAGCAGCGACAGTCCTCTCCAGCAACACACGTTCTCCGAACAGCCTTGCAAACCATATCCAGCATCTTGGAAGTTGGTAAAACATCTGTAATGGTCCTTTCGCAGGCACTATTCGGAGAATGGAGAAGTAAATCCTCATGATCCCAGTTATGCGCGTCACGAAGGCAGCTTCTGTTTCGTAGCTATTGGTTTCTTGATTCTTCCTAAACCCATTGATTTTCTTTTGCTCATCTAGATTAGCCCATTTGCGTCCGTCGTGGTCATGGTCTGGTATGAAAAAAGGTATCGGCCAGCCACCAACGCGCTGAACGAGCTTTGCAAAGAGGACTTGGGGAAAATCTGGTACAGTGGAAAGGATATTGAAGGCCACACGGGCGAGGGGTCCTGCAGACTGCTTTTCGGCTGTTGTTTCAATTTCGGCCTGAAGGAGGATATCCTTGGCAAGAGAAGAGAGGATAGCAAGGTAGACTGGAAATTTATGGGGGCCTGTCCGAGGATTGATGACTTCTAGAATTTCCTGAGACTACGGGGCAATTTGTGAGCAATGAAACTACCAGGGTAAGTATAAATACTCACAATACGGTCAATTGCAGTTTGATCGTCAGTCAATTGTCCGATTTTCGGTTTAATTTGTCGCCGACATTTACCCCATTCCGCCTTTAGTGATCTTTCTGCTTTCACAATCGCCATTTGCGACTTCAGCTTCTGAAAAAAAAGGTAAGACACCTTCCTAACCTCGAGAAATGATCTACCTTGAGATCACTGCGAGCTGCTTGCCAGTCGTCATCAGCCGTTGTTAGGCCTACTTGCTTTCGTTGCTCCAGCTCGGCTTTCAGTCTATCCTTCTTCTGCTGTTCCTCCTGCTGTTGCCTCTCTTCTTCTTCCTCTTTCCTTTTTTTCTCTGCCTCCGACCGCTTCTTCTCCTCTGCTTCTTTCTGCATTTGTTCCTCTTCCGCCCTTCGTTTCTCCTCTAATATCCGTCTTTTCAAATCCTCATCCTTCTGTTTCTTCTCATCTTCTTCTCGTTTTCGTTGTTCTTCCGTCGAGTTTTGGACTACTTTCTCTTCTTCTTGCATGATGGCTGTTTCTATTCGAGTCCAAAATGATTTTTGACGTTGTTCCCATTCGTCGCGCAGTCGTTGGTCATCCTCCTGTTGCTTGAGGCGGAATTTATCTAGTTTAGCCTTGACGTGCGCTATTTCCCCGTCACGTTGAGCACATAGTCTACGGTTCTCTTCCAAACGGCGTCGCTCTTGTACCTCATGAAAGTTGGATAAATCTACAGATCGCTCTTTACGAGCTGTCGTCTATTTTTTTCCGAAATAATCAGGCCAAGGTATGAAGTTCATTACTCAGCGACTCACGAAGGCCTCTTTCCGAGTCCGTTGTTCCCATTGTTCATAAGGGTCAAGATGTCGCGTACGAAGACGAATTGACGCTAATGCCTCCTCAAGTTGTCTTATTTCCTCTGGGGAACGTTGAGATTGAGAAAGACTTATTCTGTGAGTTGACATGAGTATATAATTGTTTCAGAAATGAGCAGAGTGAACTTGGGCATCAATTCATCCTCAGAGCTTGACGAGAGGCCGGAGTCTGATATACTGAATGACAAAGACTCATCCGAGTCAGTATCCAAAGCATCAGAATCTGAGTCGTGTACTGAGTGCGGACCATCAGTTGGCCGTTGGGGTTGCCTGCGTTCGCCTTAGCCATGGATGTGAGCTGACATAAGCAGAAGCTAACAACCTAGTTGATGATGGAGAGGCTGTCTTGAGTACACCAAACCGCATTGCACCTAATCTGGACTCAGGCGTTTGAATTACGGGGGTTCAACACAATATTGATGAGCCCAAGCTGGTCAGACAATGATCCAAAATGGTCGATACGTGATGGCGACACGACAGGTCACGTTTGTGACAGATCTCCTATGAATTTCATCATGTGAGCCTGTTTAGGCAGTATATTTTTACCTTGTGAGTTCATGTTAGCCTATGGACAGTTCACTAGTAGCTAATCAATGATCTGCTGAGAGTATCAGTCCCTCCTGTTGAAGAGGTACGTTTTTCAGGAGAAAATCGTGAGTTTCTACTTTCTCATCTTTTATCTCTTTTTCTGTTTTTTTGCCTTTTTTTGCACATGCCTATCAAAGCACAACTGCATTATTAGTCTTCTGGTGTCTTCCATGTTCAATGCCAGAAAATATCTCTTCTAGTTTACATGACTAGTAAAAAGAAATGAATGAAACAAAGCCCTGTCCTGTACAGAGGAACAAATCAAAAGAATAACAGAGTAAGTATCAGAAAAGGTTATTTTCGTTGTGTCAAGACATCATGCCTGTCTCGATTTCTCGCTATCAAACTATGATATCAATTGATTTCTCTCAATCTTACAAGCACTGGATACCAAAATTATTTGTCCCTAGTACTTATTGGGGACTGATTGCAACTCTGCCTTGCACACCTTGTCAACATAACCTGAGCTTCTATATGGAATTCAACTACCAGTAAATAAGAGGAATCTGGAGACCAGACACCAATGCAGATGGAGGGAGTACGCCCCTAACGTGTGGCCAGCGACGCAATAAGAACCCGTGGGTCGTCGGCAGACAACGGCACATTCCCGGCAATCACCGTGTTCTATACATCACCACGGCCAGGACCCTCAGAGGTACCTTATTATAGTCGTTAAGCTCAACAGTCTCAATCATGGTAAAAAATGACCGCTGTTTCACAACTTTCCTCATAGCTCTAACAAATAGTGTTATAGCCGAAGGAGGTCACTAATATCAAAGAATTCCTCACGGTTGCAGGGCGTAAAGATGCTAGAGGTGCGTCGTCGTCCTTGACTCGTGTCCTCACCTTGAGTTATCTTTTTCAGAGGTACGCATCAAGAAGCTCCTACCCAAAGGCCCCAGCGGCAAGACACGGACAAAGCTGAAAGTCCGCTGCGCACGATATCTCTATACAATCACAATTGACGACCCTGAAAAAGCTGAGAAGCTAAGACAAAGTTTGCCACCTGGTGCGCTGCTCGTTCCTTGCATATCCACCTCCTATCTCATGAAAGTGTATGTAGTTCTCAAGACAATCGAAATCGACAAGCCCAAAAAGAAATAATCAAGTCACGTAGTTATGTATCATTCAAACTGATCAATAATATGTTTGAATCGAGGCTAGGATGATGTCTAATGCAATGCGGGAACCTGCTAGTGCCGATACCATCTTCTCCAAGCAGTTGATTTTGTGATACTCAAGTGCTTCAGAGTCATGGACAGCATCGAAGGGCGGTTGCTTCCATGCAGGGATTGAAATAGGTGTGAGCCATTGAGGTCGACAATGGGACCAAGGTTGAACATGAAGAGTGAGAGTTTTACCATCAACATGTATCTGAAGAAGAGTAGACCATTAGAAAACGTATTTCAGCGTTGGAGCTACATACTCCCACAAGATGTTGAGTCAGACAGGACAGCTGAGAGGAAGGAATGAAAACCTCGGAAAACGTGTACCAACGATCACTGAGCCAGATAGCGACGGCAAAACGTCAAAAATTGAAGGAGCCTACCGTCATTACATATTCATTGCAGAGTATAATGTGTCGACGCTTTGCCGAGGGTCATAGCAAAGTCTCGGATTCAGCAAGTCGAACAAATGGAATCGTCTTCACATATGTCTGCACACCGCTTGTCTTGTCCAGTGAGAATAGGTACGGGGTTTATTGACTGATAGCTAGAAAATAGATAAGTGACTTTCAGGAAGACAGCACAAGTCAGAAGAAGAATTTATGGAAATAGTACCAAGGCGGATCTGAAGGGACATAAAGATGGACTGAAATGCACAGCTTCTACGCACCAACCGATTCCTGACATTTGTATCGTGGACTTTTAAAGAAGATCAGGAAGATGGGTCGAAGAAGCCTGATCGTTCAGTTGGATGACCAGAGCCAGTGAGGCCAGTACAGTAAATTGTGAAAAGGACCAGCAACAAAGCTACGAGCGTTTGTGAGAGAGGGGCAGTGTGTAGTGCGAAAACAACAATGAGGGACAGAAAACGGCAGAAAGTCCAGCAGCCTGAACAGCAAGGCTTTAGACAGGGATAGTCTCGGTGCTTTGGGCTTGGATAGCGTCCATGTTGTCTATAACACCAGAGGCAAAACAACCACCATCATCGGAGTACCGACCACAGATTCAAGACCATACATGCCGTCCAACAAGGGCCTTAACGTGCTGCGCTTGAGTCTGCTAAGCAGCCGACTCGTGAGCCGAGTCCCATCGCCTAGTTTCCACTTGAGCCTGCAGAAAACGGAGAGAAATGCGTGTATCCATAGTAACACACGACCATAAAGCCTAACCATAAAGTCTGTGCGGTCCGTGAATTCCCAGCCAAAACAGTGCCAGCGTTCATCCCAACGACAAGAGAGCACACGTGCACGTCAGCAGGAGAACAGAGAAGTTTGTGTCTCTTATAATTGATAGTGATAAGAGAATGGAATTGTAATATCAGCTGGTGAGTACAGTTAGATATGGTCAATCTGTAAGTCAGTAAGAAGAATTGTAGATATGATTCAGATATAAGCATTGTAAACACCACTCAGAATTAGTATATACTTATGAGGAATGTACCATAAGCCGTGGTAATATGTTATCTGGAAATCGCCGAAGCATGTCAGATTACCGATCAAGGTAGTACTCTAGTATCTCTAGTATCTCTTCCTCTTGAACAACGGTACCTCCTCTTATTCCTGGTAAAAATGTCGTGGCAAGGTACATTTACCAGCTCGATCATCCAAGCTTCACACTCACTATCATCTCTTTTTTGTGTTATCATCATCTATTAAAAAAGAATACGTTGACACTCAACTTATTCAAAGTGGCAAAATTGACCAAGCTGCCATCATCGGTCTACAAGGTGGCATCTGGGCCAAGTCCAAAGGAATGCAAGTACGTCTATTATGCTGTTAAAACCATCAAAGGTTGTTCTTGTGTTCCCCCCGAGATTGATGATGATAAATGATTTCTGAAAATCCCAGCTTTCACCCGAGGAAGAAAAAGCGATCATTGCTGGTTTTAACAAACCAGACCAAGTCCAAGCAAATGGAATTCGTGCTGGTGGAGTCAAGTATTTCACAATCCAAGCAGGGACAGACAATATATATGGGAAGAAAGGGGTGAGCATCACTCGACGCTGGCTTTCATTAAAATCGAGTCAGTATTGAATCTCTCAACTTGACAGCTCGATGGCATAGTGCTTTCCAAGACAAACAAGGCAATTCTGCTTGGTACTTACAAAGCACCTGTCCAAGCGAGTGAAGCGACGATTGCCGTTGGACGTCTCAATGATTATCTGCGTAATCACGGGTACTAAATTGCCAGTCTTCAATGTCAATAAAGCTTGGGTAAAATATACCCCGATTCTATCTTGCTCCTGACGACTGTGAGCACGCAGAAAACAAAAGAGACTTCATTCCCTGCAGCGTGAAAGCGATCATAATGAACACTGAACATGTCGGTAAATGGCACAAATATATTCACAGGACCCTGACGAATGTGTTATTACAATACAAGCATCGGCAAACTGCTTCCAGCAACTCTTCTACAACCCATCCTCGGGCCACTGTAGGCAACCAGCTCGGTTGTTCTGGGGATGTTCGCGTCGATAGCGGCAGAAATGCCTTTCTACTACATCCAATGCACGTTCGTACCCATGGCGTAGAAAGAATGAACGTGGTGATCGAACATCGAGCTACAAATGATTGAGCGTCATTCTCTGCAGAAACACAGGACGTACTCCATCGATGGTCATTACTGCAAATAGCAACTGCGATATCGACCAACGGAATGACAAGACCACATGCAGGACAATGTTCCTCCACATCGGCAAGTCCTTCCAAACGCTTATCTGCATGCACTTGCTCGAACAAAGCATGCGCCTCATCGGACAGATCCATAGGGGACCTAGGAAGTAACGCCTGAATGACAGACCGCTGAAGGAAAGGGATATCATCCTCTTTCAAAATTTCAGACGTTAAGGACTTCACATCATATCCCAGTAGCTCAAAGACCCACGTTCTAGAAGAGGAACGACAGCTTTAAAATGGCGTATAATCGTACGCAACGTCCGATTTGTAATCGCATCAAGGAGAAGTTGGACAACAACCTCACAATCATGGCGTTTATCGCCGGTATCTGAGTGTTTCTGGGGGTCGAAAAATGAGTTTTTGCTGTCTGAATCCTTACATATACTATACACCTACCCAAGTGAAATCGGCCAATGCCAGCTGTACCCTTAATGATTCTAGGGTATCATGACCAAAGAGATGACGAGAGAGACACTCTCTGAACTTTTGTCTAACTCCCGTAGTCAGGGAAGAAGAGCAAGGTGTGATATTCACCATCAGAGAATGATCGTCAGGCGAAGGGCAAAGAGCTTCAAGAATACGTGGATGCAACTCGTTTAGCTTGGCTCTGTCTCTGAAGCGGGATAGATATGGATGGAGAAGGTCGAGTGTATGCCGTCCACGACCTTGGACTCAGGTCAGCCCATATTTTTCAAGTCATTCCCAGAACTCACAATTCCCAGCGTGGTGGAAAAGTCGCGTTAGATCTTTCAGCAGCGCTCCATCGGAGTCTTCAACATCTTCCCACAGCTGGGCGATCACCAAACAGCTATGATTTTGAGCTTCATGTTTATAACTGAAATCAGACGGTCGCATAGTCCTTCAAAAATCAAAGGATTGAAGAAATGTAAATGAGCAGTTGATTACTCACTCTTGTGCCCATATAACAGTAGATCTATCATCAAACAAGCATACCCCTGTAATCTTATTCATATCGGCCAAATCCACATCGAAATTCTGTGATTCAACGAAAGCCGACCTAACAGTTTTTGAAATTTGGTAGGAGTTGACATGACCACCGGACCACGAAGGGTCAGAAGATATATTCTGAACGACATGAAAGGACCCATCGGTGAGCGTGACTATGAGGATATCTTGGTGCAAAATATAATTCAGCCCGACCACTGGATGGAAGGCTGACGACGATTTATGAATTTTCTGATTTCTCAAGAATAGTACTCGAGAACCAGACCAGCCAGCAGGATCTGACAGGAAGGAAAACAAAAGAAGCCTGCCTGGTTTACTGACAACTAGTATGGGCTGCGAAGGTTAATAACACGAACTCTGTTTGAAGCAGCAGCTAGAACTTACACCGTAAGGAGTATTAATCCAACGCATAGACGTTATGTCTATCTGGTCGGGTTGGTGGATTAGTCCAAGATCCGAGATTTTGGAATTCACAATGTAATGAGGTCCAAAGAATGAGGGCCCCATGCCTTCGACAAGATTTTGTGAGATCTCCAGCAGCCCGATGGCTCCTGCTGAGGTACCGTAAGCGAGGATACCAGATGCTAAGGGCAATCAGAGTACGATCGGTGTACGGCATCAAAAGATTTGCTCCACTTTTTTTAGTATCTGAAGGGGTCCACATCGAGAAAGCGAGGTAATTGATCCAGTGCTTGCCAAGCGGGTAGTTGTCAACCAAGTCTACAGAGCTATTGATATACCTGAATCAATTCAGCTATCATCTCGCGAGCTTGGGGAAGAAAATTGGGTACCTGAGAAACAGGACACTTCCACCGCGGTTTCCGGCAATCAGGAGAGAGCCATCACATCCTGGGACTGGTACAACGCCAAAGTCAGGCTGCGGGGTCCAGCATATACCTGAAGACTAGTCAATCGATTATGTTGAGACAACGACCCTCATAACATACTGACAACCTGTGCTTGTAAAGCCTGTGCTGTTCGACTGCTTTCGAGCATGGTGGTCTGAAACTTGTCAATGAGATAGGCAGTGACTCCAAAGTCTCTGGTCCATTCGCCTTTCAGAGCATTTCTATTGGCTGTCCAGAGGTTGAGCTCTAAATTTGAGCTGAGAGTAGCAATAATGCATCTTGATGCGAGCTGTAGGATGTCCAGTTGACAAAGGGCTTCTTATATGGACCTTACCCTGAAGTTTTTGATAGAGCGGATGGAGAAATGGCGACAGCCACAAGAATCAGATCAATAGATCCTAGGGAGACTGCACCCCAGTCTAATTTTCAGGTAAAAAATGAAAAGAGAAAGTAAGAAATAACAACAAAAACAGCGGGCTGTATAACGACTCACCCTGAGAGTATTCCGACCATCTCAAAGTCTCATTCGTGTCCAACTGCACTATAGTCATGAACCAACCAATCCCCTGGTGTAAATTCGCATTTTCTGTCCTGGAAGTATGCTTGATAGCAGACGCGGTATCATACGTTATTCCGTATTCCGGAGTCTGGAAAATGGCTTCGTGAACTTGTGATGAGAAAAGTGAGAGAAGAGTACCAATATGTAGGCAGCGCTTTTCGTGACAAAAACCAGCTGACCTTCAGAAGTCCATTGCAAACAAGTCAAGGATGGGAAAGAAGTGGCTGTTGGAAAGTCGAGAGTCGCATAAACTGGCAAGGAAGACATCCAGGTCTTGGTCTGCGTTTCCGCCAGACGTCACATCCAAATTATGACAAGTCACGTCACAGTGTTGTAAATATGCATCATGTGTCATAGACTGCTTGCAAAGTCAGCAAGTGATTAAGGTAACCTTACTATGGTGGTTTTAGCCACTTTCAGGGTCCTGCATAGCCACTCACGGTGTTTTGGCCACTTTTGAAGATAACGACATTTATATAGAAATATCTAGCGATTCGTGCTTCAGGACGACGATCTTGTACAATCTCTCATTACCCGATTTGGGCAGAGAGCTGGCCAACGTCACGCTTTGCCATGTCTGAGTGGTTGATCCCAATCAACGAATTGAGTATGGCCTCATTCAGCATACCCCTGGCTCACCAGGCGACGCAAGGGACAGGTTACTAAAGACCCTGAATAGTAGTCCATACAATAACTGAATCTTCTGCTTTTCTCAGCAGAAAATATGTAAAATGAGTATAATAGTATGTACAAAAAAAACAGGTCACGGGTAGTCACGTGATCGAACAAGTGACCTCGCCAACATTGTTACAACGACTATCTTCTAACTAGATCCGCGGGCGGTTAAACACAGTGATCTATGGCTAGCTTCTACTGGAACACTTTTCTCTGCTTGTTCCTCCTAACTAGGCTCTCTAGTGTCCTATCAGCACTCTATCCAACGCAGCCTGTTGCCGACACGGTCTTTTATTGCGGGAGTTTTGCCTTGGTAACTTGGGTCGATACACGACATAAACCACATGTGGCAGGGCTAGGCAACTTGACAATCAAACTGCATACTAGTCAAGATGTATGTGCCTCTGCTGACGGTCTGTATCCTTGTTCATCTGCTCATATATGCATAGGATTACGTGACTACACTGGCATCGGGCGTGAATCCAGCTTCGTACAGTACACAGGTGACTCTTCCGCTGGATCTTCGGAACGACACACTATAGTAAGTCTTGATCTGCTTTTCGTGAGAAACTGACAGGGTCCTGTCAGTGTTTTGCGTTTCTCTGCTCCTGGTCTCTGGGAAGATGTCTGGACAGCGGATTTCACTATTTTACCCGAGGACGCGAGACTCGGTCCTCGACCAATGTCTGATATTCGCTCCCTTTCCACTGCGACTTTGGGTCCAACACAACCGGAAGGAGAAAAGCAGACAAGCTCGAGTATACTACCAGTCAGCACGATTACTCTGGATGGCTCCTCGTCTCCGCCTCGAAGAAATGGTGCTGTGCACGGCAGGGCAGATCAGCTGGACACCGCGCAGTTTCGACTTTTGTTTATCGTCTGGCCCGCCTTGTTTGGTCTTTGTATGGCCCTCTGATTTGTACATTAGTAGATTTTAAATAAATTTTATCAGCGCGAGAAATGTCACGTGGTTTTATAAGCTGCCTTGGATCGTTAGGTACGGCTTTCCTCAGCTATGCTACGGGTTGCCCAGCAGGTTTGTTGTCTCTGTGCGGTCGTCTTTCAGACTCTGACAGCTGGCTAGAATATTGGATGTCGTTTGCGCAAAGGTTCATTGTCATGGCTGTCCTACAGAGGGTTTGCCACTCCATCAGAGCCTTATGACGTTGTAGTCGTAGGTGGTGGTACGTTTATCTCTGTTTTTTGTCCGACCTCGATCATTAAGCACATCTGAAAAGGTCCTGGCGGCTACGTAGCTGCTATCAAAGCTGCTCAGCTGGGGCTCAAGGTCAGACCTTCCGCATTCTGACAGAACAATAATAATTTCGTATAGACTGCGTGCATCGAGAAGCGCGGATCTCTTGGTGGAACTTGCCTGAACGTTGGCTGCATCCCTTCAAAAGCTATGCTCAATAACTCTCATTTGTATCACCAAGCAAAGCACGACTTTGAGCGGCGCGGTATCGATGGTATGTTCTTCCACTCCTGCTACATCCTTCCTGATGTGATGTTCCTTTAGTCTCGGGAGTATCTCTTAACCTTCCCAAGATGCTCGAAGCCAAAGACAAGGCTGTCACTGGTCTCACAAAGGGCATTGAGGGGTTGTTCAAGGCCAACAAAGTTGATTACATCAAAGGCACCGCGTCATTCGCTTCACCAAACATACTTTCTGTCTCCCTCCTCTCCGGCGGCGATCAACAAGTCCAAACAAAGAACGTTATCATCGCTACTGGCTCAGAAGTCGCTCCTTTCCCGGGTGGTGCCATTGAAATTGATGAGAAGCAAATTGTCAGCTCGACTGGTGCTCTAGAATTACAGCAAGTGCCAGGAAAGATGGTGGTTATTGGTGGAGGTATCATCGGTCTTGAGATGGGCAGCGTATGGAGTAGACTCGGTGCCGAGGTCACTGTTGTCGAATTCCTCGGTGGTATCGGAGGCGCAGGAATCGATGAGGAGGTTGCGTACGTCCGTTTCATTTGTTTCGTTGAAAAGGCACCCCCATCTCGCAAACAGTAAGCAGTTCCAGCGGCTGTTGAACAAACAAGGGCTCAAGTTCAAACTCAACACAAAAGTCCTATCTGCAGAGAAGAAGGACGGAAAAGTTTTACTCACTGCTGAGTCCGCCAAGGATGGCAAGCAAGAGACAGTGCGTTCCGAGTTTTCCCGCCTGACTAGATTGTCACATTTGTCTTTTAGCTAGAGGCCGATGTTGTTCTTGTTGCTGTTGGTCGTCGTCCCTACACGGATGGTCTCAATCTTGAGGCTGCTGGTGTTAAGAAGGACTCTCGCGGCCGCATTGAGATTGACGATCAATACTCTACCTC
>Ga0153928_1000580_pt1 | contig 17639 bp, 15 predicted proteins | sample TSNJ012MetaG_FD_106656 | JGI IMG/M metagenome (GOLD analysis project Ga0153928, IMG submission 106656) | Attine ant fungus gardens microbial communities from New Jersey, USA - TSNJ012 MetaG | ecosystem: Host-associated > Fungi > Mycelium > Unclassified | place: USA: New Jersey, Wharton State... | reverse complement strand
TTCCTAATGTTCCCGGTCCACAGTGACAGGAAATAGTGGCTCCGGTTCTTAGCACTATAATTTCTTTAACCTGTGGCTGATACTCTCTGATTTTTTCAATGACTATATCGATTATTTTCTGATCAATCCCGGAATGTGTCACAAAGATTCGATCTAATTTTATATCCGTACGATCTTTTAATAAATCAATAGCATAATTTTCAAAACACTTTTCCGTACTTCCGCGATACTTTTTCGTGGCGACAATCTTTCCGTCTACAAGGTCGAGCCTTGGCTTTATTTTAAGTACATTGGATCCTAAGGCGGCTAAAGAGCTGCATCTGCCTCCTTTCCACAAATACTCAATCACATCTACTAAAAAGCTGGTCTGATGCTTCATCTTTATTTCATTCATAGTATCCACGATTTCACGGGTACTTTTTCCCTGTTCTCGCAGTTCACATGCTTCAATCATTAAAAGTCCGATTCCAGTTGAAACGACTCTTGAATCAATCGGGTAGACATGTTCAACATTCTCTGCTGCCAGTTTAGCGCAATTATATGTCGTAGAAGTATCTGAGCTATGGATAAAATGGATGATTTCATATCCTTGCTCTAGCCATGGTTTCCAGAAGTTTTGGTAATCCATTTGATTTGCCGCTGTCGTTTTACATAACTTCCCCGTCGTATTATAATAATGATAAATATCATCCGGCGTAATATCCACACCATCCATACGCATCTCATCACCTATAAAAACAGGCAGAGCCATCGTTTCCATATCATAACGATCTAAAATATCCTTTGGCAAATCACATGCACTATCGCCAAAAATTTTTATCTTACTCATACGTCCTCACCTTTAATTTATATTTGAATAATTTAGTATAACATAGTTTATCCTCCATTGACAAATATTCCGGCAAAGCTTTTATTTAAGGTGACCGTCTGTTAAAGCTTGGAGGAATATGTGTTGTAATCTTTTTCGCATTGGTATAAAATATCAATAAGTAAACACTTTGGAGGGTGAGGTGGCGTTGTAGTGAATGAACTTAGCATAACTTGTTTTCTGTCGCTTGTCAGGACAAGGGAATATTTATTAACTGCCCAAGAGTTATCTATAACACCACAAGCCCTCAACCGAAAAATCCAACAGTTGGAAAAGGAGATTGGCTTTTCCCTTTTCCTAAAGGAAGGACATGCCGTACAGTTAACGATTGCCGGTAAACGCTTTTATGAATTGTTTGATCAGTTCGAAAAAAATCTCTCCGCAGTCAGTGCTGCCCTGAGTGGAAATAAGGAAACCGTTCTTAGAATCTGCTTTTACAAATGGCTGGGGGTACCCGATTTGATATTGGAGCGGATAAAGCAGTTTAAAACCGAAAGACCCGGTATCCAAATAGAACTCTCCCAATGTGACCATGAAGAATTATACGGTTTGATTAAAAATGAAGAAATTGATATGGCTATTGCCACCAAGTTCTTTTCCCGGGGAATCGAAGTGCCTTTTCTATGTAACGATCTCTATGAGACTGAACTTAATATCGTTATGTCAAAACAGCGCTTTCAAAAGAGTCATCCGGTATCTCCCGTCACACTCAATGGAACTGCTTATATTACAACGAAAACATTTGAAAATAGCATGGCGGAGATAGAAACTCATGTCAAGAAGGAATGTGCAAAGATAGATTTTGTCCCGGATATTATTACTGTTCAGCCCAATATTGACTCTGTTTACCTGGATTTATATATGGGTAACGGGATTTCATTTTTGCCGAGAACCTCTGGCTTTTACGATATAAAAGGCTTGTCCTTTATCCCTACTCCGCTAAAAGCGAGCGTTGTCTCAATTACTTCTCATCATTCGGGCAATTTACCGGCAAAGCAGTTATCTGATTACCTTGCTTTGTCAATGGCGGATAAAAATGATGCTTAGTTTAAGGAGATTCATATGAATAGCACACAAATAAAATGCTTCCTGACAGTCGCCAAGACGCTGAATATCACCTCGGCAGCAAAGGAACTGTACTTATCTCAACAGGCGGTCAGCAAGTATATGATTAACCTTGAAAATGAACTGGGCACAAAGCTGTTGGAGCGGAAATCCGATGGTTTGGTGCTGACATATGCCGGTAAATATTATAAGAAGCTTTTTGACCATACCAAAAGTGCCTTTTTACGTGTCAAAAAAGAGACTGAAGCAACCTATGAATTGATCAAAAGAGATTTTAGAATTGGCTATTCTATGTGGATTGATCCCTTCGGAAAAATTGATAAAGGCGTCAGCGAATTTCGCCGCCAGTGCAAGGACACGGTATTCCATGGGAAACAATACGAAAACAATATATTGATTGATAAACTGCACTTTGGGGAGCTAGACGTAGCAATCATTTCAGAAGCCCAACTCTTTCCGGACAAGGAATTGAAATATACCCCTATTGCCAGAGAAGATATCAGTCTTTTTGCCCCGGCAAGTATTGCCGGGGATACCATTGACAGTGAGTGTTGGGGACTGCCTTATATCCACACCAGCTCCTGGACATGGTCATTTTTAGAGTGGCAGCGGATTGGCCGGAAAGAGGCACAGGATTTGGGCTTGAACCCAATCCAATTAAAAAGAGCGCCCAATTTATGGTCCGTTTTTAGTGATTTACAAATCAATGACGGTGTTTTTGTCAATGATAATGAGTTCGGCCATTGCCGAAAGTTTGATTTTTTAAAGGCATTTTCTCTAAATCGTACTTCATATCTTTGCTGTGTCTGGCATCAATCAAATGAAAATCCTTTGATTGAACGTTTTGTTACAACCTTTTTGTAAAATTTGCAATCATTTTTGCTGTTTGCTTGGAACATTGTTATATGCTACCATGAAATCATCATGATAATGATAAGGAGGAGCATATAACAATGAAACAATACACCCAGCTCTCCAGGCCGCTTTCACTGGCAGGCATTACCCTTAAAAACAGAATGCTGTCCGCACCGACATCCTTAGCGGAATTGGGGGCGGATGAACACTATTCGCCGGCAAACATCGAATATTACAAGCTTCGTGCTTTTGGCGGATGTTCACTTGTGACAGTGGGTGATGTAATCGTTGACCTTGAGAGCGGACGCTCACATCCCCAACAGGTTGGAATCAACGACCCGTCAGCCATTCCATACCTTGTGGCGGTTGCCGATGCCATTCATTCCGGAGGCGCTTTTGCCTCAGTTGAGCTTGACCACGGCGGCGCATTATGTGCTCCGGAATTTATCGGCGGAAAAAATGCCATCGGTCCCTCTGCCCATATCGACCCATGGGGGAATCAAATTGAAGAGATGACCGAGGAAGATATCTATAAAATTGCTGACGCCTTTGCTCAGGGTGCGGCAATTGCCAAAGATTGTGGCTTTGACATGGTTATGATACACGCCGGACACGGCTGGTTACTGCATCAGTTTATTTCGCCGTACACCAACCGGCGGACAGACAGGTGGGGAGGAACACTGGAAAAACGAATGTCGCTTCCCCTGCTCGTTATTGAAAAGGTTCGCAAGGCCGTCGGCCATAATTTCCCCATTGATATCCGGATTTCCGGCACTGAGTATATGACTGGCGGATACGAAATAGACACGGGGATTGAGATTGCAAAAATGTTGGACGGCAAAGTGGATTTAGTTCATGTATCTGCCGGTACACAGCTGGACGAATATTCTGCTGTGCTCATGCACCCTGGGATATTCCAGGAACATGGTGCCAACAAGCATTTGGCCGCCCAAATCAAGAAGCATATCAAAACGCCCGTTTGTGCCGTTGGTGCATTTTCCGAACCGGATAATATGGAAAGCTTTTTATCCGAAGGAGGAAGTGACTGCATTGCGATGGGACGGGCACTGATTGCAGATCCCTATTTACCACAAAAGGTTTTAACGGGACGACCGCAAGACATCACGCCATGCCTTCGCTGCGGAGAATGTCAGAGCGGAATGATCGCCAAACGGGTCATTCGATGCACGGTCAATCCGCTCATCGGCAGGGAGTCAGAGTTTTTCCACCCCATTCCAACAAGAAAACAGAAAAACATCCTGATTGCCGGAGGTGGACCCGGCGGGATGCAGGCGGCATTAGAAGCCTGGGGCCGCGGTCATAAAGTCACCCTTTGCGAGCAGTCTGGGCGGCCAGGTGGCGCCTTGCTTTGTTCCGAAGCGGCCGATTTTAAATATGGGCTTCGCCAATACCTGGATAGTCAGGTGCAAAAGCTCATGCGCAGTAATATCGATTTGCGCCTGAATACGAAGGTCGATCAGGCATTAGTGGCGGAAATAAGTCCGGATGTATTAATTGCGGCTGTTGGTGCAAAGCCTATCCGCCTGCCAATTCCCGGTGCCAATGGACCACAGGTGATATTTGGCTCCCGATTGACAAAGGAAAGTGAACTTGGTAAAAACATTGTTGTCATTGGCGGTGGACTAATCGGTTGTGAAGAAGCCCTCTGGCTGGGTCGCAACGGCCACAACGTCGTCATCATCGAACTGCAGGATACGTTAGCACCGGATTGCGGACTTATGCATCGAATAAATTTGCTGCACCAACTCTTGGCCGAACCGGGTATCGTTTCGCTGACAGGCCATAACTGTTCTAAAATCACTGATGAAGGTGTCTTTGCCAAAGACAGCAGCGGCAGCGAAACATTTTTTAAAGCAGATAATGTCATTATCGCCGTCGGTATGCACTCGGACACTGCCGGTGTAGAGGAACTTAGACCGCTTGTTAATGAATTTCATGTGATTGGCGATGCGAATAAGGCGGGGCGGATTATGACCGCCGTCCGGGATGCCTATAACGCCATTGTAAGGCTGGGATTATAATGATCAATTTGTGTTGTGTAAAGGAGGAAGAGATGAAGTATACTACCAAAGAACTTGTCTGCCGTTGGGAAGACCAACGGGACATTAAAAACCTCATGGGGAAATATTCCAACTGCATTATCCTTAATCGTGAACATCAAATCATGCCGATGTTTTGGGCTCAAAGGGATGAGAACGTTTGTCTTGCATTAAACGATGGGTATTATAAGGGCAACGCGGCTGTAGAAGCTTATTATAGCGCCGCGTACGAGCGAAACAAGCTTGTCGCGTCACTACTGAAAAAAAGGTTTCCGGGAGAACTGGGGGATATGAGTGATGAGGAGGTCTATGGGATCGGTCCGTTTAAGGTAAAACCCATGGCCTGTCCGGTCATTGAGATTGCCGAAGACGGTAAAACCGCAAAGGGACTTTGGTATTGCCAGGGTGCCTATAGCGAAGTTGAAGCATCAGGACCAGTTGCCCATTGGACCTGGGGATACTTTGCGGTGGATTTTGTGCGTGAGGAGGATGACTGGAAAATCCTTCATATGATGCACTTTAACGATGTCGACGCAATCACCGGACAAAGCTGGGGCAAGCCGCAAGCGGCATACCCTGATCTGCCGGAATTTATCGAACTTAAAAACTTTGAGTACCCTGCATATACAAAAACTGAGGAACTGTATCCCATATATACTCTCAGGCGCAGTTTGCCTAAAACACCCGGTATACCAGAGCCTTATCGGACTTTTTCCGAAACATTTAGCTATGGATTTTAAAAAAGGAGGAGCATCGTGGATAAAATAAGCCGTAACTACTCAGACGAAGAACTTATCACCAGAGTTTGGGATGTTGAAAACATCAAAAAGCTAGTCCATAAGCGTGTCTATTATCTGGCCGAGGACAGACGTGCCGACGAACTTAAAGAGCTATGGGTATCCGATCCAAAGCATCAAAAAACAGCGTCCTTTGGCCGCAATTGGGGTTACTATACCGGTATGGACGAAATCAAAGCATATTATGTGGACAACCACAATACACGTCTTCTAGAACAAAAGGAGCTAAATGCCGCCGATGACCTGAATGTGGGAAATATGTATGCCCACCCCGCCTCGACCGGTCTTGTTGAGCTGGCCGGCGACGGCAAGAGTGCCAAAGGCATGTGGTATTGTATCGCCCAGGAGACAACAGCCTTAGCGGATGGCACCGCCGATGCCAGGTGGATTCTTGAAAAAGTCGCTGTCGATTTTCTCAAAGAGGATGATGATTGGAAGATATGGCACATCGTCATTGCGATGGATTTAAACTGTGAGGCAGGAGAAGCTTACGAGAAGCAGTCTGTCTATGTAGATTGGGATAATGATCCGGTGAAATGTGAATTTGGCGTTCCCACAATCGAAAAGCTGCTTCACGACCCGACATTTAACTGGTGGGATAATTATCCCTTTATGCCGGAACCCTATGCGTCTTTTTGCGATGAGATAAGCTACGGACCGGAAGGATTTGTCATCACTGCAGATAAGGTATTTGCTGCCGGAGAAGGGAGGAATTACAAATGAAAAATCACTTGACACTATCTCAGCGGATTCATAATGCGGCCGCAAGTCAGGAAGTTGAAAACGTGAAGGCTCGCCATACATATCTTCACGGCAGAGCTGATGCCACAAGCGAATGGGCCAGAATCTGGTCACGTTCTGATGACTGCTCCTGGGCTCACGCTTTTGGCCGAATGCGCGGTTTTGACCAGGTCTGGTTTGGCTCAGTAACCAGCTATGATGCGATGGCCATGGGAAACTGGCTTGAGTTGTATAAAACTTACCCTGAAGTGGGCGGAAAAGATCCCCGCCCACTTATGGAGGCATCTGTTCATACCCTTGTCACCGATATTATTGAGGTTGCCGATGATGGCCAGAGTGCCCGCGGCTCTTTTATCACACCAGGCGTCATCCATTCTGTGCTGACGGCACATCAAGAAAAATACTGCAATGTCCTGTGGGAGCGTTATGGTTCTGATTTCGTGCTAGAAGATGGAAATTGGGTCTATCTGCACGAACACGTATGCCCGGATATTTTAACAAGACTAGACAGCCTGAATTGGGCTGCTGAGGATTATGCTCGCCTCACTGACCCAAATGCCGGCGAGGCACCGCCACCCACACTGGGTTCGCCGCCGGTTGCGGATCCCGGTCCGATGCACACCCCCTATTCCCTGCTGTCAAAACCCCAGAACACTGTTCCGTGGCCAGAACCGTATCAGACAATGGATAATAACAATACCTACACCCCTTTTAAATAGTAATAATCGGGTCGAGTTATTAACTCGACCCGATTTCTTTTCACATCATACCCAGTACACAATATTTCTTTTCGCGTTATCTTCTCTGACTTCCAGCCTGTCAATGCTCTGTACAAACTTCAAGAATTTGGTATACCCATAGTCCTTTACATTAAATTTCTTATACTTCGATTTTAAGATATTACCCAATTCACTTAAATCTACACCTTCGTTTCCGGCGTTTTTAACCACGGATTTCAAATATAATACAATTTCTTCATTTACTTTCTTGTTATCCCGCAGACCTACCATATATGTCTTATTTTCTTTTTTCAGTTCCAAATCCGGCATTTCTTCTAAAAATTTGGATAATAAACTGTATCCATAATTCCTGACATCAAAATCCGGATATTTTTTAATCAGCCTATTCCCCACTTCGCTGAGTCCGGTAGCCTTATCATTATTTTCATTTTGAATAATAATGTCAATAATATCATTTTCAATAGCCGACTTACTAATCACGTTTGACTGTGATTTATGATTCTCTTTTCTTCCGTTTCTTTCTTGATTACTTCCATTCTCTTTATCTGCTTTATTGGCAGATAAGGTGGCCTCCTGACTATCTTCTTCATCATTATCCATTAATATATCGAGACTGGTAAATACCGTGCATGCGGCCCGGAACGAACGAGGCGTCTTCTTTTCTCCCATTCCGATGACATCCATTCCCGACTCCCGCAACCTACTGGCAAGCCTGGTAAAGTCACTGTCACTTGATACAATACAAAATCCATCTACATTATTGGTGTAGAGAATATCCATGGCATCAATAATAAGCGCCGAGTCCGTTGCATTCTTTCCGGTCGTATTGCTAAACTGCTGTATTGGTGTTATCGAATTCTCCAGCAACTCCTGCTTCCACTTGGAAGTCTGTGAACTTGTCCAATCACCATATATTCTTTTATAGGTGATTATTCCGTACTTTGTCATCTCATCTAATATTCTTGAGATATATTTTGCCGAAATATTATCAGAATCAATCAACACGGCATACCTTTTATCTTCCATCTTTCAATTCTCCTCATCATCAATGCTTATTATGTTAAATTATATCAAACATATCATCTGCTTACAATCAGAACATTCATTTCTTACCATAATTTCTTCGCAATAACAAAAAAACCATACTCTTTTTCTATTGACAAATTCCGTCAGTTTAGGTAAACTTTAAGTGATAATGTTAGATTTAGCTAACCTTTTTATATCAACAAAAAACTTTAGAAAGTAGGAATGAATATGTGGTTAAAATGTTTAAAAAACGAGAAATTTCTTTATTTTGCAGGTGGTGTTGCCGCTGCTACATTAGGTGTCAAGACTTTCAAGAGTGATAAAGCACGTGATTTATGTGTCAAAGGTCTGGCAAAAGGAATGAAACTGCAAAAGGATGCGCAGGAGGCCTTCCAGAATGTAAAAGAAGATGCGACTGATTTATGCCATGATGCGAAGCAGCAGGCCGATTCAGGCAACGAATAAGAAGGTAACTTTATGCAATATAAAATCGTTTATGACAAACCCGGAAGATTGCGTTTAAGAATGGGGCAGGAAGCATTTTCCGCCGATCAGGGTTACGGAATTGAAAGACTACTCACATCGAAAGATGGCATTTTATCGGCGGAGGCCAGTCCCATCAACGGCGGTGTGTTGATTCATTACCTGCCGGGCTTGCGTGATGATGTTCTATCCGAGTTTGAAGGATTTGACAAAACAAATCTGCCAACTGCCATCAAGCCGGATGCAGATGCCATAAGAGAACTTGATAATGACTTTTCACGCACTTTAGCTGCCGTACTTTTTAGACACTATGCGATGAAGTTATTTATGCCCGCACCCATACGTATTATTTTTGCTGTCAGGCGGACTTTTTCTTATTTGACGGCCGGCTTACAATCTTTGATGCATGGGAAATTCGGCGTTGACGTGCTGGATGCGGCAGCAGTAACGGCCGCAACACTCCAGGGCGATTTTTCTACAGCTGCTTCAATTATGATGCTTTTACATATTTCTGAGCTTTTGGAGGACTATACCAGGAAAAAGGCACGCCAAACCCTTACCCAAAGCCTTGCTTTGAATATAGACAGTACATGGCTGGTTACCAAAACACGGGAGGTTTGGACACCGCTTTCAAAAATCCAGATTGGTAATCGGATTCATGTGCGTACAGGCAGTGTCATCCCGCTAGATGGCGAGGTTAGCGAAGGGGAGGCAATGGTCAATGAAGCCTCTATGACCGGTGAACCCTTAGGTGTCCTTCGTAAAACCGGTCACAGCGTATATGCCGGTTCCGTGATTGAGGAAGGCTCCCTGGTCATCAGAGTCCGCACGCTTGCAGACAATACGAGGATTCAAAATATTGTTGCCCTGATTGACAATTCCGAAACCCTCAAGGCCGAAGTACAGGGTAAAGCAGAACGGCTGGCCGATTCTATTGTACCCTTTAGCTTTCTTGCTTCGTTAGGCACATTGATTTTTACCCGAAGTGTTACGAAAGCAATGTCCGTTTTAATGGTGGATTATTCCTGTGCCATCAAGCTTTCCACCCCTATCTGTGTGATTTCTGCTATGCATGAGGCGGCAAAGCACAAAATGTTGGTTAAAGGCGGAAGATACCTTGAAGCCTATGCCAATGCCGACACAATTGTGTTCGATAAAACAGGAACACTTACCGAGGCCTGCCCAAAGGTCGCAAAAGTAGTTCCCTTTAATAATCGTACCCGAGATGAGGTTCTTCGGATATCTGCTTGTCTGGAGGAACATTTTCCCCACAGTGTGGCTAAGGCAATTGTGAAACAAGCCGAAGCCCAGAACCTCTCCCACAGGGAGGAACATGCTGATGTCGAGTATGTGGTTGCCCATGGTATTTCCTCCATGCTATATGACCAACGGGTTCTGATTGGCAGCGGGCACTTTATTTTCGATGATGAGAGTATCCCGATTACGGATAATGATAGAGCAATTATTGATCAGGAATCAGAAGGTTATGGGGCGGTATATCTTGCCATCGGCGGTAGCCTTGCCGGGATGATTTGTGTCGAGGATCCCGTCCGTTTAGACGCTAAAAACACCTTGGATGCATTAAGATTACAAGGGATTAAACATATCGTCATGCTCACAGGTGACGGTAAAGCAGCTGCGAAATCTGCCTGTGAAACGCTGGGCATCACTGAGTACTATGCTCAGGTTTTACCGGAAGATAAGGCCAGAATTGTCCGTTCATTCAAGGAGCAAGGCCGTACCGTCATCATGGTAGGCGACGGTGTCAACGATTCTCCGGCACTTTCTTGCGCAGACGTTTCAATTGCTATGAAAGATGGCTCCGATATCGCCAAAGAAGTTGCCGACATCACCCTTCTTACAGAAACCCTTGACGGCCTTGTCACTCTCAGGCATTTGAGCCAGTCACTGTTCTGGCGCATTGGCAGAAACTACCGCTTTATTTTGAGTGTCAATACCGCACTTCTCTTATTGGGAATTAGCGGCGTTATAAAACCCTCCACTTCAGCAGTGCTGCACAATACCTCAACCATGCTGCTAAGCGGAATGAGCATGCGCCCATTTTTCCCAAAACCGTGTCCTCCTTTGTCAATCGAAAGTGGTGAGAAATAAAGCAGATATTGCGTTTTCACATTCCTCCTGTGCCATGGCATAGGCCATGCGGTAACGGGCACCAGGAACCGAAATCAGCTCCTTCTCTCCCGGATACTGCTCATAGACCGCTAAGGACTGCTCCGGTGGTATATAATCGTTTTCTTCGCCAATGATGAAAAGAGCCGGGATTGTCACCTCAGAAACGGAGGCGACGACATCAACATCTTCCATGCGGTATCCTGCCGCTTTTTCCAGCTTATTGTTCATCAGCCACATAAATGGGAACTTTGAGAGTCCGTAGATATTTCCAATTTGATAAGACACAATGTCACTCAGAGAGCTAAATGGACTATCCAAAACCAGCAGCCCGACATTTTCAGGGAGACCTTCATCCGCCGCCAGAAGTGCTGTCACCGCCCCGGTTGCCGTACCATGGATAACAATCTGCTGGTCTTCGCCATATGTCTCCAAAACCCAATTGACCCACGCTTGCAAGTCGTCCTTTTCAAAATATCCATAACCCACATAATCCCCTCCGCTATCACCGTGGGTGCGGGGGTCGGGTACGAGAAGGTTGCAGCCTTGCTCCCCATAGTAGGGTGCAAAAAGGAAATCGCTGTCGCTGTCGCTATTGAAGCCCTGCAAGGCGATGACTGTTATATCTGCACCCTCGTCATAGAAATCACCTGCCAGTGTCACGTCATCATTGGCAGTAATCTTTACACGATCGCAAAGACGTTGATTACGATATGAATCAAAGGCTGCCTCAAGCGGCTCTAACAATGCCTGTTCAGCCGTGTTAAGATCCAGTGCGTCGTGATCCTCTAATACGCCCTGGGTGTCCTCCTGGTATTGTACAAAAACACTGAAATAGTAATCAGTCGTACTGGATATCCACCTACCCGCGATAAATATAATCACAACGAGGACGATTCCGGCAAATAAAATATTTTGTTTCCTTGTATTACTCTCTTTTTTATTCGTACGCATTCTGCTCCCCAATTCCTGCCTTTTATCGTTTTACATTGAAAGCTGCATTCCCAACCAGTGCTCTGTGATAACCCAGTCCTTCGTCTGCTCCTGAATAAGAGACGCTACAGCCTCCTGACGAATCGCGGCCTCCGCAACTTGGCGCATCACTGCTTCTCCGCCATCCAGGTATAGCGCTGCATAGGCACCCGAATCCGTCTGCACGGAGGTAAATTCTCCCGCTTTACGAGTGGAATCAAAACACCATGCCGCCAAATCCTCCGCCATCTCCTCCCTTAAAAGGCCCTCATAAAGACCTCCCGCCGGTAGATTCTCCTCCTCGGAAAAAGTATCTGCAAGCCAAGCGAAGGCGGTTTCATCGCCGCCGTCGGCAATCCAACGTTCCAACAGACGTTCCGTCTTGATTTCTAAATCATCTAGCTGGCTCTGGGTAATCTCCCCGGAAAATCGGTCAGCAGCTGCTGCCAGATAGATAATCCGCAGGGTGGCCGCCTCATTCGCCGCAGCACTGTTTTTGGCAATCCATTGGTTGATTTCGGCCTCTGCGTCTTCGATATCCAGTGTCTTCGCCAGATAAGCACTGTACATGTCAGCCTGTACCTCGATCCGAAGCTGTGTTTCAAAAAGAGTTTTGGTCATGCCGCTGCCATAATACGATTTAAAATAATCCTCAAGCCCTAAGCTATAATCCTGACAATACGATTCTATCTTAGCCAGCTTCTCTAAGACAGGCTCATAATCCGATTCCTCAAAAACGTACCCATCTTCCTCAGCCAAATCATTTAAATAAAGGACACGGGTGAGTCTTGTAAAGGCTCCCTCCTTAAAGTGGTCTGCCCATGTGACACCCTCCGCATAATCCTGGTTCTGGGGTTTCGTGGATGCACTGTAGCCCAATTCAGCCAATTGATCATAATTTTCATTTGTAAAATCTATCGATACACTGTAATAGTAGTAATTGAACTCTGCCGTCGTCAGGGTGTGATTTCCCACAGTAAGCGCCGTCACACGAGACTGCAGGATCCCGGTATTCAATATGATGGCAACGAATACGACCGGGATGATTATGATATAAAATGGGAGCATTGAGCGTTTCTTTTTCATGACAGCTTCTCTCCTTAATGGGGATTATAGTTTTCCGTAGTCCCACGCTTGTAGCATTATTGTATGACGTAAATGGTTATCTGTCAAGCATTCAGACAGCACTCCCTCTATCTGCTATATGCTCAATCCTTAAACAGAAACCTTATATAAAGCCACCTCATCGATCTCCCGGTTGGTGGAAACAAGGTAATCCACTCCATCTTTTTCGTATTTATATACATTTGCCGAGCCGCATCCCCGGTCCAAGATCTGAGATTCAAACTGCTCCAATCCTTTGTTCCAGGTAAACATCAGCAAATTCCGCTCCCCCTCCCGGTGCCCGATGACGACTGCGGGCTTCCCGCCCAGCATCCCGCCATAGATCGAATGGGAGAATTCCGCTTTTTTTTCATAGGTATAGGCAATCTCAAATTTCCCGTCAACCTGTCGGTAAATGCGGATAGTGTCTCCGTGAAATGGCGAGATTACCGCTAGCTCATCCACCCCATCCTCATCCAGATCCACTAAGACCGCATCAGAAGCCGAGGTATTAAGCAGGGGAAGGATCTCCCACTTCTTACCTGGCGCATCGGGCGGGATAAATATGTATACACCGCTGTCACAGGAAATGACCACCTTGTCCATCCCTTCCTCTGTGACCTTGTAAAAACCATGATTTTTCACCAAACCGTCCATGATTACCTCCATCTGCAACTGGTAATCATCGCTAAACACCGAGAGATCCTCCGGGAGGACTGCCGCGTACACTTTTCCGGGATAAGACCAGTCCCCATTTGAATGGTCTTGCCCAGATTTCACAGTGCCGGCGATTAGGTATTTAACGCCGCCACGCATAAGGATCCCAAAGCGATGTATGTAAGGGATATCAAGGAGTGTCCTCATTTCCCAGTTGCCCTTCCCGTCCGGCGTAACAATGATGATTTTTGCCTCTGCAGCATCATGGGGGGAGAAAAATTTCTGTGTTGCCAAAAACTGACCGTCCGTCTCCGGAATTTGCAGCATCGTCATCACACCCCCAGGCTCTGTCCAAATCGTATCCTTGTCGTTCCCCACCAGGTCATACAGGACACATCTGCCCTTCCGCTCCGCAGCGACCAGGAAATGTTCTTCTCCATGATAAAATAATGGTGCCACGGCATAGCATTTCGGGATACTCCCGATTACTTTCTTTTCCACTTCCATCTGTTCTCTCCTCAATGTTTACTTCTGCCGGTCCAGGATCTCCCGCATCTTTTCGTTCGCATCCGCCAGGTCATCTTTCCACTGTGGGCTCCCTTTGTACCAGAACTCTGTGACATAGCGCCGTACCCCCAGCTCCCATGCCGTCCGGATGACGGATTCGAAATCCACATATCCTTCTCCGAAGTGCATATCTCTGAATATGCCCGGCTTTGTCTCCTTTAAGTGAACCGCGATTAGGTGGCCTCTTCCGTAAACCATATCCGCAGAGACATTGTTCCCATATTTATGGGCGGCGTTGGTGATATTTCCTACGTCGGGATATACATTCAAATAAGGAGAATCAATATTGCTCACAAATTTCATGGATTTCTTCACCGTATTCATAAATTCAGTCTCCATGGTCTCAAATCCTAGGAAAATGCCATATTTTGCAGCTTCGTTTACGGCTTTCTCCAGATTTTTGATGAAATATTTCCGAGTCGTCTCATCCCCATCTTCGTAGTAAACATCATATCCCGCAAGCTGAATAATGCGAATCCCCAGGTCATCCGCAAGGTGGATTGCATCCTTCATGATCTTCAAGCTCTTCTCCCGGATTTCCGGGTCATGACTCCCAAAAGGATATCTGCGGTGTCCGCTTAAGCACATGGAGCGAATGGGGATTGACTCTTCTGCCATAGTGCGCACAAGTTCATGCCGTTCTTTCTTCGTCATGGCAAGCCGGGATAATTTTTCATCCGTCTCGTCGATGCTGATTTCCATAAAATCAAATCCGCTCTCTCTCGCCGCCCTGAGCTTTTCTTTCCAGTCCAACTCTGGCGGTATCGCTTTCTCATATAAACCAAGACAATATTTTCTATCCATATTTTTCTCTTTTCTGAAATGATTCTCTTTTTGAAAAAACCGCCTTATTATCCTATTGCCTACACGGTAAACTGATCCCAAACCGTATCCAACGCATCCACTATCGTCCGGTATCTCTGGTACTTTACATTATAGATGGCATGCCGCTTAATATCCGGCATGATCGGCTCATTGATGCAGACCATATGCACCGCTGCCTCCTCGTAGTCCGAATAGATCCTAACCGCCACAGATGCCGCCATTGCACAGCCAAGGCTGCCCAACTCACTTACCCCACAAACGGTCTCAATGGGATACCCAAGGACATCCGCAAACATCTGCACCCAGAGTGGGGAATTTACCGCTCCTCCTCCCATGCGGATTACCTTTGGGGCATCCCTGACAGAGAGCAGCTTCTCAATATGCATCCTGTGGGAATATGCGACCCCTTCATAGACTGCACGTATCATGTGCGCCTTCGTGTGGTAGTTGCTCATTCCAACAAATCCGGCTTTTGCAAGGGGATGCGCATTGCTCCCGTATAAAAACGGCAGATAGTAGACGTCGCTCTCCTCCGGCCTCACACTATCCACTAGAACTTGAAGCTCCTCATACATATCTAGGCAGTGGATATCCAGGCAGTTTTTAATCACCCAGTCCAGGTTGCCCGCGCTCGTCGCGCTGCACTCCTCCAGCAGGTAATAACCAGGGATTGCGTAGAAGGAATTCATGGCAATTTGTGTGCCGGTGATTGGGATGGTGGAAATAAACTCATTGATGCTCCATGTCCCCGTGATCGTGCACAGCTGCTCTGGGTCTGTAACAGCCATCGCAATCGCACAGGAGTCAATATCGAACATTCCTCCCGCCACCGGCGTGCCGGGTAACAGTCCGGTCTTTTTAGCAGCCTCCCGGGTGATTGTCCCACACATATCCGAAGAATACTTCAGGGGAGCTATTTTTTCATATACCTCGCCGATTCCCAAAAGTTCCAACAGTTCCTTATCGTATTTCCCGTCTCGGACATTCATCAGGCCGGAGCCGGAGATGTCCGTGGCTTCACTGTACGCCTCGCCCGTCAGGCGGAAACGGATATAATCCTTCACGGAAAAGACCCATTTAATCCTGTCATAGACGGCTCGGTCATTTTCCTTCAGCCATTTCAGCAGAGCCGCCTGCTGGCAGGCAAGCAGTTGCTGGCAAAGCTTCGGATATGCCGCGTCAAACGTGCCGTCCCGATACCAATCCTCCACGATTTTCCACGCCCGGTTGTCCGTGGAGCTGATGCCATTTATGACAGGCGCTTCATCTTCTCCCCAGAGGTAGAGTCCTTTCCCGTGGCCGCAGACCGCAATTCCGATAATTTCAGACGGGCCGACCCCAGATTTTTCTAGCACCTCACGGACACAGGCGCAGTTTGCCTCCCAGACAACTTCCATATCTCTCTCATTATACCCGGGCCTGGGGACAAGCACCTGCGTCTTTCGTGACGCCACGCAGATTTCGTGGCCTTTCATATCAAAAAGCGCCGCTTTTGTGACTGTCCCACCATTATCCAGGCCGATTGCATATTGTCCCATAACTTTCATTTCCTTCCCGCTGATTTAATCCCGGCATTTCTCTCTTACACAATCAGATTTTGACTTTCACAACGATTTTGCGCACAGTGCAGGACTTGTCTGTCATGCAGTTCGGACGGTGTGCATCCTCCGGCGGCACAATGAGGAAATCTCCGTCACGCAGCACTGCCCCACCGTGTTTTGGCGGTGTCTGGTAATACTGGATATCATCCGCTTCGCTGTACTCCCCATCTCTAATGAGACCGGCCGCCGGAACGATGCCGATGAACTCCTCCCCACGCACGACAAACTGAATATCAAAATAATCCTTGTGGGTCTCAAATCTCCGTGTATCCTCCGGGTCTGTGGCGTATTCCTGGATTTTTGCCAGCACACCGTCACAAACCGGGATTTCGCTCCCCGGTGTCAGGGATAAAAGATCATTGTTTTGTAAGAACTCAAATGCTTTGGTAAAACGCTCGTTTTGATAATCGTATTTTGTAAGATTTGCAAGATTGCATACAATCATAATGATTCTCTTCCTTTCTCATATTTATCATTCCTTATATTTTCTTCTCATCTCCCGGAAGAAGTTTTGGGAATAACTCCGGGATGGCATCCATCGTGTACTGCCAGTGCCAGGTGCTAGAGCCACTGGGCAGGTTCTCCCCATGGGCCACCGGAGGGAACTCCATCGGTGCCTCAAAGAGGGACTCCAGCCACATCCCGTCCGTCTCAAACCGCTCCTTCGCATATAGCACCCAATCCCTGTCGTAGGGGCAGCGGAAAAACTCACCGACATGCAGATGAAGGATTTTCCACGCTCCGTCTTCGTGGATAAACATGACATCATACTTTTGCAACAGGATTTCTGCCCGGTAAGATCTGCCATCCTCTGTGTGGCTGGAAAGTAATACTCTCCTCCCGTCAAATTCTCCAGGCACGCTTCCTCCAAGGTCTCCGGCATCCGTCTCCGTACCAAATGCAGTCCACAGACCGTGAGCCCGCGTCCCATCATCGGAGACGGAAAGCATGGGGCTTGAGAGTGCCAGCGTATTTAATTTCCCCGGAACCGGATTCTTGAAATAAAAAGTCTTGATTTTCCACAGATTTTCATACCGGGCGGAAGCGCCATACTCCAGGCTTGCGTCTTCGCTCTTTGTCCACAACTCATCCACAATGCGCTCCCCGGCGCCCGCGGAATAATAAAATACATATCGCCCCATCAGGTC
>Ga0153928_1000579_pt1 | contig 17658 bp, 11 predicted proteins | sample TSNJ012MetaG_FD_106656 | JGI IMG/M metagenome (GOLD analysis project Ga0153928, IMG submission 106656) | Attine ant fungus gardens microbial communities from New Jersey, USA - TSNJ012 MetaG | ecosystem: Host-associated > Fungi > Mycelium > Unclassified | place: USA: New Jersey, Wharton State... | reverse complement strand
GCCGTGCTCGACCTCACCGCGGAGTTTTATCTGGAGACGGTCGAGCGCGTGTTCCAGCGGCATGCGCTGGCGACCGGGGAGCTCACCTTGCGCGGCGGCAAAGTCGAGCCGGCGGCGATCCGGCGCACCATGCTGCTCACGGTCGAGGGCGAGAAAGACGACGTGTGCGCGGTCGGCCAGACGGTCGCGGCGCACGATCTCTGCAGCAAGCTGCGGCCCTATTTGAAGCGCCACCACATGCAGCCGGGCGTCGGCCACTACGGCGTGTTCAGCGGCAAGCGCTGGGAGAACCAGATCTATCCGCTGGTGAAGAACGTGATTTTGGCGAGCGATTGAGCAAACTGAAAGTCATCCTGAGGAGCGCGCCGTAGGCGCGCGTTTCGAAGGATGGAAGCAGGCACCGAGCGTGCCTCCATCCTTCGAGACGGCCGCGCGCTAAGAGCGCGCGGTCTCCTAAGGATGACGTTTGTATTTGTTTCGCGGTCTTTAAATCGGCTTCTCGAAGAACAAACTCGTTTCGATGTTGCGCGCGGGCATGAGCGCGTAATGGCCAAACGGTCCGCGGCCGGCAAACCCGACGCTGCGATAAAGCCCCACTGCCTCCTGCTGGTAGTCGCCGGTTTCGAGCCGCAGCACGGTCTTTCCCGCGGTGCGGGCCTCCTCTTCGAGCCGGCGCAGCACCGCCTTGGCCAAGCCGCGCCCGCGCGCGGCCGGCCGCGTGTACATGCGTTTGACCTCGGCGTAGTCGTCAAACAGCGCAACGCCGCCGCATGCGGCGGCCAGGCCATCGAGCCGTGCCACGAAGAAGCGCACGTGCGGTTCGAACAACTGCGCGATCGACAACCCGTGGCGCTGATGCGGCTCGTAGGCGGCGCCGAGCACCGCATCGAGTTCGCCGATGAGGCCGTGCACTTCAGGCGTGGCTGCGGTCACCTGTTCGATTGTGAGATTCATCGGCCCCTGCGAATCTCAGCGCACCAGGCACGGGCGCTTGTTGTCGAATTTCCAGCCCGGGATCAGGTACTGCATCGCCTGCGCGTCGTCGCGCGCGCCCAGCGTCTTCTCCTCGTGGAGGCGATGGGCCGCCTCCACCTGCGCCATGTCGATCTCCACGCCGAGGCCGGGCCGGTCGGGCAGCGCGATCATGCCGCCCACGATCTTGAGCGGCTCCTTGGTCAGGCGCTGCCCGTCCTGCCAGATCCAGTGGGTGTCGATCGCGGTGACATGGCCGGGCGCGGCGGCGGCGACATGGGTGAACATGGCGAGCGAAATATCGAAATGATTGTTCGAGTGCGATCCCCAGGTGAGCCCCCATTCGCGGCACATCTGCGCCACGCGCACCGAGCCCTGCATGGTCCAGAAATGCGGATCGGCCAGGGGTATGTCGACGGCGTGAAGCTGGATCGCGTGCCCCATCTCGCGCCAGTCGGTGGCGATCATGTTGGTCGCGGTCGGAAGGCCGGTCGCGCGGCGGAACTCGGCCATGATCTCGCGCCCCGAGTAGCCGTTCTCGGCGCCGCACGGATCCTCGGCATAGGCGAGCACGTTATGCCGGCCGCGGCACAGGCGCACCGCCTCGGCTAGCGACCAGGCGCCGTTCGGATCGAGCGTGATGCGCGCGTGCGGAAAGCGCTCGGCGAGCGCGGTCACCGCCTCGATTTCCTGTTCGCCGCGGAGCACGCCGCCCTTGAGCTTGAAATCGTCGAAGCCGTAGCGCGCGTGCGCGGCCTCGGCGAGGCGGACCACCGCCTGCGCGGTCAGCGCCTCCTCGTGGCGCAGGCGCAGCCAGTCGTCGTTTGCCTGCGGCGCGGCGAGATAAGGCAGGTCGGTCTTGGCGCGGTCGCCGATGTAGAAGAGATAGCCCAGCGCCTGCACGGCATCGCGTTGCTGTCCCTCGCCGAGGAGCGCGGCCACCGGCACGCCGAGGAACTGGCCGAGCAGATCGAGCAGCGCCGCCTCGAGCGCGGTCACCGCGTGAATGGTGATGCGCAAGTCGAAGGTTTGCAGCCCGCGCCCGCCGGCATCGCGATCCGCAAAGCGCCGCCGCACTGCGTTGAGAATATTGTTGTAGGTCCCGATCGAACGTCCAAGGACGAAGGTGCGCGCGTCCTCCAGCGTCTGGCGGATGCGCGCGCCGCCGGGCACTTCGCCGATGCCGGTGTTGCCGGCGTTGTCTTTGAGGATCACGACGTTGCGGGTGAAGAAGGGCCCGTGCGCGCCGCTCAGGTTCAAGAGCATGCTGTCGTGGCCGGCGACCGGCACGACGGACATCTCGGTGACGACCGGCGTTGTGGCGGCCATGGTTTTTCCCCTGAACGGCTCCGGTCTTCGGCCCGTCAGGCATCATAGAGTCGTCAGGAGCGAGCCACAAACAGCAGCAAAGTGGTCTGGGCCAAGGGGAGAAATTGGACCGGACCGGCGATCCAGCAAGGGCCTATGTTCGGCGCGTCCATCGATCCATGAGAACATGATCCCGAAAAGTGGGTACCGGTTTCGGAAAAAGATCATGCTCCAAGGGGAAGTTAGGGCGCCATGAGCAGTGCCCCGCCGATTCGCCGCGCCGAACGCCTGATGGCCGAGGAAGAGGCGCTTCGGCCGTTGCAGCAAGGCCTTTGCGGGCGGCTCGCGAGCGTGAGCGAAGACGGCAGCCCCGATTGCGTGCCGCTGCTCTACGTCGTCGACGGCGAGCGCCTCTACGTCCACAACACGACCGAGCACGGGCATCTGCGCATCAACCTGGAACATGAGCCGCGCGTCTGCTTCGAGGTCGACGAGCCCGGCCAGGTGTTCGACTACGGCCGGTTCGAATGCGATTCCTCGGTGTCCTACCGCAGCGTGATCGCCTTCGGAACGATGCGGATCGTGACCGATCCCAAACAGAAACAGAAGTTTTTCGAGGCGTTGATGGGCAAATACCGAACCGCCGGACGCGAGCGCCCGCGCGGGTTCTTCCCGCGGATCGGCCGGGTCATCGTCTACGAGATGACGATCGAGCGCATGACCGGCAAGGAGCAGGTGTTGCCGGGTGTCGCGCAGCAGTGGCCGGCGCTCGACCGGACGCCGACGCCCGACGCGCAGCCGCCGAGCGCGGATGAAACAAACTCGGCGTGAGCTTGAGAGAGCGAGCAACAAACTCGGCTTCATCCTGAGGGCGCCCCGAAGGCGCGCGTCTCGAAGGATGGAATAGGCACGGTGCCTGTTTCCATCCTTCGAGACAGTCGCGCGCAGGGGCGCGCGACTTCCTCAGGATGACGTTCTTTGTTTGGCGAGCGACTGACGCTTTGTAAATGATGCCGCGCGCGCGATAGTACGTTCGATGCGGCGCATGGCTTCGCCGTGGGGGATAGTTCGATCAGCCTCGATGTCCTCGAGTGCGTGTTTACTCCCTTTGAGGATGTCGCTCCTGCTCTCGATGTAAGGCCATTTTTGTTGCGCCATCGCTCGCGTCCTTAGCCTCCGCGCCACCAGCCGGCTACCGCAGGGCGGCGGCGATGTTGCCGCCGTCGACGGTGGTGACGTCGCCGGTGGTCTTGAGTTCGAGCGCCTGATGCAGGAACGCCTGCGCCACGTCGTCGGCGGTGACCTCGCGGCCGAGCAGGTTGCCGGCCATGTAGTCGTGCTCGCTCAAGTTCCGCGCCTTGGCGCGCTGCGCGATCATCTCAGGCGTGAGCAGGCCGGAGCGGATGCGGTCGGCGTTGACCGCGTTGGCACGGATGCCCTCGGCGCCGTATTCGAGCGCGTATTGGCGCACCAGCAACAAGGTCGCGGCCTTGGGCAGGCCGTAGGGTCCGAAGTTTACGCCGGGATTAATCGCCTGTTTGGAGACATTGAACAGCAGCACGCCACCGGTGCCCTGCGCGCGCATCACGCGCACCGCGTTCTGCGCCACGTGCTGGTGGGCGAAGAAATTCAATTCGAAGCTCTGCCGCAGCACCGCCTCATCGACCTCGCCAATGCGGCCCTGCCAGGCGGCGCCGGCGTTGGAAACGACGATGTCGACCCCGCCGAACGTCTCGACGACGGCGTCGAAGGCGGCGCGCACGGCGGCGGCGTCGGTCACGTCGCAGGAAAGCGCGAGCGCGGCCCCGCCGATTTCGCGCGCGCGGGCCTGTACCGCGGCAGCGTCGATGTCGAGGAGAGCGACCTCGGCCCCGGCAGCCGCAAACGCGCGGGCGGTTGCGGCGCCGATGGCGCCCGCGGAGCCGGTGATCACCGCGATCTGGCCGGCGAGCGACTTCTCCGGCTCCTTGCCGAGCTTGGCCTGTTCGAGCGACCAATATTCCACATCGAACATGTCGGCTTCGGAGATCGACTCGAACCGGCCGATCGCCTCGGCGTCGGTGATGGTCTCGATCGCGGCTTCGGCCAGATCGGCAGCGACGCGGGCGTCCTTCTTGCTGCGCCCGAGGCCGATGAGGCCGACCCCCGGCACCAGCACCACACGCGGCAGCTCATCGAGCATGCGCTTAGCGCCGGCGCAGCGCGCGTTGTTGCGTTCGAAATAATCGCGATAGCGCGCCGCAAACGCCTGGGCGGCGGCGTCCGCGGCGAGCTTGAAGGCGTCGAGCTTGCCGTCCTCCGGCGCGCCGAGCACCAGCGGCCAATTCTTGGTGCGGATGGTGTGGTCGGGCGTGACAACGCCGGCCTGGCTGTAGCGGCCGACCTCGGCGCCGTTGACGAAATCGAGAATGGCGGAGCCCGAGCGGCGCTCGAGCACAAGACGCCGCCAGGCGCCCTCGCGTTTCTCGTCCTTGAGACTGCAGGCGCCGCGCACGATCGGCGCGACCTCGGCATAAGACGCGCTGCGCTGGGGCAGGCGGATCGGCGCGAACGCCGATTTGCGCCCGCGCGCAAGCCGCGCCTCGGCGAGGCTTACCATCTCGATCATGCGCTCGTAGGCTTCGCGCGCGCTCGCCCCGAAGGTGAATATGCCGTGCTTTATCAGGATGAGGCCTTCGACCGCGGGCGCGGCGTCGTTCACCTCGGCCGATTTTTTCGCCAAGGCGAAGCCGGGCATCAGATAAGGCACGACGCCGAGCCGACCGTCATAGACTTCTGCGCACAGCTCACGGCCGTGCGGTTGATCGACGAGGCTGAGCACCGCGGTCGAATGGGTGTGGTCGACGAATTTCGCCGGCACGAAGGCGTGCAGCAACGTTTCGACCGAGGGGTTGGGCGCCATCGGGTCGATCAGGTTGGCGCGCTGAACGCGCACCATGTCCTCGTCGGTGAGCGCGGCGAGCGCGCGCAGCTTGCGCAGCGGGGCAAGCCGCACGGCCGGGAGCCCGGCGGGCTCGATGGCGCCCATGTCCCAGCCGCTGCCCTTGACGCACAACACCTCGGTCTCCTCGCCGAGGAGATCAGGCACGCGGGTTTTCACCGACGTGTTGCCGCCGCCGTGGAGCACGAGCTTCGGGTCGCGCCCGAGCAGGCGGGTGGTGTAGACGCGGAGCGCCAAATCCGGGCCGATGCTTTGCTGCGCGTAGCGCTCGACGAGCGCTCGGGCGTCCGCATCGGCCCAGGCGCTTTTCATCCCTTGCCGCCGGCAAAGCGCCGCGACCACCAGCCGGTCCGGCGCGGCTGGTTCGAGTCCGCGCTGTCGGGCGCAGGACCGGCTGCCGCGGGTTCCCCGGCCGCGCTCGGCTCGTCGGATTCAGGAACGGGATGCGGCGGCTCCGGCGCGGCGGGTTCCGGCGGCCGCTCGGCGCCGAAGAAGAACGGCGCCGGCTCGCGCACTGTCGAGCGTCGGCGCGGCGGCTCGGGCACTGACGCTGCCGGCTCGGGCACTGACGCCGCCGGTTCGGGTTGAGACGGGGGCGCCTCGGGCTGCGCCGGAGCTTCTCGCCGCGGGGCAGGGGGCTCTTCGCTCGCAACGGGCTCGGGATGCGTGTAGGTCGGCGACCGGTCGAAATCGGCGCCCGCGCTGTCGAGTTCCGGTTCGAACGACGGTGCTGATTCGAACGGCTCGCCCTCGCGGCCGCGCCGCCGTCGCCCGCCGCGGCGCCCGCGCCGCCTGCGGCGCCGGTCGGCGTCGGCAAAACTTTCGCCCGCTTCGCGCGGGAAGCCATGCTCTTCGCCACCCCGCGGCTCGGGCTGGCCTGCGAACTCGCCCTGCTCGGGCCGTGCTTCATAAGGTTGCTCGCCGCCGTCGCGGCGTCCGCCGCGCCGCCGCCGCCGGCGCCGTCGCCGGGCGCCGTCGCCGTGGTCGCCCGGGCGTGCCTCGCCCTGCATGATGTCGGGACGAGGCTCCTCGTCCGTATCGGCTTCCGCTTCGCCCTCGGCTTCGGCTTCGGCTTCCGCCTGCTCCTCGGCGAGGTCCTCGGCGATCTCCTCTTCTTCTTCATGCACGGGCAGCACGGTCGTCGGCTGCACCGCAATCGCGCGCGCGGCTTCGAGCGTGTGCACCTGCTCGCCCTTGTCGATGACGAAGGACTGCTGGCCGGCGATCGCGTCGTCCGCGTTGATGGTGATGGTGACGCGGAAGCGCTGCTCGAGGTCGCGCAGGTGCGCGCGCTTGTGATTGAGCACGTAGATCGCGACTTCGGCGCGGGTGCGCACGACGAGATTGTGGGTCGCGCCCTTGATCAGCGTTTCCTCGAGCGAGCGCAGCAATTGCAGCGCGACCGAGGAAACCGAGCGCATGTGGCCGGTACCGCCGCAGAAGGGGCATTTCTCGGTCGAGCTTTCCAACACGCCGGTGCGGATGCGCTGGCGCGACATTTCCAGCAGGCCGAAATGGGAAATGCGGCCGACCTGGATGCGCGCGCGGTCGTGCTTGAGGCACTCCTTGAGCCGGCGTTCCACCGCGCGGTTGTTGCGCTTCTCGTCCATATCGATGAAGTCGATGACGATCAGGCCGGCGAGGTCGCGCAAGCGCAATTGCCGCGCGATCTCCTCGGCAGCCTCCAGATTGGTCTTGAGCGCGGTGTCCTCGATATGGTGCTCGCGGGTTGCGCGGCCGGAGTTCACGTCGATCGAGACCAGCGCCTCGGTCTGGTTGAGCACCACGTAGCCGCCCGAGCGCAGCTGCACGATGGGCGAGAACATGGCATCGAGCTGGCTCTCGATGCCGTAATGCGTGAAGATCGGCTGGGTGTCGCGGTAAGGTTTCACGTTCTTGGCATGGCTCGGCATGAGCATGCGCATGAATTCCTTGGCCTCGCGGTGCGCCTCTTCGCCCGCGACCACCACCTCCTCGATGTCTTTGTTGTAGAGGTCGCGGATCGAGCGCTTGATGAGCGAGCCTTCCTCGTAGACCAGGGTCGGCGCGGTCGAGCGCAAGGTGAAGTCGCGCACCGTCTCCCACAGCCGGATCAGGTATTCGAAATCGCGCTTGATCTCCGCCTTGGTGCGGTTGGCACCGGCAGTGCGCAGGATCACTCCCATGCCGTCCGGCACCTCGAGTTCCTGGGCGACCGACTTGAGCCGCTTGCGGTCCTGGGCGTTGGTGATCTTGCGGCTGATGCCGCCGCCGCGCGCGGTGTTGGGCATGAGCACCGAGTAGCGGCCGGCGAGCGAGAGATAGGTGGTGAGCGCCGCGCCCTTGGTGCCGCGCTCCTCCTTGACCACCTGCACCAGCATGATCTGCCGGCGCTTGATCACCTCTTGAATCTTGTACTGCCGGCGCAGCCGCGGCATGCGCTCGGGCAGTTCTTCCATGGCGTCGCCGCCGCCGACCGACTCGACGATCTCTTCCTCTTCGACGTCATCGACCGCGGCGGCGGTTTCGCCGTTAGCCTCGGCAGGGGTTTCGGCGATCTCGCCCGGCTCGCCCGCGGCAGCTTCGGCCGGCGCGGCGGCGGGCGTTTCTTCTTCCGCTAGCGGCGGCTCGGCTTGCGCGGGCGTTTCGGCTGCGCTTGCGACCGGCGCCGCTTCGGGCTCGCTCGCCTCGGCCGGCGCTTCCGGCGCAAGCCACGGCTCGCCCGCGGGCGCGGCGTCCTCGCCGGCCTCCGGCGGGGGCGCCTCTAGGCTCTCCGCCGGCGCGGGCGGTGCCTCGTCCGTCTCGTCGGCAACCGGCTCGACCGGCGCGTGGCGCGCCTCGTCGCGACGGCCGGCGGCGCGATGCTCGTGGCGGCGGCCGGCACGGCGGTCGACTTCGTCCTCGGCGGCGCGATGGGCACGTTCCTCCTCGGCGATGAGCGCCTGCCGGTCGGCGACCGGTATCTGATAATAGTCGGGATGGATTTCGGAAAAGGCGAGGAACCCGTGCCGGTTGCCGCCGTAGTCGACGAATGCCGCCTGGAGCGACGGCTCGACCCGCGTCACCTTGGCAAGATAGATATTGCCTCTTAGCTGACGGCGATTTGCCGATTCGAAGTCGAATTCCTCAACGCGATTTCCGCGCACCACGACCACCCGGGTTTCTTCCGGATGGGTCGCGTCGATGAGCATTTTGTTGGCCATTGATAACTCTTCCTGCGGCAGGCGCGCGGAGACCCTGGCGCGGGCAGTGCCGCGCAGAGCAGCGCCTCGCGGCGCGCGCCGAAACGATGGACGGGGTTTAGTGAATGATCGGGGGCCCAGTCGGGTGCCGCGGCGAGGGACCGATCCGACTCGCGCAACGCTTGTCGTGCGCGTCTGCGATGCGGATACCGGCTCTCGTACGGTTGGCCCATGGCCTTTGACCTGTGACGGACGGCAGCATCGGGCCGCCGCGATTCGCTCGTGCTCACGGTCAGGAGCGCTCGATGGCGCCGGGCGCGGATCGAAGCGATCGCGCGCCTTCCGGTGGTCCTCCAAGGGGCATCGGCAGATTCGGCCTCCGCGCGTGCGGCGCAAAGCGCCCGGCGAGGTGGCCGATGGCCGCCCGCGTGACCCGCTCTCCTAATGATTTCCCGTTTGCGAGCGAGGTTTGGGCGGGCCGGATGCCCGAACGCGGCAAATCCGGAATGACGAACCGTCAGCACGACCTTCTTACGGCCCCGAACCAACCTTGGCAAGGCGGCGTTATAAGTACCGGCGGCGAACAAGGTCATAGGGCGGCCCACATCTTCCCGGCAAAAACCCTTAAATCGCGATTAACCACGCGCGCCTATTGGAGTAATAACGCCACTAGTGCCGCGAACCCGAAGTTCGCACAACAATTGCCGCTAGTCCGATTGCGAACTTCGGGTTCAAAGCGGCACTAGAATCATAGAGTTGCGAGTGTCCTTCGATTCCGAGGTTCGCTCCAGAGCGTGCGGCAAACTCGGGCGAACTTCGGAATCGGGACACTAGATGAGGAATCGGTGGGTATTCGCGCAGCAACGTGCCTGCTCGCCGCACTCTGCGGTGTCCTCTGCCTCGCCGGCTTGGCGCCGGCGGCGGCGCTCGACCGCGCGAGCCCGCGTGCCGCCGAGGACTATCCGGTCGTTACCGAGGCGCGACTCATGGGTGACGAATCGCGCACCCGATTCGTCGCCGACCTCTCGCGCGGCATCGAGCTTAACGCCTTCACGCTCGCCGATCCGTACCGCGTCGTCATCGATGTGCCGCAGCTCACTTTCCGCCTCCCGGCGAAAGCGGGCGAGGGCGGCCGCGGACTCGTCAAGGCGTTCCGCTTCGGCCTCGTCATGCAGGGAGGCTCGCGCATCGTGCTCGACGTGAGCGGCCCGGTGCGCGTCGACAAGGCGTTCGTGCTCGATCCGGTGGAGGGCCAGCCGGCGCGGCTCGTGGTCGACCTCGTCGCGATCGATCGCGACAGTTTCCTGCGCAACCTCGCGATCGAGAATCAGGGGCGCCACGCCGCGGCGCCGGCGCCGCACGCCGAGCGCGACGCGGCGGCCAAAAGCGCGGACCCGCGCCCGCTGATCGTGATCGATCCCGGCCACGGCGGCCTCGACAGCGGCACCATCGCGCCGAGCGGGGATAACGAAAAAACCATCGTGCTCGATTTCGCGCTCAAGCTGCGCGACAAGCTGGAGAAGACCGGCACGTACCGGGTGGCGATGACGCGCACGGACGATCACTTCGTGCCGCTGAGCGAGCGCGTGCGCTTCGCGCGCAGTTCGCAGGCGGCCTTGCTGATTTCGATCCATGCCGACGCGCTCGCGCACCGCGACCCGGACGGGCACGGCGCAACCGTTTACACGCTTTCGGAAACCGCCTCCGACGCCGAAGCCGGGCGGCTCGCCGATGAGGAAAACCGCGCCGACCTCATCGCCGGCGTCGATCTTTCCGCCGAGCCCGACGACGTGACGGACATCCTGATCGATCTGGCGCAGCGGGAAACCAAGGCCTTTTCAATGCATTTCGCCCGCACGCTGGTGTCCGAATTCAAGACCTCGGCGCGCCTGAACAAGCGCCCGCTCAAGTCGGCCGGCTTCCGGGTGCTGACCGCACCGGACGTCCCCTCGGTCCTCATCGAACTCGGCTTCGTGACCAACCCGCAGGACCTCAAGCTGCTCACCTCGGAGGCGTGGCGCGTCCGCGCTGCCGATTCCATGGTCCAGGCGATCCAGACGTTCTTCGCGACCCGCCTCGCCGGAACCGGCACGCCCGCCGGCTCGAACTGAAAAACCGCGTTTCGCACATGGGCTTCCGGCCTCAGTTTGACCATAAAAGGGGGCGACCACGGTGGGGTGCAGCGCGGGGGGCCGGGGACGGGCTCCCGGGCGCGACTGCGTCTTAGCTTGGTGTATCGCGCGTTTATTGCGGCATTGATATCAGCGGACTGGCCGCGGCATGGGCAGCCGTGGGGGAGAGGGCGGCTCGGATGAAGCGGTTGTTGCGCTTCCTCGGATTCCTGTTCACCGCCGGCACGATCGTGTTCCTGGTCGGCGTTGCCGCCGCGGCCGGGCTGTTCTGGCATTTTTCCAAGGGCCTGCCGGACTATTCCCAGCTCCAGGACTACGAGCCGCCGGTGATGACCCGCGTTCACGCCGCCGACGGGTCGCTGCTTGCCGAATACGCGCGCGAGCGCCGGCTCTATCTGCCGATCCAGGCGATCCCGAAGCTGGTGATCAACTCGTTCATCGCCGCCGAGGACAAGAATTTCTACGAGCACGGCGGCATCGATCTGACCGGCATCGCGCGCGCCGCCGTGGTGTTCGTGGAAAATTTCGGCAGCAACCGGCGGCCGCAAGGCGCCTCCACCATCACCCAGCAGGTCGCGAAGAACTTCTTGCTCACCAACGAGGTCTCGTTCGACCGCAAGATCAAGGAAGCGCTGCTGGCGATGCGCATCGAGCGCACCTATTCCAAGCAGAAAATCCTCGAGCTTTATCTCAACGAAATCTACCTGGGCATGGGCGCCTACGGAATCGCCGCGGCCTCGCTGCTCTATTTCGACAAGTCGGTCGACCAGCTCACGATCGCCGAAGCCGCCTACCTCGCCGGTCTGCCCAAGGCGCCGAACAACTATCATCCGTTCCGCGCGCGCGAGCGCGCGACCGAGCGGCGCAACTACGTGATCGACCGGCTGGTCGAAGACAAATACGTCACGGCGCAGGACGGCGAGAAGGCGAAGAAGGAGCCGCTCAACGTCACGCCGCGCCCGACCGGCGCGCATATCTTCGCGGCGGAATATTTTGCCGAGGAAGTGCGGCGCGAGATCTATGACAAATACGGAGAGACCAAGCTCTACGAGGGCGGGCTTTCCGTGCGCACCACGCTCGATCCCAAGCTGCAGGTGATGGCGCGCAAGGCGCTCGACGACGGCCTCGTGCGCTTCGACGAAGCCAAGGGCTGGCGCGGCCCGGTCGCCAAGATCGACATCACCGGCGACTGGGGCATCAAGCTCGTGGAGGTGCGCGCGCTCGCCGATATCGCGCCGTGGCGGCTCGCGGTGGTGCTCGACAGCGGCGATCAGGTGGCGCGGATCGGCTTGCAGCCGCCGCGCGAGCCGGGCGGCTCGGTGGTCAAGGAGCGCCAGATCGGCATCATCCCGCTCGAGGGGGTCAAATGGGCCAAGCCCGCTGTGGGAGCCGAGCGCTTCAAGGGGGTCACCAAGGTAAGCCAGGTGCTGCAGCCCGGCGACGTCGTCTATGTCGAGCCGGGCGGCAAGGACCCCAACCAGTTCCGGCTGCGTCAGCTTCCCGAGGTGTCGGGCGCGCTCGTGGCGATGGATCCGCAGACCGGCCGCGTGCTCGCGCTCGTCGGCGGCTTCTCCTACGACCAGAGCCAGTTCAATCGCGCGACGCAGGCGCTGCGCCAGCCCGGCTCCTCGTTCAAGCCGATCATCTACGCGGCCGCGATCGACAACGGCTACACGCCCTCCTCGATCGTGATGGATGCGCCGGTCGAGATCGACCAGGGGCCGGGGCTGCCACCGTGGCGGCCGGAGAATTATGAGCACAAACAATATTTCGGCCCGCAGACGCTGCGGTTCGGCATCGAGCATTCGCGCAACGTGATGACGGTGCGGCTCGCGCAGGACCTGGGCATGCCGCTGATCGCCGAATACGCCAAGCGCTTCGGCGTCTACGACGATCTGCCGCCGTACCTCTCGTTCGCGCTCGGCGCCGGCGAGACCACGGTCATGCGCATGACCACGGCCTATTCCATGTTCGCCAACGGCGGCCGGCGCATCACCGCGACGCTCATCGACCGCATCCAGGACCGCTACGGCAAGACCATCTATCGCCACGACGCGCGCGAATGCCGCGGGTGCGATGCCGACAAATGGAGCAACCAGCCGGAGCCCGCGCTGGTCGACCGGCGCGAGCAGGTGCTCGATCCCATGACCACCTACCAGATCACCTCGATCATGGAGGGGGTGGTGATACGCGGGACCGGGACGGTGGTGCGCGAGGTCGGCAAGCCGGTGGCCGGCAAGACCGGCACCACCAACGAGGACAAGGACGCCTGGTTCGTCGGCTTCACCCCCAACCTCACCGTCGGCTGCTACATCGGCTACGACAAGCCGCGCACGCTCGGCCATGACGCCACCGGCGGGCACGTGGCGGCGCCGATCGTCAAGGACTTCCTCAAGCTCGCGCTGGCCGACAAGCCCGGCGTGCCGTTCGCGCCGCCGCCCGGCATCAAGCTCATCCGCGTCGACCTCAACTCCGGTCTGCGCGCCGGGCCGAACAGCACCAAGGTGATCGTGGAAGCCTTCAAGCCCGGCACCGCGCCGCCCGACGGCTATTCGGCGGTCGGCTTCGCCAGCCCGGACGGGATGCCGGTGAGCGGCGTCACGCCGGACGCCGAGCGCGCGGTGCGCGCCGGCAACGGCTTGTACTGAGCGCTGTTGCCTTCCCCTCATTGCGGCAGCGCTGCCAGAGCGCTACATCACGCGCCCCCACCCTAACCCTCCCCCGCTTGCGCGGGAGGGAAGGGAGGGGGCGAACGCCGGCCGGAACCATGCGCCCAGAGACGCAAAACGACGTCGACGCGATCAGGCAGTCGATCGGACTGCTGAGGAGGCATCTTTGACGTCGACAAATCGCAGAAGCGGCTCGCCGAGCTGAACCGCCAGGCCGAAGACCCGAATCTTTGGAACGACCAGGCGCGCGCGCAGCGCGTCATGCAGGAGCGCACCGCGCTCGAAGACAGCCTTTCCTCGATCGGCCGGCTCGAGCAGGACCTCGACGACCAGATCACCATGATCGAGCTCGGCGAAGCCGAGAAGGACACCAAGGTCGTGGCCGAGGCCGAGGCGGCACTCAAGAAACTGAGAAAAGACGGCGAGCGCCGCGTGCTCGAGGCGCTGCTCTCGGGCGAGGCCGACGGCAACGACAGCTTCCTCGAGGTTCACGCCGGCGCGGGCGGCACGGAAAGCCAGGACTGGGCCAACATGCTCTTGCGCATGTACACGCGCTGGGCCGAGCAGCACGGCTACAAGATCGAATATCTGGAAGAAACGCCGGGGGAAGAGGCGGGCATCAAATCGGCGACGGTGCGCATCAAGGGGCGCAACGCCTACGGCTGGCTCAAGACCGAGGATGGCGTGCACCGCCTGGTGCGCATCTCGCCGTTCGACGCCAACGCGCGCCGCCACACCTCGTTCGCGAGCATTACCGCCTATCCGGTGGTCGACGACCGCATCAAGATCGACATCAAGGAATCGGACGTGCGGGTCGACACGATGCGCTCGGGCGGCGCCGGCGGGCAGCACGTGAACAAGACGGAGTCGGCGATCCGGCTCACCCACATGCCGACCAACATCGTCGTGGTGTGCCAGAACGACCGCTCGCAGCACCGCAACCGGGCGCAAGCCTGGGACATGCTGCGCGCGCGGCTCTACGAACTGGAATTAAAGAAGCGCGAGGAGAAGGCGGCAGCCGAGCAGGCGGCCAAGACCGACATCGGCTGGGGCCACCAGATCCGCTCCTACGTGCTCCAGCCCTATCAGATGATCAAAGACCTGCGCACCGGCATCTCGACCTCCGACACGCAAGGCGTGCTCGACGGCGACCTCGACCTGTTCATGGAGGCGACGCTCGCGCAACGCGCCTTCGGCGGCGCCCCCGAAGCGGTCGAGGACGTGGAGTAATCCGCCTCACTCGTCATGCCCGCGAAAGCGGGCATCCAGTACCCCCGGTTTTTCGTTATAACGAACGCCAGGGTTACTTACTATCACTCATCGAGGAAAGGTGCCGCCATGCTCACGACCGCTCCGGCCAATTCCGACCTGGAAACGCTGCTCGCGCTCAATGCCGACTATATTCGCTCGGTGCAAACATCCGATGTGACGCGGTTCAGCCAAATTCTCGCCGACGATTTCGTCTGTACCAATCCGGACGGCTCGTTCATCGACCGGGCAGATTTTCTCAAGCAGACCGCACGCCCGGTCGCGATTGACAACCTCGCGGCTCACGACGTCCTGGTGCGCGTGGTCGGCGACTGCGCCGTCATCCATGCGCGCACGACGTACCAGATGCCCGACGGACGCGCCGGCGCCGGCCGTTACACCGATGTGTGGGCGCGCCGCAACGGGCAATGGCTCGCGATTGCGGCGCACGTCACGCGAGGTTCAGGCGCTTAAATCACGCCGGCGAGGCGCTGGCCGGCGCGCAAAAAGCGCTGCGGGTCGACCGCTTCGCCGTCGACCCGCGTCTCGTAATGCAGATGCGGGCCGGTCGAGCGGCCGGTCGAGCCCATGCGTCCGATGACCTGCCCGTTGCGCACGCTCTGGCCCTGCTCGACGTCGATTGCGGAGAGATGGCCGTAGCGGGTCGAGAGCCCGTTGCCGTGGTCGATCTCGACCATCTTGCCGTAGCCGCCGCTCCAGCCGGTGTGGGTCACGGTGCCGGCGGCGGTGGCGCGGATCGCTTCGCCGGTCTCGCCGCGGAAGTCGAGCCCGGTGTGCATCGCCGGAACGTGCAGGAACGGATCGATGCGCATGCCGAAGCCGGAGGTGGTGTCGATTTCCCCCGGCACAGGCTTGCGCACCGGCACGCTCACGAGCGCGCGGGTCAGCCGGTCGACTTGGCCGCGCGCGGTGCTGATCCGCAAAAGCTGGCGCTCGAACGCCGCGTTCTCCGGCGTCATCCTGGCCGGCACGAACGGCCCGCCGACCGGGCGCGGCGCGGCGAGCGGCAGCTTGCCTGCGTTGATCCCAAGCTCGCCCAGCACGCGCCTGATGTGGTGCGCCTTGGCGTCGTAGTTTTCCTCGAGCGCGTTGAGCGCCGATTGCTGCGCCGACGTGACGCGATCGAGCGCGCCCTGCAGCCGCGTCAACGTCATCTCGATGCCGGCGCCGCCGAGGCGGGCGTCGCGCGCGCGCGGCGGGCCGAAGATGATGCTGCCGCTGATGGGCGAAGGCTTGAGCGACGGGCCGGATTTGTCGCCTGCGATCGGGGGCCGGCTGCCCGGCCTGATCGAGCCGGTCGGCTGCCCGTCCGGCAGGCCCGACATCGCTGCCGCGCGCTGCTCGAGCAGCGCCTCGCGTCGCACCAGTTGCTCTAGTTTCTGCTCGTACTGCTCCTGATCGAGCAGCTGACGGCTCGCCAGCCGGTCGACCTGCCCGCGCAGTTCGGCGATGCGATCCTCATAGCCGTACTGCATCTGCGCCTGGCGCGAGATCAGCCGGGTGAGAAGGTCTTCGCGAAAAGCGAAGTAGCTCGCCGTGCCGAGCGACCAGGCGGTCATCACCACGAACGCGCCGACGATGGTCCAGAACGCGATCGGGCCGAGCCGGACCTGGCGGCCGCCGTGGCCGAGCGTGTAGGCGGCGCCGGATTTCAGGCGATGCGCGCTCGTCGCGTGCACCGGCCGGCCGCCCACCGAATGATGACGATGGTGCTCGCGATGGTGGGACGGGACACGGTCGGACATCGGCGCTTCCGGCGGCGGCCTCGACACCGGGTCCGACGCGATCACGCGATTTCACCGTGGTATGGTTAATTTTCGGCAAAAGGACAGCGCGCAACGGCGCGCTCGTTTAGTCGACCAGTCAAAGGTTTACGTCCGTTTACAGCGCCTTGGCGGCGGCAAGCACCTCTTCGGCATGGCCGTCGACCTTGACCTTGGGCCATACGCGCGCGACCCGCCCGTCGGGACCGATCAGGAAGGTCGCGCGGGTGATGCCCATGAAGGTGCGGCCGTACATGGATTTCTCGCCCCACACGCCGTAGTCCGCGAGCATCTTGTGGGTCTCGTCGGACGCGAGCGGGATCGCCAGCTTGTGCTTGCGCTTGAAGACGTCCTGCGCCTTCACCGGGTCGGCCGATACGCCCAGGATCGCCGTGTCGGCCTTGGCAAACTTGGCCTTGAGGCCGCTAAACGCGATCGCTTCGCGGGTGCAGCCGGGGGTATCGGCCTTGGGGTAGAAGTAAAGGACGAGCTTCTTGCCGCGGAAATCCTTGAGCGAGACCTTGCCGCCGTCGTCGCCGAGGAGGGTGAAATCCGGCGCCTTGGCGCCGGCCGCAGGCGGGGCGGGCATATGCCTTCCTTTCGTCGCTTTCGCAGGGCCAATTAGCGCACGAATATAGGGGGAGGCTGCCGGCGGTTCGAGCGCTTCGTGAAGTGCGCCCGCGATCGGCCGCCAAACAGCACAGGACGCACCGGACGGACAGGCGCGGCGAGCGAGGGGACGCCCGACCGGGTATGTGGGACACGCGCAGTATTGCGGGCCTCAGCGCCGGCTTGGCGCAGCGTTCGTGGGAGGCGCTGCACGGCCGTGCGCGTGCAACCTTCGGCGCCGTTGCGGCCAAGGCCCATTCCGTCGACACCCACGAGGCGCTCCATCATCTCCTGAGCGGCCGCCGCGGCCGGCTGATCAAGATCGCCTTCGGCCTCGGCGTCCTCGCCTGCCTGGGCGTGATCGCGGTCTCGGCGCTGTGGCTGCGCCTTGCGAGCGGCCCGCTCTCCCTCGACACGATCACGCCGTGGCTCACCGCAGCGATTGAGGAACGGCTCGGCGGCCACCACCGGGTGCAGGTCGGTGGCACCCAAATCGAACGCACCGAGCAGGGCCGCATGGCGGTGCGCCTGCGCGACATCATCGTGCGCGACGAGGACGGCGCGGTTGTCGCCGTCGCGCCCAAGGCCGAAGTCGGCGTCTCGGTTGCCAATCTCCTGCTCGGCCGTATCCGCCCGCAGCGCCTGAGCCTGATCGGTGCCGGCATGGCTGTACGAGTCGAGCCGGACGGGCAACTCACGGTCTTTGCCGGCGCCGACCAGCGCCCGATTGCCGGGCCGCGCGCTCCGCCGGTGCCCGGCGGCGCGATTTCGACGCTGCCTCCCGCGCAGGCCCCGGTCGCGACCGAGCCGGCACCGCCGGCACGGGGCGGACTG
>Ga0153928_1000578_pt1 | contig 17667 bp, 23 predicted proteins | sample TSNJ012MetaG_FD_106656 | JGI IMG/M metagenome (GOLD analysis project Ga0153928, IMG submission 106656) | Attine ant fungus gardens microbial communities from New Jersey, USA - TSNJ012 MetaG | ecosystem: Host-associated > Fungi > Mycelium > Unclassified | place: USA: New Jersey, Wharton State... | reverse complement strand
GGGTACAGCCACTGTAGTAATAGTATAAGTAGGGCTGCAATCCAACGAAGAACTCCATCGAGTTCTTCCTGAACATCCACCTAGGGTGACCACTAAGAACATTCACTGTTCCTCGGTAACACTTAATCACATAATTGCTAGAGTCAAACAGTTATAGTACTATCTGTGTTATCATTAACAGGCTCACCAAAAGGGCTCATTTTATTCCTATTAATAATTGGTTCTCATCCAAAAATATGGTGCAATTACTATATGATAAGATCTATCCATTGCATAGACTACTACTACAAATCATTTTGGATAGAGGAATACAATACTCAGCCAAGCTATTTCAAGAATAGTGCAAGATTTTAGAAATAAAATCTACAATGTTAACAGTATATCATCCACAAATGGATAAACAAACAGAATGAGTAAACCAGGTATTAGAGCAATATCTCTGGTACTATATAGATTATAATCTCAGTAATTGGTTAGATCTACTCCCCAGTACAGAGTTTGCATATAACAATCAAGTACACAAAGGTATCAAAGAAAGTCTATTCTTTCTTGAATATGGTAGACACCTGAGAGCAGGTCCAATTTTAGTCAAAGAGTTACTGCAAAGGAACTTGAATGACCTGATATATAAATGACAAGAAACCTTGGAGCAGGCAAAAGCAGCTCTTACTCTTGCAGTGGAAAGAATAAAGTAGTACTATGACCAGAAAGTCCAAAGTGTCCTATTCAAAGTTAGTAACAAGGTGCTACTCAATCTAAAGGATTACCAGACTACAGAGCAAACATTATGACCCTGGTACAAAGGATCATTCAAAATAATAGAAAAGTTGTCCTTGGTTATATTCTAGCTTAGGATACTAAGCACTGTACCTAGTCTTTCATGCTAGTAAGTTAGCACAGTACTCCAAATCCACCATTCATGGACAGAAATCCACACCCCTACTACTGACCTTGATACAGGGCCAGGAAGAATAGGAAGTAGAGAAGATTTTAGATTTATGACAAAAACATAGAAAAAATGAATTCCTTGTCAGATAGAAAGAATACAGTCAAGGAGATGACACATGGGAACCTGAGAAAAATCTACATAATGCAGGCAAAAAGCTGCAGGAATATCTTCAGAGTTTACCAAAAACAAAATAACTTCTCAATAGAGCTTGAACTAACAGGAGAAGTAATGTCACAAACTTCATTTGGACTATAACTCTGGGAATACTTGACCAATTTTGGCAATCTGAATGGCCACCAAAAGCCCTTAAGAAGATCTTTCAAACAGTACCAAAAACATCTTAAGGCAATCAGTATTCACCAAGTTATCAGTAGATCAGTTAGCAATTACCAAGTCACCAGACACTAAGTTGCTGATATCTTGGAAACCACTTAACATAATTGTTTGCTTTAATGACCACCATAAAGCTCTCTTCAATGCACTTCTTTTGGCCATAAATAGGCCACAAGAAAATAAGATCCTATAGAGATACAAGGTCCTCAATGTTTGCACATAATACTGATCTTTATCTATCCTGGTACATAGACTACTACAATTATGTATCCAAGGACTGTATGTCTAAGAATAAACCTTAGACTTAACAACATCTTTTGTCACTTGTCTAACTTTGCTTTTTTAAGTCCTTTGATTACCAAATCAGCAAATCACAAATCAGTAAGTGGCTATTTGTGATAAAAATAAAATAATGACTTAGCCATTTTGCCAAGTTATGATACTACCCCCCTCTCAAGATTCCTTGTCCCAAGTATTTTTATAACTCATAGTAGAGGTCACAGATATTCCCCATTTCATTGTCCTCTTCATTCCACTCTCTAAGTCCAGGTTCTTCTTGACCAATTTCTTTTTCTTCTTTCTTGATTGTTTCCATTATTCTTCATCCTCTAATTGGTCCTCCCTTCTGGCATCTCCAATTCCTTTCTAACCTTGCCCAGTACTCTTTATCATACCTCTTATCTGTCTATTCATATAACTTTCATACTATAAACCTTCTTAGTAATTCTCCTCTCCTAAATGTTTCTTCTTCTCTTTCTTGTCTCCAAATATCCTCCATATCTTGTCAATATTCTCTTTCAAACTCTTTAACTGCTTCTTTTGCATTTCCTAGGTTCTTTATTCCTTTTCAAGTATCTGATTCTACTGTGAATTCTTTCTACTGTACTAAATATTTGTCTTTTCCTCTAATCTGCCACTTATTAGTATTCTCTTAACCTCCCATTCTTCTTCTCCTTTAATTATAACTGGAGCTAGTTGTTCCTTCTTTTGTTCTTCCACCTGCCCTATGTATCTGTGTATTCTACTAATGTTTACTACTGGATGTATCCTTACTACACTAGGTAACTCTAGTTCAACTACATTTGTTAATACAATCTTCTTTATTTTATAGGGGCCTACAAACCTCTCTGTCAACTTCTCCATTCTCCTTCTGACCATTTGGTATTTCAAGTCCTTAGTGCTGAGCATTACTAAGTCCTCTACTTTATATTCATTAACTTCTCCTTTTTTTTCTATCTACACACTTCTTTATTTCCTTCTATGTCTTTTCCAGTGCCACTTTTGCTTCTTTCTATACCTCTCTCATTTTAATCACAAACTTCTCTGCTCCCTTGCATTTCCCTTTCCTTCTTACTTTAAATCCCATTCTAGGATCTTGCCTATAGTTTACCTTAAAGGATAATGTTTTAGTACTCAAATGTACCTTATTGTTGTAGATAAACTCAGCCATTCCTAACCAATCTAGCCACTGCTCTTGTCTGTAGTCTATGAATATCCTCAAATACCGCTCAAGTTCTTGGTTGACCCTTTCTGTTTGCCCATCTGTCTGAGGGTAGAACACTCTTGCTCTTGATCTCCAACATTTTATTCAACTCCCTCATCAATTCTGCCATAAATTGGGGTCCTCTATCTGAAATGATACTTTTGGATAACCTATGTAGTTTCTACACATTGTCTCTGAATAGCCTGGCTGGCCCTTCTGCTAACATTTTCTCCATAGTAGGAATAAAATGGACCATTTTTGTTAATCTATCTACTACTACTAAGATTAAGTTGTACCCCTGCACTAATGGTAGCTTTGTAATGAAGTCTGCTGATATATGACTCCAGGGCTTTTCTGGTATCAAATTGGGTATTAATTTGTCTGCTGGTTGTTCTGTGTAGTTTTTATTCCTTTGGTAGGAATTATATCCCTTTACATATTACTTCATATTTTTTGTTACTCCTAGCCACCAAAAGTTTCTTGTGACCAATTCTACTGCTTTCCATTGCCTTCCATATTCTTCTACTGGTGTATTGTAATACAACCTAATAATCTTTGCTTTTAATTTCTTGTCCTTAAATACATATACCTTTCTCTTCTTGTATATTATGCCATTGATTTCTCTTTATTCTTCATCTCTTAGCATCTTTACTCCTGCTCACTTCATCTTTTCTACTGTTTTAACCACTTCATTATTGTTTACCCTTGGCTGCCTTACTTTCTCTAGTAAGTCCACTCCTTCTATGATTACCTCCACTCCTTTTGTCCTCCTTACTTCTAACTATTCTAGCTTAACCAGCATTTTATTTTCATTATCTCTTTCCACTCCAACTTCCCAGTCTGGTCTTCTGCTCAAGCTATTTATCTTCTCCATCTTACTCTCCAGAACATGTTTGAGTGTAAAGTTAGATCTAGACAAGTATAGAGCCTATCTTGCTTGCCTTCTATTTAACTTCTGTACCTTCATGAAATACTCAAGACTCTTATAGTCTGTCCAAATCTCGAATTTTGTAGTTGTTTCTTCCAAGAAATGCCTCTATGCTTCCAAGTATTTAACTACCACCAATATTTTCTTGTCATATATCTTATAGTTTTTTTCCATATCACTTAGAGATTTTGAAATGAAGGCAACTGGTCTCCACATCCCATCAGAGCACTTTACTGATAACACTCTTCTAGTAGCATAATTTGAAGTATCTACTTCTACTCTGAACTTCTTGTCTAAGTCTGGAGCTACTAGTACTGGTCTGGTTGTAAAGATCATTTATTGGTCTTGCTACTTGAGCAAAATTTTTGATAAACCTCCTATAGTAGTTTGTAAGGCCCAAAAATTTTCTAATATCTTCTATATTCTCTGGCTCTGGCCAACTTAGCACTCTATCTATCTTTTTCTTCTCCATTTCTATTCCATTGGATCCTATAACAACCTCTAAGAATCCAATCTTCCTCACTTTCCACATATACTTCTCTGGTTTGACATATAGGTCATTCTCTTCTAGCCTTTTCAACACCTTTTCTACTATTTCATTGTGTCCTTCCTCTATCTCTGTCTCTACCAATACATTATCTACAAAGGCTGCTACTTTCCCTTTATTGATTATATCTCTCAGGATTTTGTTCATCATTTCCTGGAATGTAGCTAGTGAATTTATCATCCCAAAGAACATAACCATTGGTTCAAAGGACCCCATATGTGTTATGAACACTCTCTCCCTCTTTTATCCTTATGTTATTGAACCCCTACTGCAAGTCTATTTTAGTGAATACTCTTTTACTTCCTATGTTATCTATTAAATCTGTAATCAATGGCAGTGGGTAGTTGTTCTTCACTGTTTGATTATTTAGACTACAATAGTCTATCACTATTCTCTTACTCCTATCCTTCTTGTCTACAAAGAATACTGGTGACATCTGAGGGGATTTTGATGGTCTAATATACCCCTTTCTTAGTTAGTTATTTACAAAGTTCTGAACTTCTTTCCTTTCATCTTTGGATAAAGGATAAATTCTTCCCTTTCATAGTTTAAATATCTCCTTGAGATCTATAGCATGATCCCAAATTTTCCTCATTGGCATTTTTTCTGATTCTATCTTCCCAAACACTTTTCTCCACTTTAGAAATTTTCTTGAAATCATCTCTTTGATTTTTCTATGGTCTGCTTCTACTTCCTCCTCTCTTTCCCAATCTTCCTTATCATTTATTGCCCATCTTACTATCTTCTCCTTTTCTAGTATCACTACTCTCTTTTCTTTGCTTTCTGCTCTTTTTCCAATTTTGTATACCTTCCATATAATAGTGGGCATCTGGTTATCTTGATTTCTCCTATTTCTCAATTAATTTCTGGGTCATATGCTTGTAACTACAGCATCCCCAATATAATATTTGTTTTCTCCAAATCATATATATCTATTCTTATCCTTTTCACATAGCTTTTGTAATACACATTCACTTCTACTTGGTGTATAATAGCCCTTCCACTGTTGTTCGTCTTATCTACATTTCTAACTGTTACTGGTCTTTTTAGCTTCTACAGCCTAAATCCATGTTTTGCTGCCATCTTCCTGTCCATGAACATCCCTGTCACACCACTATCCAAGAGTACTTTCACTGTTATGCCTTCATGTGTATTTACCTTTTCTACTCCTATATTTAACTATACTTCTCTTAGTATTTTGAATATTCTCCTAATGTCTCTTTGCTTGTTCTTTCCTTTTACTGTGCTTTTTGGAACTCCTGTCTACATGCCATCCTGCTGTGTTTCTCCCTGTACAGGGAATGCCACTACTTTCCAATTCCACTATGATTGTTTCCTCCCAGTCTTACATTCTGGACACAATTTTCTTTCTATCTTTTTTTGATATTCTTTCTACTATATCTTTTCTTCTACACTGACTACACTTGACATTTACTACTCCTCTCTCTTTGGCTATATTTTCTCTCCACCTCTATGCTTCAAGACAGCTATTGCACCACACATTTCTTAAATGTTCTCCTGAGACAAATCCTTGCTCCTAGTTCTCCTGCATCTTAGTGCCTTTGTGGTTGCATCCTCTACACTCCACAAATGTCACAACTTTCCACTTGGTTGTCCACTCTCTCTGCTCTAATGCTGCTCTTCTTGGAGGCATACCCTATGTGCTACTGTATTCCTGTACCTTTCTCTATAAGGAGTATGCTGGTCTCTTCTTTTGCTGTGCCTTTTGCAGACTAACCACATATGCTATCTCCTCACTCCTTTTCTTTTCTTTCTCAACCTTAATATCCAGATACTCCTACTTGTAGTCTCCTATCCCCTAACATCTGAAGCATTGTACTTCTTTTTTCTCCATCTCTTGTCTTCTCACTTTTACTTCTTCTTTAATTCCACATTGCATCACCCTACTTGCTATTGCTTCAAATTTATTCTGGGAAACTGGTTTTCTCTTTTTCTCTTCATATTTGTTCCTGCAATTATGGGCCAGGTGTTTTTTACAGCTCCAACACTTCCTCCTATCTCTTCCTTCTAGTTCTGCCTGTTATTGATAGACAGTGAATGTCCTTAGTGATCACCCTAGGTGGATGTTCAAGAAGAACTCGATAGAGTTCTTTATTGGATTGCAGCCCTACTTATACTACTACTACAGTGGCTGTATCCTAGAGTCCTGCGATCACATGTTCTTTCCAGAATATTCTATGATTACCTGACCTTGTCATGTGATTTGACCTGCTGAGTCCCTACACTATTTATATCCTTACTCCATTGTATGCTTTGAGATTTTGGATTAAGTGTTCAAATACGTAGGAAACCTTTTCCTGTTTGGGACTCTCATAACATTGCCCTTAGTTTGGTGAAGGCACATCATTAATTGAGCATGTTGCTCATAAGTAAATTATATTGTTCCAGTGACATGGTATTATATCACTGAATATTTGAAAGAAAAATTTGACCTTGCTGGCTATACTATATCTGCTGGAGTACAAGATCTTTATCTAGCCAAAGTTTTACTGCCCTACTAACTACTGCCTTAATACTAGGGTTATACTATTGTCTCTAAAAAGAGAACCCCTAATCTAGACAGTTTCCTAAGGATGGACTATCACTCCTCTATGTGTATTGATTACAATGGACCACCAGCACAAGGTTTATAAAGTAAAAGCTAATACTCTATCTACCAACACTCAGTTGCAAGTTCTGGCCTTGATCACAATCCTTGAGCTTAGTATTGTATCTCCACCTTCAGTCTCTAACTGACTGATAAGTCCCCTTAAGCCTAGGGCCTAGTGTTATGAGAGTCCCAAAAAGGAAATAGGTTCTTGTGCATTTGAGCACTTAATCATACAAAGGGGTTAAGATATAAACAGTATAGGAACTTAGGTAATCAGATTATGTAACAAGGTCAAGTGATCATGGAACATTCTGGAAGAACATGTAACTATGGACTAATTGTAGTACAGCCACTGTAAGAATAGTATAAGTAGTAGTCCAATCCAACAAAGAACCCTATTGAGTTCTTCTTGAACATCCCTCTAGGGTAATTACTAAGGACATTCACTGTCTATCAATAACACCTAGCTATGTTATAGTGGTCCTGAGTTGTGTTACCCAAGTACCAAGGAAGATAAGAGAGTAAGAGATGGCAGGGCTCTATAATGAGTAGTGCCAATAAAGGATATTGAGTTCTGGTATAGTAACTTAGCCTGAGATGACTTAATCACACTCCAAGTCTGAGTTGACAAGGAGAACTCAATAAAGTTCCCATTCAATTGCTGTACACTACTTATATACATTCTGTATTTACTTCTATTTGTAAAGTTCTGTATATCTCTTTTGAGTCATTTCCTCTTGTATATTTAGCTGTTTGGCCATATCATAACACCATCCAAGTCCTCTATAGCAGCTCTAGTATTCTTTATCAAGAAAAAGGACAGTTTCCTCTATTTGGTCCAAGACTACTGAGTACTCAACTCCATGACTATTAAGAACAAGTACTCCTCCTCTTAATTTCTGAGCTTGTCTTACAACTATGTGGGGCTAAGTACTTTACCAAGCTTGATGTCCAGTGGGGGTTTAATAATATGTATATCAAACCCAGTGATAAGTAGAAGACTGCCTTCTATACTAACTACAGCCTATTTGAGCCTCTTGTGATGTTCTTTGGGATGACCAACAGTCCAGCCACCTTCCAAATAATGATGAACAATATTTTCTAAGATCTCATTACCAAGAATATAGTGGTAGTCTATCTGGATAACATTCTTATCTTTACCAGGTCTATAGAGGAGTATATATGAGCTATCTGGAGAGTGTTGGAGATTCTGGCCAAATATAAGCTGTTTCTGCACCCTGAGAAATGCAAGTTCCAGAAGGAGCAGATCAAATACCTGGAACTTGTTATCTTGGAAAATGAAGTCTCTATGGACTCCATCAAGGTGGATAGAGTCCATGAATGGCCTGTTCCCAAGAACTGGACAAATATCCAGGCTTTTCTTAGATTTGTCAACTTCTACCAAAGGTTCATCCAAGGCTTTTCTATGATAGCATACCCTTTCTTTGACCTCATTTGTTCCAACCAAGCTTGGACATAGGCCAAAAGAGAGCAGAAGGTCTTCAATAATCTCAAGACAGTAGCAACTTCTGCTCTAGTGTTAGTATCATCTTAGAATTTGGATCTCTTTAGGATTGAAGCCAATAGCTTGGATTTTACCACAGGTGCAGTTCTGTCCCAGCAGTCTCCATTAGACAGTAAATAGCATCTGGTAGCCTTCTACAGTAAGTTATTATTTCTGGTGGAATGGAATTATGAGATCTACAACAAGGAGATGCTGGCTATCATCTAGGCCCTAGAAGAGTAAAGACATTTCCTCAAAGGAGCAGCCCACCTGGTGGAAATTTGGATGGACTACAAGAACCTCAAGTACTTTATAACAGCCAAGAAACTCAACTGTTATCAATTGGTTCTTGTATCTTACCTACTTTAACTTCACTCTCTGCCACTGCCCTAGACAATCTATAGGAAAGCCTGATACCCTGTCCCAAAGACCAGATCACAGAACCAGAACTGGTAATAATAAGGGTATTACCCTACTTTGCCTGGAGCTTTTCACTATTTGTGCACTCAAAGGAGTAGAGCTAACAAAGGTTGAACAGAAAGTGCTGTCCAAAATCTGCCATGGCAATTACAAAGGAGATCTTGAAGAGCCTATTACCAAAGTAGCCCAAGAGCTCCACCAGTCTGCCAACAGGTCAATACACTTATTGGAATGGTCCAATATCAATGGGTTACTCTGCTTCTGAGACAAGATTTATATACTCCAGAACCTAGAACTGTGAAGACAGATCATCTTGCTCTGTTATGATTCCAAGATAGTAGGGCACCCCAGATGCTGGAGGATACTGGAGTTAGTATTCCACAACTACCAGTGGCCCCAGATGTCAAGGTATATAGGCCAGTACATTAGCACCTGCAGCTTATGTCTTTGTACCAAACCTGTGAGACACCCTCCAACAGGTGAACTCTACCCCCTCCCCATCCTAGAAGAGCAATGGAACACACTCAGTATTGATTTTGTGGTGGAACTTCCCAAATCTGAAAAATGCAATGCAGTTATGTCAGTGGTCGACTTAGTGTCCAAGAGAACATACTTCATTCTGACTTACACAATGGTCACCATAGAAGAAGTAGCAAGACTATTCCTCTATCATGTCTAGAAACTCCATGGGCTCTCTTGACATGTAGTCTTAGACTGCAGAGCACAGTTCATAGCTTTGTTTACTAAGGAACTCTATAGACTATTAGGTATACAACTAGCATCATCCATAGTCTGGTACCCTCAGATAGACAGACAAACAGAAAGAGTCAACCAGAAGCTGTACCAATACCTCTGAATATTCATGAACAAATGACAAAACAACTAGTATGGCCTCCTACCCTTGGTAGAGTTCCAGCATAACAATTACATCTATATAGCAACCCAGCAAACTCTGTTTCTGCTTGATACTGGGCAGACCCCATGTGTAAGGACTTAGACTGAGATGTCTTAGAACTACTCCTAGTCTGAGTTGACAAGAAGAACTTGATAGAGTTCCTATTAAATTTCCTCTACTACTTATACAACTACTATATGGTCTGCATACTATCTTTCCATGGTTCCCATGTGACTTAGTCATGTGACATCACCTGACTGTGACTCATAGCCCTGTAACTCTGTGACATTTAGTTATGTGATACTTTCTCGTGCTCCATCCTTGTATAGTAAGTCCAGAAAGGAAAAGAAAAGAAAAGAAAAGAAAAGTAAATAATAACTTTAGCTATTTTGCCAAGTTATGACACCACGCATAGGCTTCAAACTAAGGCAGCACCTCTTCTAGCTAGAAACAGTCAATAAGTTTATAGAATAGATAAAGATGGCTGTTAAAGAAGCAAAGTCCACAATCTGGAAGGCACAAGGAGACATGGCCTAGTACTACAACTAGAGGAGGACCTCTGCTCCAATATTCCACCCCAGAGATTGAGTATTCTTAGATGCCTCAGACATCAAGATGACAAGGTCCTTTACTAAGCTATCACACTAAAGACTTGGATCCTACCAAGTGAGACCTATGGCCTATAGACTTAAACTGCCCCTGGCGATGAAGAAACTCCATTTCATGTTTAATATGGTAAAGCTCTCTACCACTCTAACTGACCCGATCCCAGGCAGGAGACCAGAGCCCCCACCACTGCCCATTATTTATATTTCTTTTCTTTTCTTTTCTTTTTCATTTAATTAAATAAGCAGTAAACATACAAGAGGGAATGACTCAAAGGAGATGTATGGGACTTTATAAATAGAAGTAAATACAGAATGTGTATAAGTAGTGTACAGCAATTGAATAGAAACTCTATTGAGTTTTCCTTATCAACTCAGACTAGGAGTAGTTCTAAGGCATTACAGTCCAAGTTCCTACAATGGCATGCTCTTACCAAACTAAGGGCAGAAATAGAGAAAAGAAAGGAAAGAGTATGTTAGGAGTGTAAAAGATTTGGGTACCTGGTCCATAACTGCAGAAATAGAAAGGAGGAGATGAAAGGGAAACCAATTTCCCAGAATGAATTTGAGGTGATAAAAAGTAGGATAATGCAATGTAGAGTGAGAGAAGAAGTGAGAAGACAAGAGACAGGGGAAAAGAAAGTACAATGTTTCAGGTGTTGGAGAATAAAACACTACAAGTAGTAGTGTTCAAATATTAAGGTGGAGAAAGAGAGAAAAGGGGGTTAGGAGGTAGTGTGTGTGGTTAACCCACAAAAGGCACAACAAGTAAAGAAACTAGTACACTTCTTATGGAGGAAGGTGCAGAAATATAGCAGTGTATAGGATATGCCTTTGAGAAGTGTAGCATTAGAAGAGAGGGGCTGGAAGACAAGATAGGAGGTGGTAACATTTGTAGAGTATAGTGGATGCAACTATAAAGGTACCAAAACAGAAGAAAACCAGGGACAGGATTTTGTCTCTAGAGAGAAACTGAGAAATGTATGGTATGAGAATTGCCTAGAAGTATTAAAATGGAGGAACAAAGAAGCAGGAAGTAGAGTGAAATGTACTAAGTGTGGAAGAAAAGACATGATAGTAGAGGAGGAGATATTAGAAGAAGGAAGAAGAAATATTTAGTATCCAGAGTGTAGGACAGGAAGGAAGCAACTATGGTAGAACTGGGGGGTAGTGGCATACCCTGAACAGGGAAAAGTGCAGCAGAGCAGCACATGGACAGAGGCTCCAAAAAGTGCAGCAAGAGAGAGAGGTAAGCAGAGAGAAGTAAAAAGAACATTTAAAATGCTAAGAGAAGTATGGCTGAACATTGGAGTAGAAAAGATGAATACACATGAAGATATAATAGTAAAAGTGCTCTTGGACAGTAGCACAATAGGGATATTTATGGATCAGAAGATGGCAGTAAGACATAGATTTAGGCTGCAGAAATTGGAAAGACCAATAGTAGTCAGGAATATTGATAGAACAAATAACAGTGCAGAAGCTATTACCTATCAAGTAGAAGTAAATGTATACTATAAGAGTTATGTAAAAAGAATGAGGATGGATGTATGCAATTTGGGGAAGACAGATATTATACTAGGGATGCTATGGTTACAAGTGCACAATCCAGAGATAAACTGGGAAACAGGGGAAGTAAAAATGACAAGGTGCCCACCACTGTGTGGGAGGAGTACAAAGTTGAAAGAAAAAAAGAAAGAAAAGAAAGAAAAGAGAATAGCAACTCTAGAAGAGGAAAAGATTATAAGATGAGCAGTAGACAATAAAGAAGATTAGGAAAGAGAAAAAGAAGTTGAAGCAGACCATAGAAAAATTGAGAAAATAGTACTACAGAAATTTTTAAAGTGGAGAAAAGTATTTGGGAAGGTAGAGTCAGAAAGGATACCAATGAGGAAAATCTAGGATTATACTATAGATCTCAAGAAGATGTTCAAACCTAGGAAAGAAAGAATCTACTCTTTGTCCAAAAATAAAAGGGAAGAAGTTCAGAATTTCATAGAGGATCAATTAAGAAAGGAGTATATTAGACCATCAAAGTCCTCCCAGATGTCATTAGTTTTCTTTGTAAGCAAGAAAGATAGAGAAAAGAGAATAGTAATGGACTACTGTAATTTGAATAACCAGATAGTAAAGAATAACTACTGACTTCTATTAATTACAGACTTAATAGACAACATAGGGAGCAAACAAGTATTCACTAAAATGGATCTTTGGTAGAGATTCAACAATGTGAGGATTAAGGAAGGAAATAAGTGGAAAGGGGTATTCACAATCTATATAGAGTTCTTTGAGCTGACAGTTATATTCTTTGGAATAACAAATTCACCAGCTATATTCCAGGCAATAATAAATAAGATCCTGAGAGATATGATTAATAAAGGAAAAGTTATGGCTTTTATAAATGATGTACTAGTGGGGACAGAGACAGAAGAGGGACATGACAAAATTGTAGAAGTACTGAGGAGGCTAGAGGAGAATGACTTGTATATCAAGCCAGAAAAGTATATGTGGAAGGTGCAGAAAATTAGATTTCTAGAGGTTATCATAGAATCCAATAGAATTGAAATAGAGAAGGAAAAGGTAGATGGAGTATTGAGTTGGCTAGAGCCAAAGAATGTGAAAGACATTAGAAAGTTTTTAGGTCTCACCAACTATTATAGAAGGTTTATCAAAGACTTTGCTTGAGTAGCAAGGCCAATGAATATATTGATGAGAAAAGATATAAAGTGGCAGTAGAGAAAGAAGCAGTAGAAAGTATTTGATGAGCTTAAAAGAATCTTTATGACTAGACCAGTATTGGCAGCCCCAGATTTAGTCAAAGAATTTAGGGTAGAAGCAGATGCTTTGTTATGAGATAACTTCTAAGAAAGAAACTATTTCTTGCACATTTATCAGCTTAATAGGAAACATCCAAGAATACAATGTGGGGAAGATATAAATAGCATGGGAAGGATTATGTAAGATATATATAGTTATTAGTAAGGGTTATGTGATTGCAGGAGACAGGCACACAGACTATCCAATATTTGTATAAGTACTTAGTAGAATCCAATGAGGAACTCTATTGAGTTCTTTTTGAACAACTACCTTGGTTAAGCTCTAAGTCCTCACAACTACATGCTCATAAGTTCTTTCTGAACAACCACCTTGGTTGAGCTCTAAGTCCTTACAACTATACACTAACATACTTCAAACTATGCTACTAGAGGAGTACTATCAATAAAGTACTCTAATAAGTTATAAAGACCAGTTGCTTTCATTTTTAAGTCTCTAAGTAACACAGAGAGAAATTACAAAATTCATAACAAAGAAATGCTAGCAGTAGTCAGATATTTAGAAGCATAGAGGTATTTCCTGGAAGGAACAACAATAAAATTTGAGATTTGGACAGACTACAAAAATTGAATTGAAAACAAGTAAGATAGGCATTATACCTATCAAGATTTAATTTTATATTGAAGCATGTTCCAGGGAGTAAAATGGAGAAGGCAAATAGCTTGAGTAGAAGACCAGACTGGGAAATAGGAGTAGAAAGGGACAATGAGGATGAGATGTTGGTGAAGCCAGAGTGATTGGAAGTAAGAAAAACAAAGAAGGTAGAAATAATAGTGGAAGGAATAGACTTAATAGAAAAAGTAAAACAGTCAAAAGTAAAAGATAATGAAGTAGTCAGAGCAGTAGAAGAAATGAAACAAGCTGGAGTAAGAATGTTATGAGATGAAAAGTAGAGAAAAGTAGATGGTGTCATGTATAAAGAAGGAAAGGTATATGTGCCTAAAGATGATAAGTTGAGAGCAGAAATAATTAGGTTATATCATGACATGCTAGTAGGAGGATGGGAGACAGTGGAAGATAGTAGAATTAGTTACCAGAAACTTTTGGTAGGCAGGAGTAACCAAGAAGGTAAAGCAATATATGGAAGGATACAATTTCTACCAAAGGAATAAAAACTGCACAGAATAGCCAGTAGACAAATTAATATTTAATTCAATCCCAGAAAAACCTTGGACACATATTTCAGCAGACTTTATTACTAAGTTGCTGTTAGCTCAGGGATATAACTCAATCTTAGTGGTGGTAGATAGGTTAACAAAAATAGTCTACTTCATTTCTACTACAGAGAAAACATTGGCAGAAGGACTGGTTAGGCTATTCAGGGACAACATGTGGAAATTGCATAGGCTACCCAAGAGTATCATCTCAGATAGAGGACCACAGTTCATAGTAGAATTAATGAAGGAGTTGAATAGGATATTAGAGATTGAAAACAAGATGTTAACAGCATTTTACTTGTCATTGATAGACAGTGAATATCCTTAGTGATCACCCTAGGTGGATGCTCAAGAAGAACTCAATAGGGTTCTTTATTAGATTGGACTACTACTTATACTATTCTTACAGTGGCTGTACTACTATTAGTCTACAGTTATATGTTCTTCCAGGATGTTCCATGATCACTTGACCTTGTTACATGATCTGATTACCTAAGTTCCCATGCTGTTTGTATCTTAACCCCTTTGTATGATTAAGTGTTCAAATGTGCAGGAATCTATTTCCTTTTTGGGGCTCTCATAACACCCACCTCTTTCATTACTCCTGGCCACCAGTAATTCCTGGTGACCAATTCTGTTGTCTTCCATCTCCCTCTATACCCTCCTACTGGGGTGTTATAGTGCAATTGTATTATCTCCCTCCTGAGTTTTCCTTCTAGCACATATATTTTTCTTTCCTTTATTACTATCCTATCTCCCATTCTTCATCTTTCAATGTTTTTATTCCTGCCCTCTTCAAGTCTTCTACCACTTTTACTACTTTCTCATCCTCTTTCTGTGCCTTTTTGATTCTTTCCTTTAGGTTTCCTTCCCCTATTATTGTTTCTGCTCTCCTAATCCATTCAGGCTTTATCAATTTCTGGTCCTCATTGTCCTTTTCCACTCCCTTCTGCCAGTCTAGTCTCCTGCTTAGTCCATCTGCCTTCCCCATACTCTTCCCTGGAATGTGTTCTAATGCAAAATTAAATTGTAATAGGTATAGGGCCTATCTTGCTTGTCTACAGTTTAATTTTTGGCTTGTCATAAAATACTAGAGGTTCTTATGGTCTGTCCAGATTTCAAATTTGAGTTTTGCTCCCTTCAGATAGTGCCTCCATGCTTCTAGGCATCTAATAACTACCAGCATCTTCTTATCGTAAATTTCATAATTTTGCTCCATGGCATTCAGCGATTTAGAAATAAAGGCTACTGGCCTCCACTTCCTATCCTCACACTTTGTTGACAATACTTCTTCTGTTGCATAGTCTGAGGCATCTGCTTCCACTCTCATCTCCCTATCGATATCTAGGATTGCTAAGATGGGTTCTGTGGTGAATACTGTCTTAAGTCTTTTGAATACCTCCTCCTGTTCCTTTTCCCATTTCCATTTCTGTTCTTTCCTGACCAATACATGTAGCAGTGCTGCTATTCTAGCAAAGTTCTTTATAAACCTTCTGTAATAGTTGGCAAGGCCCAAGAACTTTTGCACTTCTTTGATGTTTCTGGGTGCTGGCCAGTTTAGTACTCTCTCCACCTTTTTCTTTTGCATTTCCATCCCTTTTGGACTGATTACTACTCCCAGAAATTCTACTTCTCTTACTTTCCATTTACACTTTTCTGGTTTCACAAATAGGTTGTTCTCTTCCAACCTCTTTAGTACCTCCTCTACTAACTTATTATGTCCTTTTTCAGTTTCTGTGGCTACCAAGATATCATTGATGAATGTTGCTATGTCTTCTTGGTTTATGAGATCTCTGAACAGGTTGTTCATCATTGTTTGGAAGGTAGTGGGGGAGTTTGTTAACCCAAAGTACATAACTGTGGGCTCATAAGCTTCAATATGCATTGTAAATACTGTCTTCCACTCGTCTCCCTCTTTTATCCTGATGTTATTGTATCCCTATCTCAGATCCAGCTTTGTAAACATCTTCTTCTTTCCTACTCCATCCAGTATGTCTGTGATGAGAGGTAAGGGATACCTATTCTTTATTATCCACTGATTTATGTGCTGATAGTCCTGCACTATTCTCCATATGCCATCCTTTTTTGCCACAAAGTGTACTGGTGACGTTTGGGGTGACTTGGAAGGTTAGATGTATCCTTTCCTCAACTGATCCTCCACAAACACTTGCACTTCTTCCCTTTCTTCTCTCAACAATAAGTATAACTTTCCCTTCTTCAGTGAGAACCCTTCTTTTAACTCTATGGCGTGGTCCCAGGTCTTTTACACTGGCATTCTTCCTGTCTCCTTTTTTCCAAATACCTTTTCCCACTTCCAAAACCTTTTGGGTACCAATTTTTTCAACATTTTTTTGTCCTTGTCCTTTTCCACTTTCTTTACTCTCTTCTCCTTTCCTTCTTGCTTCCTCTTTCCACATATAGGTGGACAATGTGTCATTTCTACTTCTTCTTTTTCCCAATCTATCTCTGGGTTATGGGCTACCAGCTATAGCATTCCCAGTATTACCTCTATTTTTCCTAAATTATACACATCCATTCTTACCCTTTCCACATGTCCTTTGAAAAACATGTTGCACTCTACCTGGTGTATTATGGCTCCCCCCACATTTACTGTTCTGTCCACATTTTTAACTAACAGGGGATTTTTTAACTTCTCCATTTTAAACCCCTTTTCTCTGGCAAAGATCATATCCATGAATAGACCTGTTGCTCCGCTATCTAGCAATGCCTTTACTACTATCCCTTCATGGCTTTCCAACTTTTCTAGTCTCACCTTCATCTAGACTTCTCTTAGTGGCCAGAGTGTGTACTGTGCATCTCTCGCTCTCTCAGTTGTATTAGTGAAGTTTAATTTATTGCCCAGCTTTTCTGGGTGCAATATACTGTACAAATTATTGGAGGCCAGCCAAGAGCTTACTGTCTCCTATTTTCTTTTGCCAACTCCTGTAGCATTTCTACTACCCTTTCTTTGTGTCTTTTCTAACAATTTTTGGCCATATGGCTCTACTTCCCATATACATAGCATGTTCTATCCCCTTCCCTTCCTCTATCTACATCTATTGTATTTGGGTCTCTCCTTGGACCTGTTTGAATTCCTTTTCTATTGAACGTATTTATCACAAATGGCCACTTACTGATTTGTGATTGCTTGATTTGATAATCAAAGTGTTCAAAAAAGCAAAGTTAGACAAGCAGCAAAAGATATTGTCAAGTCTGAGGTTTATCCTCAGACATACAGTTCTTAAATACATGATTATGGTGGTCTGTGCACCAGAATAGCCTACCACATGATCACTATCTATTGTTCTACATATAGGAGTGCTATTGTTCTTGAAATAGAGATAACCTAACCATCTTAGGGCAGTCCTTTGTTCTATTCAAGGACAGATGATAATCTATG
>Ga0153928_1000574_pt1 | contig 17731 bp, 31 predicted proteins | sample TSNJ012MetaG_FD_106656 | JGI IMG/M metagenome (GOLD analysis project Ga0153928, IMG submission 106656) | Attine ant fungus gardens microbial communities from New Jersey, USA - TSNJ012 MetaG | ecosystem: Host-associated > Fungi > Mycelium > Unclassified | place: USA: New Jersey, Wharton State... | reverse complement strand
TTGGATTGGACTACTACTTATACTATTTTACAGTGGCTATACTACTACTAGTCCATGGTCATATGATCTTCCAGAATGTTCTATGGTCACTTGACCTTGTCATGTGATTTGGTTTCCTAAGTTCCCATGCTATTTATACCTTAACCTCATTGTATGACTTGAGAATTTGGATTAAGTGTTTAAATACATGGAAGACCATTTCCTTCTTGGGGCTCTTATAACATGGCCCCCCCTTCAAGTTTCCTTGTTCCAAGGAATTTTTCTATTAACTTCAGTTTTTGTCCCACCTCTTTTCCCTTTCCCTTTCATACCTCCTTTTTCCCTAACCATATAGCAATTTTGCCGTGAACTCCCTAGGTAATTCCTGACTAAATTCCTTTTCTTTTTCTTCTTGCTTCTGTTGCCTTAGTTCTTTGACCCCTTCTCCTCATATTCTCTCGAACTCTTCTACCAACTCTTTTGTATTCTCCAAGTTTTCCCTATTCTCCCAAGTATCTTCTTCCACCATATACCCCTTCCACCTTACCAGAAACTTTTCCTTCCCTCTAATTGTTCTTTTGTTTATGATTTTTTCTACCTTGAATTCCTCTTCTCCTTCAATAATGACTGGTTTTGGTGGTGTCTTTTTCTGCCCTTCTACCTGTGGTTTATAGAGTTGTACTCTACTTATGTTAACCATGGGGTGTATTCTAATAGACTTAGGTAGTTCTAACTCTACTGCGTTGCTTGAGACAATTCCCTTAACATTGTAGGGACCCACAAAATGCTCTGTCAATTTCTCTGATCTCCTCCCCTTCATCTGCCATTTTAAGTCTTTCGTACTTAGCAGTACTAAGTCCCCTACTCTGTATTCTTCTTTCTTCCTTCACCTTCTGTTCGCAAACTTCTTTATTTCTTCCTGTGCTTTCCCTAGTGCTGCTTTTACTTCCTTCTAGATTTTCTTTATTCTTTCTACAAATTTCCCTGCTGCTTTGTGCTTCCTCTTTCTTCTCTCTTCAAACCCCATCCTTGGATCCTGACCATAGTTTGCTTTGAATGGTGATATTTTTGTTGTTGTGTGGATTTTGTTATTGTATATGAATTCTGCCATTTCTAACCAATCCAGCCACTGCTCTTGTCTATGGTCAATGAAGACCCTCAAATACTGCTCTAACTCCTGGTTTATCCTTTCTGTCTGCCCATCTGTTTGAGGATGATAGGCCATCAAGAGTTTTTTCTGGATTCCCAACAAGTTATTCAACTCATCATTCCTGCCGCAAACTGCACTCCTCTATCTGATATGATGCTTTCTGGAAGTCTGTGTAACTTCTATATATGATCTCAAAACAGCTTTGCAACTTCTTCTACTGATGTTTTCTCCATTGTAGCTATAAAATGCACCATTTTGCTAAAACGGTTGCATACTACCAGGATAGTATTATATCCCTGGGCTAATAGCAGCTTGGTGATAAAGTCTGCTAAGATATAGCTCCATAGCTTTTCTGGAATTGCATTAGGCATCAGTTTTTCTGCTGGTGCTTCACTTCAATTCTTGTACCTTTGACACATATTGCATCCATCTACATACCTTCCCACCTCCTTTGTTACTTCTGGCCACTAGTAATTCCTGGTGACCAACTCTGCTGTCTTCCATCTCCCTTTGTGTCCTCCTACTGGAGTGTCATGGTGCAATTGTATTATCCCCTCTGAGTTTCCCTCCTGGCACCTATATTCTTCCTTCTTTTGTTACTATTCCATTCTCTATTTCCCATTCTTTGTCTTTCAGCATCTTTATTCCTGCCCTCTTCAGCTCTTCTACTGCTTTAACTACCCTTTCATCCCCTTCCTGTATCCTTTTGATTCTTTTCTTTAGATCTCCTTCCTTTATCATTGTTTCAGCTCCCCTAATCCATTCTGGTTTTATCAGTTTCTGGTCCTCATTGTCCTTTTCCACTCCCTCCTGCCAGTTGGGTCTCCTGCTTAGTCCATCTGCCTTCCCCATGTTCTTTCCTAGAATGTGTTTTAATGTAAAATTAAATCATGATAGGTATAGGGCCCATCTCACTTGTCTACAGTTTAATTTTTGACTTGTCATAAAATACTGGAGGTTCTTATGGTCTGTCCAGATTTCAAATTCAAGTTTCGCTCTCTCCAAGTAGTGCCTCCATGCTTCTAGACACCTAATAACTGCCAGCATCTCTTTATCGTGAATTTCATAATTTTGCTCTGTAGCGTTCAACAATTTAGAGATAAAGGCCACTGGCCTCCACTTCCCATCCTCACACTTTGTTGACAATACTCCTCCTATTGCATAGTCTGAAGCATCTGCCTCTACTCTCATCTCCCTATCAATATCTGGAATAGCTAAGACAGGCTCTGTGGTGAATACCACCTTAAGCCTTTCAAACACCTCCTCCTGTTCCCTTTCCCATTTCTATTTCTGCTCCTTCCTGACCAGTACATGCAGCGGTGCTGCTAACCTAGCAAAGTCTTTTATAAATCTTCTATAATAATTGGCGAGGTCTAAAAACTTCTGCACTTCTTTGACATTTTGGGGTACCAGCCAGTTTAGTACTCTCTCCACTTTTTCCTTCTGTATTTCTACCCCTCTTGGACTGATTACTACTCCCAGAAATTCTACCTCTCTTACTTTCCATTTACACTTTTTGGGCTTTACAAATAGGTCATTCCCCTCTAACATTTTTAGTACTTTCTCTACTAACTCATCGTATCCCTCTTCAGTGTCTGTGGCTACCAGGATATCATTGATGAATGTTACCATGTCTCCTTGGTTTATGAGATCTCTGAATAGGTTGTTCATCATTGTTTGGAAGGTAGTAGGAGAGTTCGTTAACCCAAAGTACATGACTGTAGGTTCATAGGCTCCAATGTGCATTGTAAACGCTGCTTTCCACTCGTCTCTCTCTTTGATCCTGATGTTATTGTATCCCCATCTCAGGTCCAGCTTTGTAAACACCTTTCTCTTTCCTACTCCATCCAGTATGTCTGCAATGAGAGGTAAGAGGTATCCATTCTTTATTGTCCACTGATTTATGTATTGATAGTTCTATACCATTCTCTATGTGCTATTCTTCTTTGCTATGAAATGTACTGGTGACATTTGGGGTGACTTGGAAGGTTGGATGTATCCTTTCCTTAGCTAGTCTTCTACAAATGCTTGTACCTCCTCTCTTTCCTTCCTGGACAATGAGTATACCTTTCCTTTTTTTGGTATAAATCCTTCCTTCAACTCTATGGCATAGTCCCAGGTTTTTCGTACTGGCATCCTTTCTGATTTCTTTTTTCCAAATACCTTCCCCTACCTCCAAAACCTTTTAGGCACCAGTTTTTTCAATATTTCTTTGTCCTCATCCTTCTCCACTTTCTTTACTTTCTTTCTCTTCTCTTCTTGCTTTCTCTTTCCACATATAGGTGGACAGTACGTCATTTCTACCTCTCCTTTCTCCCAATCTATCTCTGGGTTATGGACTACTAGCTACAGCATTTTCAGTATCACCTCTGTTTTTCCTAAGTTACATACATCCATTCTTGCCCTTTCCATATGTCCTTTGAAAAACATATTATATTCCACTTGATGCATTATAGCTCCCTCCAAATTTACTGTGCTATCCACATTTCTAACTAATAGAGGGTTTTTTAACTTCTCCATTTTAAACCCCTTTTCTCTGGCAAAGGTTGTGTCTATGAATAGACCTGTTGCCCCACTATCTAGTAATACTTTCACTGCTATCCCCTTATGGCTTTCCAACTTTTCTAGCTCCACCCTCATCCAGACTTCTCTTAGTGACTAGAGTGTGCATTGTATATCTCTTACTCTCTCAGTTGTATTGGTAAACTTTGATTTATTGCCCAGCTTTTCCAGACACAATATACTGTACAAATTATTGGAGGCCAGCTGAGAGCTTACTATCCTCCACTTTCTTTTTCCAACTCATGTAGTGTTTCCACTACCCTTCCTTTGTGTCTTTCCCAACAATTTTTGGCTATATGGCCTCACTTTCTACATACATAGCACATCCTATCCCCCCCCCCTTTCTCTATCTATATTCATTACATTTGGGTCTCTTTTTGGACCTGTTTGAGCTCCTCCTCTATTGGACATGTTTCCTCCTCCTCCCCCTCTGTATCCTCCCCCTATTCTCTACATTATTTGTCCCCCCCTTCCTCCATATAATTCTCCTCCCCTTGGCTGTGCATTTTCCCCTAGATACACTGTATTCCTTCCCAACATTCTTTCTTCTATTCTGCTTTGCCTCTAGTTTCTATCTAACCTCACTGCTCTTTCCTACCACTCTCCAATGGTGGTTGGTGGTTCTTCTGCTTCTACCAACTTCCTTCTAATACTCCCATTTAGTCCTCTCTTAAACTCTTCAATGAGAGGTCTTCTCTCATAGCCACTCCCCCTGGCAACCTTTTTAAATTCCTGCATATACTCGTTGCAGGTCCTTCCCCCTTGCTCAATTGTTCTCAGCTGTTCTATCTTCCTTTCTTCTTCCAATGTCTCCCCAAAGTTGTTCCTTATCTTAGTAAACAACTGCTCTGTTGATTCCACCTCTGACTCTTTCTTGGCCAGTTTGTCCAGTAGATTGTCCTTCTATGCCTCCACTACTCCTTCCTGCATATATGATAATACCCAGGCTACCTGGGTTGCTGCTGCTTCTTCTGCCATCTTCATTCTTATATATAAGCAAGCCACATTAACGAACACACTCATCTCCTCCATCCTTCTACTAAAGACTTGAGGTTTTGTGACCTCTACTCTGCTTCCTTGTTGCTGAAGGAGTATGGTACTAACCTACTGCTGCAGGGTTGCAATCATGGCAAGGAGTTGCTCCTCTTGAGAGATGGGTGCCAGGAAAGGTTTCTCTTGTTGCTGTTGTTAGTGGAACATACATGATGGTAATGATGATGATGATGGTGACAGTGATAATAATTCCTCATAAGAGGATAAGTGATCTTCTTCATCTGTACTTATAGCTAATTACTAACTAAGAAGATTGAAATAGTATTATCCCTAAGAAGGGAATCCCTAAGCTAGACGGGCCTTTAGGAGGTTTCCGTCATTCTCCTATATAGACTGGTCACAATGGATTGGTAGCACAGAGCTAATAGTGAAAGAACTAGTTATGAGCCCACTCAGTATAGAGGTCAGGTCTCAGGCAGGGACATGAGCTTTGTCTAGGCCATCTACCTACTGTCCCTAACTGACAGTGAAGTTCCCTTTACAGCTAGGACCCGCTATCCAAAATGCTTTCGAGTGCTGTACCCATTAGCAAGGATGATAAGAGAGTAAGTGTAAGTAAGAATGTTAAGACTGCAAGGTATGGGGTCAACAGTGGGGTATTGAGTTCTTATGTTATCGATAGGCAGTGAATGCTCTTAGTGATCACCCTAGGTAGATGTTCAAGAAGAACTTGATAGAGTTCTTCCTTGGATTGGACTACTACTTATACTATTTTACAGTGGCTGTACTACTACTAGTCTACAATCATATGTTCTTCCAGAATGTTCTATGGTCACTTGACCTTGTCATGTGATTTGGTTTCCTAAGTTCCCATGCTATTTATACCTTGACCTCATTATATGACTTGAGATTTTGGATTAAATGTTTAAATGCATAGGAGACCGTTTCCTTCTTGGGGCTCTCATAACACTATGTCTCCAGAGAAGTCAAAATAGGAGTGATCTTACTAATGTTATGTCTACTGGGGTGCAAGATCTTCACCCAGCTAAATACCTACTGCCCTACTTACTACTGCCCTAATACTATAGTTATACTATCATCCCAAGGAGAGAATCTCTAACCTAAACATCTTTCTAAAGATGCAGCATTACTCCTTTGTGTATACAGCCCACAATGGGACTTCAGTACAAGGTTTATAGAGTAAAAGGGATACAAGTAAACTACTGGGCACCACTCAATTACAAGATCAGGTCTTAGACACAATATCTGAGCTTGGTACTGTACTTCCACTATCAATCCCTAACTGATTGACAAGTCCTCTTAAGCCAAGGGCCCAGCTATGTATAGAGGTGACTAGTGATTGTAGTGACTACTGGTTGAGGGTTGAGATGGTTATGAGAGTAAGAATGAGCAAGATCCAAGGTGGACGGTGCTCTAGATGTGGAATTGAGTTCTAGTATAAGGACTTAGACTGAGATGTCTTAGAACTACTCCTAGTCCAATATTATGACTTGGCAAAACAGCTAAAGTCATTATTTACTTTACTTTACTTTTCTTTTCTTTTCCTTTCTAGACTTAGTACACAAGGATGGAGCATGAGAAAGTATCACATAACTAAATGTCACAGAGTCACAGTCAGGTGACATCACATGACTAAGTCACATAGGAACCGTGGGAAGATAGTGCACAGACCATGTAGTAGCTGTATAAGTAGTAGAGGAAATTTAACGGAAACTCCATTAAGTTCTCCTTGTTAACTCAGACTAGGAGTAGTTCTAAGACATCTCAGTCTAAGTCCTTACATCCAAGTTGACAAGGAGAACTCAATGGAGTTCTCATTTGATTATGGTATACTACTTATACATGCCCTGTGTCATAACAAAAAGCTGTCATGATATAGCCAGAAACAGCTAAGTCATTATTTATTTTCTTTTTCTTTTTCTTTTCTTTTAATTAGGAAATCAGTGGATGTGCAAGATGGAACAACCAAGAGATGTATGGGAGTTTATAAATAGAAGTAAACACAAGAGGTGTATAAGTAGTATACCATAATCAAATGAGAACTCCATTGAGTTCTTCTTGTCAACTCAGACTAGAAGGAGATCTAAGACATCTCAGTCTAAGTCCTTATACTAGAACTCAATTCCACATCTAGAGCACTGTCTGCCTTGGACCTTGCTCATCCTTACTCTCACAACCATCTTGACCCTTGACCAGTGATTATCACGATCACTAGTCACCTCCATACATAGCTAGGCCCTTGGCTTAAGGGGACTTATCAGTCAGTTAGGGACTAAAGGTAGAGACACAGTACTAAGCTCAGGTACCATGATCAAGGCCAGAACTTGCAACTGAGCATTGATAGATAGAAGTAGTAGTATTCGCCTTATAAACCTTGTGCTGGTGGTCTATTGTAATCAGTACATGCAGAGGAGTGACACTGCATCCCTAAGAAGGCATTTAGATTAGGGATCCCATCTGTTGGGTGATAGTCTAACCCTAGTATTAAGGCAGTAGTTAATAGGGCAGTAGGACTCTGGTTGGGTGAAGATCTTGTGCTCCAGTAGACATAGTATAATTAGTAAGATCAACCATTCACTCTATACCCAAGAGATGTCAACACGATGTCTCAAACACAATACAACTCTCTCATGAGCAAGTTGCTCAACCAAAAGTACATCCTTACTAAACTAAAGGCAGAATTAAAAGAAAAAAGGGGAAGAATATGTTGATGTTGTAGAAAGTTCAGGCACCTGACCCATAACTGCAGAAACAAGAAGGAAAAGGAAAAAGGGAAACCAATTCCCCAAAATAGATTTGAGATGATAGCAAGTAGGGTAATGTAGTATGGGATAAAGGGGAAGTGAAAGTAAGAAAACAGGAGACAGTAGAGAAAGGGGTGCAATGTTTCAGATGTCGGAGAATGGGATATTACAAGTGGAAGTGTTCAAATATTAAGGAGGAGAAGAAAAAAAGAAGCAAGGAAGCAGCACATGCAGTCAGTCTGCAAAAGGTGCAGCAGGAGGAAAGACTGGTGCACTTCTTATGGAGAAAGACTGTTATGAGAGCCCCAAACAGGAAAAGGTTTCCCACGCATTCAAACACTTAGTCCAAAATCTCAAAGCATACAACAGGGTCAAGATATAAATAGCAGAGGAACTTAGCAAGTCAAATCATGTAACAAGGTTAGGTGGTCATGGAACATTCTGGAAAGGACATGTGATCATGGGACTTTAGAGTATAGCCACTGTAGTAGTAGTATAAGTAAAGCTGCAATCCAATGAAGAACTCAATACCCAATGGTGACCTCACATCTTATGACCTCACCACCACTTACTCTCTTATCTTCCTCACTAGTAGGCACAGCGCTCACAAGTATTTTGGATAGCAGGCCCTAGCTGTAAAGAGGACTTCTCAGTCAGTTAGGGACTAAGGAAGGAGACTCGGTACTAAGTCCAAGTACCCTGTTCAAGTCCTGACCTTGTTATTGGGCGTTGTTCTTTACAACTTTCACTATATAAACTTGGTGCTACGCTCCATTGTGGGTAGTGTATACAGAAGATTGGTGGTTATTCCTTAGAAAGCCACTTAGTTTAGGGGTCCTCTTCTTAGGGGCAATCGCATACCAATTTGATTAGAGCAGTAGTCAGTAAGGCAGTAGGAGTCCAGACAGGTAAAGATTTTGCACCCTGTTGGACATAGCCTTAGCTAGAAACCCTGGATCAAGAATCATCTGCAATGTCAGAATCTAAATCATTACCATTACCATTACCACCACTATATAACATGTTCCAACAACAACAACAGGGGGAACTCCCCTCAGCATCTGCCTCCCACCAAACCAGAGAGGAGCAACTCCTTGCCATGATCACAACCCTGCAGCAGCAGGTTAATACCATGCTCCTCCAGCAGCAAGGGAGCAGAGTGGAGGTCGCAAGACCTCAAGTCTTTAGTGGAAAAATGGAGGAGATGAGTACATTTGTGAATGCGGCTTGACTATATATTAGAATGAAGATAACGGAGGAGGTGGCAGCAACCCAGGTGGCCTGGATATTATCATATGTGCAGGGGGGAATAGCAGAGGCATGGAAGAATAATTTGTTGGATGAATTGGCAAAGGGAGAGTCAGAAGTAGAATTGGCAGAGCAGTTATTTGCAAAGATAAGGAATGACTTTGGGAAGACATTGGAAGAAGAAAGAAAGATAGAGCAGTTGAGGACAATCAAACAAGAAGAGAGGACCTGCGACAAGTATGTACAGGAATTCAAAAAGATCACCAGGAGGAGTGGCTATGAAGGAAGACCTCTCATTGAAGAGTTTAAAAGAAGACTGAACAAGGCCATCAGGAGGAAGTTGGCCAAAGCAGAGGAACCGCCAACCACCATTGGAAAGTGGCAAGAAAGAGTGGTAAGACTAGACAGAAACCAAAGGTAGAGCAGGGCAGAAGAGAGAGTATTGGGGAGGAATGTGGCGTGCCCAGGGGGAAATGCACAGCCAAGAGAGGGAGGATCATATAGGGGAAGAAGGGGACAAATAACATAGAGAACAGGGGAAGGATACAAAGGAGGAGGAGGAGAAAATATGCTCAATAGAGAAGGAGCTAAAACAGGTCCAAGGAGAGACTCAAACGCAATAGATGTAGATAGGGGAAGAGGAGAAGATAGGACATGCTACGTATGTGGAAGGTAGGACTATATGGCCAAAAATTGCTGGGAAAAGCACAAGAAAAGGGTAATAGAAATGCCATAGGAGTCAGCAAAAGAAAATGGAGAACAGTGAGCTCTCAGCTGGCCTCCAATAATGTATATAGTGTATTGTGCCCAGAAAAACTGGGCAATCAATTAAACTTCACCAATACAACTGAGAGAGTAAGAGACATACAGTGCACACTACAGCTGTTAAGAGATGTCTGGTTGAAAGTAGGGTTAAAGAAGTTGAAAAACCATGAAGGAGTGGTAGTAAAAGCATTGCTGGATAGTGGGGCAACAGGTCTATTCATAGATACAATCTTTGCAAAGAAAAAAGGGTTCAAAATGGAAAAATTAAAAAACCCCTCTTAGTCAGGAATGTGGATGGAACAGTAAACACAGGGGGGGCCATAATGCACCAGGTCAAGTGCAATATGTTCTTCAAAGGACATATAGAGAGGGCAAGAATAGATGTGTGCAATTTGGGCAAAATGGAGTTGATACTGGGAATGCCGTGGCTAGCAGCCCACAATCCAGAAATAGATTGGGAGAAAGAGGAAGTAAAAATGATGCGTTGCCCACCTATATGTGAAAGAAAAAAGCAAGAAGGAAAGGAAAAGAAAGTAAGAAAAACAGAAAAGGATGAAGATGAGGAAGCATTAAGAAAACTGGTGCCTAGAAGATTTTGGAAGTGGAAAAGAGTATTTGGGAAAAGGGAGTCAGAGAGGATGCCAGTATGAAAGGCCTGGGACCACACCATAGAATTGAAAGAAGGGTTCATGCCAAAGAAGGGGAAGGTGTATTTACTGTCGAGAGAGGAAAGGGAAGAGGTACAAGCATTTGTAGAGGATCAATTAAGGAAAGGATACATTTGACCCTCCAAGTCACCTCAAATGTCACCAGTATACTTTGTAGCAAAAAAGGATGGCACACAGAGGATGGTACAAGACTATCGATACATAAACTAGTGGATAATAAAGAATAGGTACCCCTTACCCCTCATTGCAAATATATTGGATGGAGTAGGAAAGAGAAAGGTGTTTATGAAGCTGGATCTAAGATGGGGATACAATAATATTAGAATCAAGGAAGGAGATAAGTGGAAAGCAGCATTTACAATGCACATTGGAGCCTATGAACCCACAGTCATGTACTTTGGGTTAATGAACTCCCCTGCTACTTTCCAGACAATGATGAATGACCTGTTCAGAGATCTCATAAACCAAGGAGACACAGCGACCTTCATTGACAACATCTTAGTAGCTACAGATACGGAAGAGGGGCATGATGAGCTGGTAGAGGAGGTACTAAAGAGATTAGAGGAGAATGACCTGTTTGTGAAGCCAGAAAAGTGCAAATGGAAAGTAAGAGAGGTAGAGCTTCTGGGAGTAGTAATTGGCCCAAAAGGAGTAGAAATGCAAAAGGAGAAGGTAGAAGGAGTTCTAAACTGGCCAGTGTCTAGAAATGTCAAGGAAGTGCAAAAGTTCTTGGGCCTTACCAATTACTATAGGAGGTTTATAAAGGACTTTGCTAGAATAGCTGCACCGTTACATATGCTGGTCAAAAAGGAGCAAAGATAGAAGTGGAAAAAGGAACAGGAGGAAGCATTTGAGAGACTTAAGGCAGTGATCACCACAGAACCCGTTCCGGCCATCCCAGATATTGACAAAGAGATAAGAGTAGAGGCGGATGCCTTAGATTATGCAACAGGGGGAGTATTGTTGACAAAGTGTGAGGATGGCAAGTGGAGACCAGTGGCCTTTATCTCTAAATTGCTGAACACCACAGAACGGAATTATGAAATTCACGATAAAGAGATGCTGGCAGTGATAAGGTACCTAAAAGCGTAGAGGCATTATTTGGAGGGAGCAAAACTCAAATTTGAAATCTGGACAGACCATAAGAACCTCCAGTATTTTATGACGAGTTAGAAATTAAACCATAGACAAGCAAGATGGGCCCTGTATCTATTAAGATTTAATTTTACATTAAAACATGTTCCAGGAAAAAGCATAGAAAAGGCAGACAGATTAAGTAGGAGACTGGACTGGCAGGAGGGGGTAGAAAAAGACAATAAGAATCAGAAGCTAGTAAAGCCAGAATGGATTAGGGGAGTAGAAACAATAATAGAAGAGGAGAACCTAAAGGAAAGAATCAAAAGGGTGCAGGAGGGGGATGAGAAGGTAGTAAAAGCAGTAGAAGAGTTGAAAAAGGCAGGAGTAAAAACATTGAAAGATGAAGAATAGAAAATAGAGAATAGGATAGTAATGAAGAAAGGAAGGATATACATGCTGGAGGGGGACCTCAGGAGAGAAATAATACAATTGCACCACAATACCCTAGTAGGAGGGCATAGAGGGAGATAAAAGATGGTAGAGTTGATTGCCAGGAATTACTGGTGGCCAGGAGTAACGAAAGAGGTGGAAAGATATGTAGATGGATACGATGCTTGTCAAAGATACAAGAACCGGAGCAAGGCGCCAGCAGGAAAATTGATGCCCAATGTAATCCCAGAAAAGCCATAGAGTCATATACCGGTAGATTTTGTCACCAAACTACCATTAGCCCAGGGATATGATGCAATCTTAGTAGTATGCAACTGTTTTAGTAAAATGGCATATTTTATAGCAACAACAGAGAAAGCATTGGCAGAGGGACTCGCAAAGCTGTTCTGAGATCATGTATGGAAATTGCATGGACTTCCAGAAAGCATTATATCAGATAGGGGAGCACAGTTTATGGTGGGAATGATAAGGGAGTTGAATAACTTGTTGGGAATCCAGACAAAACTCTCAACAGCCTATCACCCTCAAATGGATGGGCAGACAGAGAGAATAAACCAGGAGTTAGAACAATATCTAAGGGTCTTTATCAACTATAGATAAGAGCAGTGGCTGGATTGGTTAGGAATGGCGGAATTCGTATACAATAACAAAATCCATGCAGTAACAAAAACATTGCCATTCAAAGTAAACTATGGTCAAGACCCAAGGATGGGTTTTGAAGGGAGAAGAAAGGGGAAGTACAAAGTGGTAGGAAAATTCATAGAAAGGATGAAGAAAATCCAAGAGAAAGCAAAAGTAGTATTAGGAAAAGCGCAGGAAGAAATGAAGAAGTTTGCAAATAGAAGGCGAGGAGAGGGAGAGGAGTACAGAGTAGGAGACTTAGTATTACTAAGTACAAAGGACTTGAAGTGGCAGATGAAAGAGAGAAGATCAGAAAAATTGACGGAACATTTTGTGGGCCCTTACAAAGTCAAGGGAATCATCTCTAGTAATGCAATAGAATTAGAACTACCTAAGTCCATTAAGATACACCCGGTAGTTAATGCAAGTAGAGTATGACTCTATAAACCACAGGTAGAAGGACAAAAGAGGACACCACCAAAACCAGTCATTATCAAAGGAGAAGAGGAATTTGAGGTGGAAAAAATCTTAAACAAGAGAATAGTAAGAGGAAAGAAAAAGTTCCTGGTAAGATAGAAGGGCTACATGGTGGAAGAAGACATCTGGGAAAATAAAGAAATTTGGAAAATGCAAAAGAATTGGTAGAAGAGTTTGAGAAGGAGTACAGGGAAGAAGTTGAAGAACTAAGGCAACAGGAGCAGGAAGAAGAAGAAAAGGAGTTCAGTCAGGAATTACCTAGGGAATTCATGGCAAAACTACTATATGGATGGAGGAGAAGAAGATACAAAAAGGAGAGGGAAAAGAGATAGGACAAAAATTGGGATCAATGGAAAAATTTCTTGGGATAAGGAAACTTGAAGGGGGGGCCATGTTATAAGAGCCCCAAACAGGAAAAGGTTTCCCACGCATTCAAACACTTAGTCCAAAACCTCAAAGTATACAATGGAGTCAAGATATAAATAGTAGGGGAACTTAGTAAGTCAAATCATGTGACAAGGTCAGGTGGTCATAGAACATTCTAGAAAGGACATGTGACCATGGGACTTTAGAGTACAGCCACTGTAGTAGTAGTATAAGTAAAGCTGCAATCCAACGAAGAACTCCATCGAGTTCTTCTTGAACATCCATCTAGGGTGATCACTAAGGACATTTACTGTCTATCAATAACAAAGATGCAGGAATACAGTGGCACACAGGGAATGCCCCCAAAAAGTGCAACACTGGAGTAGAGAGGATGAACAACCAAATGGGAGGTTGTAACATTTGTGGAGTGCGGAGGGTGCAACTACAAAGATACCAAGACATATAAAAACCAAGGGCAAGGGTTCATCCCTGGTGAGCAATTAAGAAATGTATGGTATGACAGCTGCCTCAAGGCATGGAAATGGAAAAGGGACATGGCAGAAAAGAGAGAGGCAGTTGACATAAAGTATAGTCAGTGCAGAAGGAAGAACATAGTCGAGGGGATACCAGAGAAAGATAGAAAGAAAATTTTGTGCCCAGAATATGGAACAGGAAGGAAGCAGCTATGGTGGGATTGGAGAATAGTGGCGTACCCAGAAAATGGAGAAGCACAACAAAGCAGTGTACAAAAAGAAATTCCGGAAGGCACAACAAAAGGAGAGAACACACAAAGAGACATCAGGAGAACACTCAAAATGTTAAGAGAAGTATGGCTAGATATAGGGGTAGAAAAGGTAGACATATATGAAGGCATAATAGTGAAAGCACTCTTGGATAGTGGCATGACAGGAATGTTTATAGACAAAAGGATGGTAGTAAAACACAGGTTTAAGCTGCAGAGATTAGAAAGACCAGTGGTAGTCAGAAATGTAGATGGGACAAACAATAGTGGAGGGGCTATTATACACCAAGTAAAAGTAAATGTGTACTACAAAAACCATATAGAAAGGATGAGGATGGATGTGTGTGATCTAGGAAAAATAGATAAAATATTGGGGATACTGTGGTTGCAAGCACACAATCCAGAAATTAATTGGAAAACAGAGGAGGTCAAGATGACAAGATGCCTTCCATTATGTAGGAGGGATACAAAATTGAACAAAAGGCAGAAAGCAAAAAAAGGAAAAAGAGTAGCAATACTGAAAGAAGAGAAAATAGTAAGATGGGTGATAGACAATAAGGAGGATTGGGGCAGTGAGGAAGAAGTTGAAGCAGACTATAAGAAGATTGAAGAAATGGTGCCAAAGAGATTTCTCAGATGGAGAAAGGTGTTTGGGAAGGTGGAGTCAAAAAGGATGCCAATAAGGAAAATTTGGGATCATACCATAGATCTCAAAGAGACATTCAAACCACAAAAGAGAAGAATCTACCCTCTATCCAAAAACAAGAGGGAAGAAGCTCAGAACTTTGTGAACAATCAACTAAAAAAGAGATATATTAGACCATCAAAGTTCCCTCAGATATCACTAGTATTCTTTGTAGGCAAGAAAAATGGGAGTAAGAGAATGATAATGGACTACTGCAACCTAAACAACCAAATAGTGAAGAATAACTACCCACTTCCATTAATCACAGACCTAATTGACAATATGGGGAGTAAACAAGTATTCACGAAAATGGATCTATGGTAGAGGTTCAACAATGTAAGGATTAAGGAAGGAGATAAGTAGAAGAGAGCATTCATGACCCATATAGGGTTCTTTGAGCTGACAGTCATGTTTTTTGGAATAATGAATTCACCAGCCACATTTCAAGCAACGATGAATGAAATTCTGAGAGACATGATTAATAAAGGGAAAGTAGCAGCCTTTGTGAACAATGTGCTAGTAGAAATAGAAATAGAAGAAAAACATGATGAAATTGTGGAAGAAGTACTGAAAAGGTTGAAAGAAAATGACTTGTATATCAAGCCAGAAAAATATGTGTAGAAGGTACAAAAAATTGGGTTCTTGGGAGTCATTATAGGGCCTGATGGGATCGAAATAGAAAAGAAGAAGGTGGATGAAGTACTAAGTTGGCTAGAGCCAAAGAATATGAAAGATGTTAGGAAGTTTTTAGGCCTTGTCAACTATTACAGAAGGTTTATCAAAAATTCACTCAAGTAGCAAGGCCAATGAATGTGCTGATGAGAAAAGATGTAAAGTGACAGTGGAAAGAAGAGCAGCAGAAAGTATTTGACAAGCTCAAAAGGATCTTTATGACTAAACCAGTACTGGCAGCTCTAGATCTAGACAAAGAATTCAGGGTGGAAGCAGATGCTTCAAACTACACTACTAGAGAAGTATTATCAATGAAGGGTTCCAATGAGCTGTGGAGGCTGGTTGCTTTTATTTCTAAATCTCTAAGTAATATAGAAAGAAACTATGAGATTCACAACAAAGAAATGTTAGTGGTAGTCAGATGTCTGGAAGCATAGAGACATTTCTTGGAAGGAGCAACAATGAAATTTGAGATTTAGACAGATCACAAAAATCTTGAGTACTTCATGAAGGCAGAAAAATTGAATAGAAGACAAGCCAGATGGGCATTGTACCTATTGAGGTTCAATTTTACATTAAAACATATTCCAGGGAGTAGAATGGGAAAAGTGAATAGCTTAAGTAGGAGGCCAGACTGGGAAGTAGAAGTAGAAAGGGACAATGAGAATGAGACATTGGTAAAACCTGAGTAGTTAGAAGTCAGAAGAACAGAAAGGGTAGAAGTAATTGTAGAAGGAGTGGATTTGTTGGAGAAAGTAAGGAAGTCAAAGGTAAAAGATGATGAAGTAGTCAAAGCAGTAGAAGAAATAAAATAAGCAGGAGTAAAGATGCTGAGAGATGAAGAATGGAGGGAAGTAGATAGCATAATGTATAAGGAGAGAAAGGTGTATGTACCAAAAGATAATATATTGAGGGCAGAAATAATTAGACTGCACCATGATATGCCGGTGGGAGGATATGGAGGACAGTGGAAAATGGTAGAGTTGGTCACTTGAAACTTCTGGTGGCCAGGGGTAACTAAGAAGATGAAATAATATGTGAAAGGGTGCAACTCCTGCCAGAGAAAAAAAACCACACAGAATAGCCAGTAGGCAAATTAATGCCCAATTCAATACCTGAGAAACCTTGGACATATATATTAGCAGATTTTATCACCAAACTGCCAATAGCACAGGGATATGACTCAATCTTAGCAGTAGTAGACAGATTAACAAAAATAGTCCATTTCATCCCTACTACAGAGAAAACATTGGCAGAAGAGCTAGTTAGGTTGTTTAGAGACAATGTGTGGAAGCTGCATGGGTTACTCTAGAGCATCATCTCAGATAGAGGACTACAGTTTGTGGCAGGAATAATGTGGGAGCTGAATAGGATGTTGGGAATTGAAAGTAAACTGTTGACAGTGTTCCACCCTCAAATAGACAGACAAATGGAGAGGGTTAATCAGGAACTAGAACAGTACTTAAGAATGTTTATTGACCATAGGTAAGAACAGTAGCCAGATTGGTTAGGAACAGCAGAATTTGCTTACAACAATAAAGCATACTCAAGTACCAAAATATTACCCTTTAGGGCAAACTATGGACAAGATCCCAGAATGGGGTTTGATATGAGAAGGAAAGGGAAATATAAGGGGACAGAAAAGTTCATAACAAAAATGAAAGAAATTCAGGAGGAAGCAAAAGTGGCACTAGAGAAAGTACAGGAAAAAAATAAAAAAGTATGTAGATAGAAAGAGAGCAGAAGTCAATGAGTATAAAGTAGGAGACTTAGTAATGCTAAGTACTAAGGATCTGAAATATTAGATGGCCAGGAGGAGGACAGAGAAATTGATGGAAAGATTTGTAGGCCCTTATAGAATAAAGAAGATTGTATCATTGAACATAGTAGAATTAGAACTACCTAGTACAGTAAAAATACACTTGGTAGTTAACGTCAGTAGAATACAAAGATATATAGAACAGGTAGAGGGGCAGAGAAAGGAACAACCAGCTCCAGTAGTAATCAAGGAAGAAGAGGAGTGGGAAGTGGAAAGGATCCTGAATAAGCAGAGGATATAAGGAAAAGACAAGTACCTAGTATGATGGAAGGGATTCACGGCAGAATCAGATACCTGGGAAGAGAGGTATCACAAACTTCATTTGGACCATAACTCCAGGAATACTTGACCTATTTCGACGATCTAAATGGCCACCAAAATCCCTTAAGAAGACCTTTCAAACGGTACCAAAAACGTCTCAAAGCAATCAGTATTCACTGAGTTATCAGCAGATCAGTCAGTGATCACCAAGTTACCAGACACTAAATTGCTGATATCTCAGGAACCACTTAATGTAATCATTTGCTTCAACAACCATCGTGAAGCTCTCTTCAATGCGCTTCTTTCGGCTATAAATAGATCCCAAGGCGATAAGATCCCATGGAGATACAAGGTCCTCAATGTTTGCACATGACAACTGATCTTTATCCATAGATTATCATCTGTCCTTGAATAGAACAAAGGACTGCCCT
>Ga0153928_1000573_pt1 | contig 17798 bp, 15 predicted proteins | sample TSNJ012MetaG_FD_106656 | JGI IMG/M metagenome (GOLD analysis project Ga0153928, IMG submission 106656) | Attine ant fungus gardens microbial communities from New Jersey, USA - TSNJ012 MetaG | ecosystem: Host-associated > Fungi > Mycelium > Unclassified | place: USA: New Jersey, Wharton State... | reverse complement strand
CCTGTTGCGAACTTCGGGTTCAAAGCGGCACTAGAATCATAGAGTTGCTAGTGTCCTTCGATTCCGAAGTTCGCTACGGAGCGTGCGGCAAAATCAAGCGAACTTCGGAATCGGGACACTAGCGGAACGGTCCTTCACGAAGAATTGCTAACCGGCGGATCGCATCCGGCAGAAACGCTTGTGGCTCAATAAAGAAGTCCCCGAGCGACTCCCCCGAGAGATCGCCGCTGACGAGATCGTGACGAGCTTGTTCCATCGACGCGAAATAGTCGCGCCAGTCTGCTTCGAAGCGTGGCTGGTTGGCCGCGAAGGTCACGCCGCAAACGAACGTTGCCATTGCGACGCCAAAACGGTGGTCAGCCATGCGCCAGGCCGCCGCCAGGGTTGCCAGCCAGAACACGACGGCGGCGGTGCCGTAGCGGGGGCCCACGCCGTATTCGAACCGCGTGTAGGCCACGACGGCGCCTTCGATCAGCGCAAAGGCCGCCAAACCAAGCAGCGCCGCCGTGCGGCCGTCGCAGGCTCCATCGACAGACCGTTTGACGGCCAATCCCAGCAAGAATGCAAAGGCGAGCAGCCCGAGCAGGCCCGCGCTCGCCGCTCCGCCGAACGGCAATCCGATGAAGTTAAAAATCAACGTCAACGAACGCAGCGGCGCGAAGCCGTATATGGCATCGGTCGATGGCCACGTCGCGTCCAGATAAACTATCGCGAGCAAAAGATGAAAGAGAGCAAGCGGAACAAAGGCACGATAGCGGCCGGTAAGCGCGGCGACGAGCCAGAGCGGAAAGATCAAGAAAATCCCGCTTCCGAGGCTGAATACGGCGAGAAAATCGGCCGCGGCCGCGAGGCAGAGCGCGGCCGTCGATCCGACGCTCATCGCTGCAAGCGCCACCAGCGCAAACAGGTGCACCAAGCTCATTTGCACCTGAAACGCGGAAGCAAGGTTGGGCCATTGACACGTCGACCAGTCGAGGCCGAGCGCGATAAGGAAAACGATGCCGGCGTGGCGTGCGGTGTCGGCGCAAAGCGCGGCGATCCCCGCGGCCGTCAACGCGAGCGTCGCGTAGATGACCAAAATCGGCATCACGCCGCCCATCCGAAAGAACATCGCGTCGGCAAAAAGCACGAGCCGCGTCGTCAGGATGCGATGCTCGTTGTGAAGCGCGAACAGATCGGTCCATCGGTAGAGGCCATCGAGATAGCGGAAATAATCGTTCTCGATGAACGTCCATTGGTCGAAGTAGGGCAACGGCTCGATCAGCTCGAGGCCGAGCCGGAAGGAGGAGATCGCGAACCAGAGCGAAAGGCCGGTGGCCGCGGCGACCGTCAGTGCGGGACCGATGCGCAGCGCCGCAACATCGGACGCATCAGCGGCCCGGCTCCCCGGCATCGGTTCCCCCATGGGCGAAGGCGCGTATTATACTAACGGAACAAGCAATAATCCATCGGTCGTCATCGCCCGCGAAAGCGCGCGATCCAGTACTCCGCTAGCTCTCAAACAAAACTGGGACGGCGGCGTTTACTGGGAGCCCCGCTTTCGCGGGGCATGACGAGTCAGGGTCCAGATCGCGTCACACCATAGCGGGGGCGCGGGCCTGTTCGCGAATTTTTGTCAAAGTCGTGGTCGGCGTGATCGCGTCCGGGTCGATCTTGAGATGAACGATGGCGGGCTTGCCCGATTGTTCCGCCGCCCGGAAGGCGGCGGCAAAATCCGCGGTCTTTTCCACCGTCACGCCGAAACCGCCGAAGGCGCGCGCGTAAGCCGCGAAGTCGGGATTGCGCAGCGACGTGCCCGACACGCGGCCGGGATATTCGCGCTCCTGATGCATGCGGATCGTGCCGTAGATGCCGTTGTCGCAAATGATGATGACGATCGGCAGCCCGTACATCACGGCGGTGGCGAACTCCTGGCCGTTCATGAGGAAGTCGCCGTCGCCGTTGACCGAGATGACGGTGCGCTCGGGATAAAGCCGCTTCATCGCGACCGCGGACGGCATGCCGTAGCCCATCGACGCGGAGGTGGGCGCGATGTGCGCGGCAAACCGGCGGAAGCGGTAGAAACGATGGATCCAGGCGGCGTAGTTGCCGGCGCCGTTGCACAGGATCGTGTCCGCGGGGAGGTTCTCGCGCAGCCACACCATCACGGCGCCCAGGTTCACCGCGCCGGGCTGCCCGGTCGGGGCGTCGGTCCACTGGAGAAATTCCGCGTGCGCGGCACGCGTCTCCTCCCGCCAGGGCAGCGACGCCGGCGGCGTGAGCGTCTCGGCCATGGCCGCGAAGGCGACGGGACTGGCATGGATGGCGAGATGCGGGCGATAGAGGCGCCCCAGTTCCTCGGCGCCGGGGTGCACGTGCACCATCTTGGTGCGCGGCGCCGGAATATCGAACAGCGCGTAGCCCTGTGAGGGGATTTCGCCGAGCCGCCCGCCGACAAGCACCACGAGATCGGCTTGTTTGATGCGCGCCACGAGCTTGGGGTTGGGCCCGATGCCGAGGTCGCCGGCGTAGCACGGGTGGAGCGGGTCGAAGAGCGGCGCGCGGCGATAGCTGGTGACGACCGGCAGGGCAAATCGCTCGGCGAACCGTTTGATCGTCGCGCACGCCGTTTCCGTCCAGCGGCTGCCGCCGAGAATGAGCAGCGGGCGATCGGCCGCCGCTATGAGCCGCGCGAGTTCGGCCATCTCCGGTGCGCCCGGCCAGGTCTCGATCGGTTCGAAGGCGGGGAGCGCCGGCGATGTCACGCGCTCGGTGAGCATGTCCTGCGGCAGCCCGATCACCACCGGGCCGGGCCGGCCGCTGGTCGCCGTATAGAACGCGCGCGAGACGATTTCCGTGAGGCGGGAGGCGTCGTCGATTTCGGTCGCCCATTTGGCGATGCTGCCGAAGGCGCCGCGCACGTCGATTTCCTGGAACGCCTCGCGCTCGCGCGTCTCGCGCGCGACCTGGCCGACGAACAGGATCATCGGCGTGGAATCCTGGCGTGCGATGTGGATGCCGGGCGAGGCGTTGGTGGCGCCGGGACCGCGCGTGACGAAGCAGATACCGGGCCGGCCGGTCGCCTTGCCGACCGCCTCCGCCATCATGGCGGCGCCGCCCTCCTGCCGGCATACGGTGAGCGCGATGTCGCGATCGACCATGGCGTCGAGCACGGCGAGATAGCTCTCGCCCGGCACGCAGAAGGCGTGCCGCACGCCGTTGAGCACGAGCTGGTCGACCAGCGCTTCTGCGGCAGTCCGCATATTTCCGTGAGCACGCATGCTTTTGTCCTCACATGCCAAACATGGCGATTTCGGTGTAGGCGAGATCGCCCAGGCGCGGCCGCTGGGGCCCGCGGAAATACCTGGGCATCTTCTGATCGAAATATTTGCCGATGAGCCCGGGGATCGGGCCGTTGGCGTCGAGGATCAGGAACGGCCGTCCGTGCCGTGCCAGATATCGCGCGAGCGGCCCGGCGAACCGCACGCAGTCGGCAACGTCACGGCAATAGACAAGCTGGGCGCACGGGATGCCCTTGACCGAGCGCAGGCGGAACACGAACGGATAGGCGCGCTCGTCGGTCTCGATCCATAGGGCCGCGCATCCGTAGCCGGCGTGATCGAGCAGCACCTGGCGCTCGAACGCTGCAAACGACGAACGCGGACTCGCGTCGGCCGGAAGGATGCGTGCGCGTGGGCCGCGCGCGAACATCTGCAAGGCGAGCGCCGCAACGAACGTGCCGGCGGCGTAGCAGGTATAGCGATGCGCCTGGAGGATGGGACGCGTGTGCGCCTCGGCCGTCAGGTTTAGAAATGTGACGTCTTTGCGGCTGATCGCCTGCGAGATCAGCAGGCTCGCGTAGCTGCGGAAGGCGGGCTCGACGCACCAGCTCGAGACATTGCCGCGCACGTGCGTGCCGTCGCCGCCCGGCACCGTCGCCGAGATCATGAGAACGACGCCGACCGGGCCGTTGCCGTCGTCGAGCATGTAGCCGTAGCGCGGCGCGGAGGGCGGCGTCACATGCGCGGCGAGGCGCGCCAGCACGTCCTGCCAGAAGCGGCGGGTGCGGCGCGGCGCGAAGCTGCGCGTGAGAAGTTCCACGACATCGTTAACGTCGCCGTCCGCGATCTGACGAAAGCGGACGCGCGGAAGGACCTTTGGGGAATCGAGCATTGACCATAATCACGCAGCGAACTTGAACGCGTTCGCAGTGCGAGTATACCCGCGCATGGGCGTAAACATAGGTGCGGTGCGATGACAGTGAAATTAACGATAATGTCGGAGATGCAGCAGATCGCGAAGGAACAGGACAAACATTTGTCTTCGCTCACCGACGATCTGGTGCTGCTCGATTCCGGTTTCGACTCGCTGTGCTTCGCGATTCTGGTGGCGCGGCTCGAAGACAAGCTCGGTTTCGATCCGTTCACCCTCGCCGACGACACCACGCTTCCGCTGACCTTCGGCGATCTCGTGCGGGTCTACGACAATGCCCACGCAGATGCCGCCGGGTGACGCACGGCCGCTGCGCGACTTCCTCAACGAGGCGGCGAACGGCGAAGAGCGCTTTCTGCACGGCCGCCGCGCCAGCGTCGCGCTCGGCGAACTCACGCACGGCTCTTCCCTCGGCGGCGACCTCGCCGCGCTCGACGGCGCCTGCGTGCTCGTGCTCACGCGCGATCAGCTCACCACCGCGTTGACCCTGATCGAGCTCGACGGCGTCGCGCAGCGGATGATTCTCTGCCCGGCGGATTTTCCCCTCGAGCATCTGCCGGTCGTAGTCGCCAAGGCCGGCGTCGACGCGATCGTCGCCGACGAAGATACGGCCGACCTCGCTCCGCTCGCCGTGCCGCTGCACGTCACCTGCACGCCGGCGATCGCGCCCGACGCGGCAACGCAGCCGGGCGGGCGGCGAACCGAATGGATTCTCTTCACCTCCGGCACCACCGGCATTCCCAAGATGGTGGTGCACACGCTTGCAAGCCTCACCTCGGCGATCAAACCGCGGGCGCGGCGCGACGGCCGCATCGTCTGGGCCACGTTCTACGACATCCGCCGCTACGGCGGGCTGCAGATCCTGCTGCGCGCAGTGCTCGACGGCGGCTCGCTGGTGCTCTCCGACCCGCAGGAGCCGATCGCCGAGCATCTTGCGCGATTGGGAAGCCATGGCGCCACCCACGTGACCGGCACGCCGTCCCATTGGCGCCGCGTACTCATGAGCCCGGCCGCGCACGCGATGGCGCCGGGCTACGTGCGCCTGTCCGGGGAGATCGCCGATCAGGCGGTTCTCGACAATCTGCATGCGCTCTATCCGCACGCACGCATCGTGCACGCATTCGCATCGACCGAGGCCGGCGTCGGCTTCGAGGTCGCCGACGCCCGCGAGGGCGTGCCGGCGAGCACCATCGCGGATCCCGCCAACGGCGTGAAACTGAAAATCGAGGATGGCTCGCTGCGCATTTCCTCTCCCGGCAACGCGGGCCACTACCTCGGCGACGGCGACTTGCCGCTCGCCGGCCCCGACGCCTTCGTCGACACCAACGACATGATGGAGCTGCGCGACGGTCGTTATTATTTCATCGGCCGGCGCGGCCGTATCGTCAACGTGGGCGGCCTTAAGGTTCATCCCGAGGAAGTCGAGGCGGTGATCAACCGTCATCCGGCCGTGCGCGTTTCGCTGGTGCACCCGCGCCGCAACGCGATCACCGGAGCGGTGGTGGTCGCCGATGTCGTGTTGCGCGACCATCTCGACGGCGACGGCGCGCACGCCGACGGCGTGCGGCAGGAGATCGTCGAGCTGTGCCGCGGCCAGCTCGCGCGCCACAAGGTGCCCGCCGCCGTGCGGTTCGTCCCGTCGCTGACCTTCTCGGCCAGCGGCAAGCTGGCGCGCCACCATGCGTAACGTCATCGTCACCGGCGGCAGCCGCGGCCTCGGCCTCGGCATCGTGCGCAAGCTCGCGGGCGAGGGCTATCGCGCCATCGCGATCGCGCGCAAGAGCAACGATCAGATCGCCGCGGCGATGGAGAAAACAAAGTGCGCGAACGGGGGCGCGGTGCATTTCCTCCCGTTCGATTTCGGCGACGTCGACGACATCCCCGAGCTGGTCAAAAATTTGCGCCGCGAGTTCGGCCCGATCTACGGGCTCGTCAACAACGCGGCGCTCGGCTTCGACGGCGTGCTCGCCAATATGCACAACGCGCGCATCGAGCACCTGGTGCGCGTGAACACCGTGGCGCCGATCGTGCTGACCAAATACGTGGTGCGCTCGATGATGTCGGAGCGCTGCGGGCGGGTGGTCAACGTCGCCTCTATCATCGGCTTCACCGGCTACAGCGGGCTGTCGGTCTACGGCGCCACCAAGGCCTCGATGATCGGCTTCACCCGTTCGCTCGCGCGCGAGGTCGGCCAACTCGGCGTCAACGTGAACGCGGTGGCGCCCGGATTCATCGACACCGAGATGACGCAAGGGCTCGACGACAAGCAGCGCGCCCAGGTGGCGCGGCGCAGCGCGCTCCGCCGCCTGCCGGAGGTCGACGACGTGGCCTCGACGGTCGCGTTCCTCCTCGGCGACGGCGCGAAGAACATCACCGGCACGGTGATGACGGTCGACGCGGGCAGCACGGCGTAATCTTCTTCGTAGGATGGGTCGAGCCGCGCAGCGGCGAAACCCATCGATGGGACTTTGATGGGTTTGCTTCGCTCAACCCATCCTACAAACGCACTGCCCCGCTGCAGATACGACCGTATAGCTCAGCGTCCATCCGGACGAAGGCGTCACGCCCCCGGTCGTTGAAATAGATCGGCTCGGCGCTCAAGGCGGGATCGTAGCTCGGCGTAGCGGCCTTGGCGTGCTTGAACGTGCCGGTGACCGCGATCTCGCGGCGGATCGTGAGAAACAACGGGCGCGCGTAAGGTGGCAGGCGCTCGACAAGGTGCCGGCGCAAGGCGGCAAGATCGATCGCGCCGTCGGCGACCACCACCGCCAGGCCGGCCTTGCCGTCGCAGCCCGGGATTTCGACGCCGGTCACCGACGCATCGACAATGCCGTCGAATGCGCAGAGCGCCGCAGCGACCTCGGAGGTCGCGACGTTTTCGCCCTTCCAGCGGAAAGTATCGCCGATCCGGTCGACGAAATAGAAGAAGCCCTTTTCGTCGCGGCGCATCAGGTCGCCGGTGCGAAACCACGCATCGCCCGGCGCGAACACGTCCCGGAGGATTTTCTTCTCGGTGTCTTCGCGACTGGTGTAGCCCCTGAAGCGGCGCCCGACGTCGCCGCGCTCGGTGCCGATGCGGCCGAGCGCCTCGCCGGTTTCGTTCGGCCCGCACTTGACGCAGAAGCCGCGTTCATCGCGCAGCGGCGCGCCGGCCGCGACGTCGAACTTCACCAGCACCGCCGGGAGCCGATGGGCCAGGAACGACGGCGCGCGGCCGATCGCGCCCGGCTTGCCTTCCACATTGAACAGCGTGACGTTGCCTTCGGTCGCGGCGTAGAACTCGAGGATGCGCGGGATGCGGAAGCGCGTTTCGAAATTCCGCCACACGTCGAGCCGCAGCCCGTTGCCGCAGGCGAGCCGCAATTGATGCGCGCGCTCGAGCGGATACGGCGCGGCCTTCACGAGGTAACGGCACAACTCGCCGATGTACTGGAACAGGGTGCAGTCGAAGCGCACCACGTCGTCCCAGAACTCGCGCGCGGAAAACTTTTCGCGCACGAACACCGAGCCGCCGCCCACCAGCACCGAGCCGATGGCGGCGACGCCGCCGATGCTGTGATACATGGGCAGGCAGTTGTACATGCGATCGCGCGGCTGCGTGTTCATCAGTCCGGCAAACCAACAGCTCCACAGCAGAATGCGGCCGTGGTCGATGTTGGCCGCCTTGGGCAAGCCGGTGGTGCCGGACGTGTAGATGTAGAGCGCGAGGTCGTCGACCGTGATCGGGCGCCGTTCGGCGTCGGCGAGCGGTTCGGCGGGGAGCCGTTCAACCGCGTCGTCGATGCGCGGCCGGGCGTGCGCAGCGTCGCCGTGCGCCCAGAGTTGGGCCCGGCCGGCGAGATGCGGCAGCGCGGACGTGAATGATTCGGCGAGACCGGCGGCCACGATGACGTGCTTCGGCGCGACCACGTCGATGCAATGGGCGAGCGCGGGGCCGGTAAGGTTGGTGTTGAGCAGCGCGACGACGCCGCCCACGCGGCTGATGCCGAGCCAGACCGCCAGATACTCCGGGCAATTGGGCATGAGCAGAGCGACCACGTCGCCCTTGGCGACGTTCTCTCGCAATGCCCAGCGCGCGTAGCGGTTGGCGCGCCCGGCGAGCGCGCGATAGTCGAGGCGCTCATCGCGCGACAGCAGCGCCGGCGCGTCGCCCTGGGTCTGCGCCAGGTCGTCGACGATATCGGCGAGCGTGCGCGCAGGCTGCGCGGCGATGCGCGCCGTCATCTCCAGCGCGCGCAGCCAATCCTTGGCAACGGTTCGATCGCCGCCGGCCGGGGCCGGCCTCGCCTCGGTCTTCGCTTCCATCGATCACGTCTGCCCCGCCGCCGTTGCGGCAGCAATCGAGGAGTGCCCGGATGGTAAATGCGGCGCCCATGCGGCGCGTCGCCGCGTCTCATATTAACGTTAGTTTGCGCCACCGCTGTTGTTTGCTCGAAGCCGCGCGTATCGACACCCAGGACAGGGTCGACGGCACGGGCTTTGCAACGGCTTTGAGTTAACGCGCGCGCTGTCCCATTTCGCCGCCGAGCGCGCGCCCTGTGCGGCGCCAACGTCAGGTGGTCCGATGAAGCCCGAAACGATCGCAATCCACGGCGGCTACGAGGTCGAGCCGACCACCCGAGCGGTGGCGGTGCCGATCTATCAGACCGTGGCCTACGCGTTCGACAGCGCCGACCACGGCGCGGCGCTGTTCAATCTCGAAGCCGAGGGCCACCGCTACAGCCGCATCAGCAATCCGACCACCGCCGTGCTCGAGGAGCGCGTTGCCGCGCTCGAAGGCGGCGTCGAGGCGCTCGCCACCAGCACCGGGCAGGCGGCGCTGTATTATTCCATCCTCAACGTCGCCCGCCGCGGCGCCAACATAGTCTCGGTGCCGCAACTCTACGGCACGACGCATACGCTGTTCGCGCACATCCTGCCGCAGCAGGGCCTCGCCGTGCGTTTCGCCGCTTCCGACAGCCCCGACGCGATCGAGGCCCTAATCGACGACGAGACCCAGGCGGTCTTCTGCGAAAGCGTCGGCAATCCGGCGGGCAACATCTGCGATCTCGAGGCGCTCGCCGAGGTCGCACATCGGCACGGCATCCCGCTGATCGTCGACAACACGGTCGCGACGCCGATCCTGCTGCGGCCGTTCGATTACGGCGCCGACGTGGCGGTCCATTCGCTGACCAAATTCATGGGCGGCCATGGCACCACGCTGGGCGGCATCATCATCGACAGCGGCAAGTTCCCGTGGCGAGCGCACAAGCGGCGCTTCCCGATGTTCAACGAGCCGGACGCGTCCTATCACGGCCTTGTCTACACCGACCATTTCGGCGCCGCCGCGTACATCGCGCGGTGCCGCAGCGTATTTCAGCGCACGACCGGGGCGGTGCTCTCGCCGCTGAGCGCCTTCCTGCTGCTGCAAGGCATCGAGACGGTGGCGCTGCGGGTCGAGCGCCACGTCGAAAACGCGGCCAGGGTGGCCGAATTCCTGCGCAACGATCCGCGCGTCGCCTGGGTCAATTATTCGGGTTTCACCGACAGCCCATATCACGCGCTGGCGCGCAAATATCTCGGCGGCCGCGCGTGCTCGCTGCTCACCTTCGGCATGCGCGGCGGCTTCACGGCGGGCAGACAATTCTACGACGCGCTCAAGCTCATCAAGCGGCTGGTCAACATGGGCGATGCCAAGTCGCTCGCCTGCCACCCGGCCTCCACCACCCACCGGCAGATGTCGGCGGAGGAGCAGGCGAAGGCCGGCGTGAAGCCCGAGATGATCCGGCTGAGCATCGGCATCGAGCACATCGACGACATTCTCGGCGACCTCGACCAGGCGCTCTCCGCGGCGGACCAGCGCACCATGGTGGCCGCCGAATAGGCCCGTTCGGAGAAAGTGCGATGCGCATATCGCTGGATGAAGGCCGCTCCACCAGCCGCATCCCGGCGGGCCCGCAGCGGCGGCCGCGCGCCGTGCCGCCGCAAGTGCGCACGGCGGAGGCTGATTACCTCGACATCGGCCTCGTCAACAACATGCCGGATGCGGCGCTGGAAGCGACCGAGCGGCAATTCATCGGTCTCATCAACGGCGCGGCGGGCGAGCGCCGCATCCGCCTGACGCTCTATTCGCTGCCGGAGATCGCGCGTGCCGGCGCCGCGCGCGAGCGGTTGGCGCTGCGCTATGCGCCGATCGAAGAGCTGTGGGACCGCCGTCTCGACGGCCTGATCGTCACCGGCACCGAGCCGCGCGCGCCCCACCTGCGTGAGGAGCCGTACTGGCGCACGCTGACGAAAGTCGTCGATTGGGCGGAAGCGAACACGCGCTCGACCATCTGGTCGTGTCTCGCCGCCCATGCGGCCGTGCTTCACACGGATGGGATCCCCCGCCATCCCCTCGCCGAGAAATGCTTCGGCGTCTTCGATTGCAGCCGGCGCGCAGATCTCGCCCTCATGAATGGGCTTCCGGCGCGCGTCGCTATACCCCACTCGCGCTGGAACGAGTTGCGCGAGGAGGAACTGGCGGCGGCCGGATACCGCATCCTGACGCGGTCGGACGCGGCGGGCGTCGATATGTTTGCACGCGAAGGCAGCAGCCTGTTCATCTTCTTCCAGGGACACCCGGAATATGAAGCGCGCACGCTGCTGGGCGAATATCGCCGCGACCTGCGCCGCTTCCTGCGCGGCGAGCGCGAGACCTACCCGTCGATCCCGCACGGCTATTTCGACGAACCCACGACGGCGCGGCTCGCAGCGTTCCGCCAACGCGCCCTCGCCGAGCGGCACGAGGCCCTGATCGAGAGCTTCCCCGGCTGTCCGGAAGAAGCGCTGCAATCGCCCTGGCGTACAGCCGCCGCACGCCTGATGACGAATTGGCTGGCGCAGCTGACGGTGCGCAATACGTCGCCGGCTTTCGCGGCCGCGAAGTAACGGACCTATCCTCCCAAATCGTGCCTCGGACCGGCTTGATTCTGGTATAACCCGAGTTATACTCAGGAGATGAAAACTGCTGTTTCCATTCCCGACCGCATTTTCCGCGCGGCAGAACAACTGGCCGCGCGGTGGGGTATTTCGCGCAGTGAACTCTACGCGAAGGCTGTGGATGCCCTGGTGGAAAAGCACAATGACCAGATTGTCACGTCGCGGCTGAACGAGATCTATGCCCCCGAGGGAGAGGATTCGTCCCTTGACCCGGCGCTGGCGGAGTTTCAGCAACGCACGCTGAACAAAGACAGCTAAGGCATGCGGCGCGGTGAAATCTGGTGGGCCTCGCTTGCGGAACCTTCCGGGTCCGCGTCGGGTTTTCGACGGCCGCTTCTGATCGTCTCCGCGGACAGCTTCAATCAAAGCCACGTTAAGACAGTTGTCGCAGCAGTGATAACGTCCAATATTCGCTTGGGAAGCGCTCCGGGAAACGTTCAAATCCCGGTCAGAGGAACGGGACTGTCAAGACCATCGGTTGTGAATGTCTCGCAAATCATCACCGTAGATCGAAGCCTCCTAACGGAGCGGGTGGGGAAGCTCAATTCGGAGCTGCTCCGAGAAGTCGATAATGGCCTCCGGCTAGTGCTCTCGCTGTAACTTCTGCCAATCATGCCTGAGGCGCCACAGTTGTTTCCATTTCGCACTTTCGCGGGGACAGGCTCTTCGAGACGATCGCGCGCAAGAGCGAGTTCCTTCAGGATGATGGCCGAGTTTTGCTACTCCAGCCCGAGCGCGCTGACGATAGCCGGGTCGAGCTCGGGACTGCCGGGCTGCTTGACCAACGAGAAGCCGATGCTGCCGCTGTGGACCCAGGCGGCCCAGGCGAACCCGTGCGCCTCGGCCTCCTCGCGCACGTCGGCAAACCAGCGCAGCCGCTCGTCCTCCCGCGTGGGAAGCCCGCGCTGCTCGTTATTCATGGCGCCGAACTCGCCGAGAATGACGCGATGCATCGGCACCGCGTGGGCGCGCGCCCAGCGGGCCACCCTGTCGAAGTCGTCCTTTATCGTGGCGCGATCGAACGACGACGCGCGGTAGCTTTCCAGCGCGTTGCGCGTCGTCCTCTCTGCCTGCAGCTTCTGCGACGGCGCGAGATTCGCGCGGGCGATGGTGGCGGCAGTCTCCGCGATGCTCTCCTCGATCGGGCGCGCGCGGGCCGGATACGGCGCGTCGGTGAGATATTGAGCGGCGTGGCCGGCCAGGCCCTGGTGCGTGAACTGCCATGGCCGGTAGTAGTGAAAGGAGAACAGAATGTTGGGATCGTCGCCCAATGCGTCAAGCTGCGTGGTACCCTCGAGATTGCCCTCCTCGCCGCCGTCGAGCACCAGCAACAGCCTAGGCGCTTGTTTGCGGATGGTGCGATAGGCGGCGTCGAGCATCGGCCGCCACGCCTGCGCGCGCGGCGGGGGCTCGTTCATGATTTCGAGCGCCACGCGTAAGGAGTGGAGCGCATCGAGCGACCCGGCGGTGCGCGCCAGCAGGCGCAGATATTCCTTGAACAGCGGCGTATCCGGTCCGGCCGCGATTTTCGCACCGAGATAGTCGGGATGCATGTCGCTCGGGTGAAAGTCGACGATCACCGAAAGATCACACGCGAGGATCTGCCGCACTTTGGCGATCAGCATGCGATCGAGGTAGTCGCGACGCGAACCCTGCCACTGAAGAAACGGCCCGGGATCGACGGCGAAGCGGACAAAATCGAATCCGGTGCGGCGCAGCGCCCGCAGCTCGTTCTCGAACGCGTCGTCGGGATACGAAAACGGAGGAAACACGAAGCTCTTCGACGGGGCGGCCTCGAGTGGGGCCCAGGCCATGACGTGGCTCATCCCCATGCCGCGGCGAAATTCCCTGGCGGCATCCTGCGCCTGCACGGCGCCGGCATGGAAAACGGCGAAAACGAACGCCGTGAGCGCGCCGATCAAATTTCGGACGGCTCTTCGTTCCGCTCGCATCGCGTCTAGCTGCGCAAGCCGGAAGCCGCAGGCTTGCGCACCAGGATTTCGACGGTCTGAAACAGCATGACCGGCAATTCGACCGCAAACCTGCGCAGCGCCGCGGGCAGAACAGCCAGGCGTCGCAGCGCCGGATGCTCGGCAGCCACCGGCGTGACCACGAAGCCGACGTCATTGAAGCTCGCACGCACCTCGCGGAACGAGCGGTAGAACGTCTCGTTCACGACGAACTCGTAATACGCCTGGGTCTTTCTGCCGAACGTGGCCGCCGCCAGCCAGCCCCACCGCGGTTCGATGCCGCAGGCCATGCACGCCGCGATCGCCCACTTGCGGCTGGGGTTCTTCGGCAGCCAATGGACGAAGGGCATGAAGAGGTGCGGCTCGATCGGCCGCAGCTTGCCAGGATAGACGTGAAAGCCGCATCCGCCCGGGGCGGTCACGCGCGCAATCTCGCGCGTCACCGCGTCGATGTCGGCAACGTGCTCGAGAACATAATGGGTGAACACGAAGTGGAAGAAGTCCGCCGGCAGGTCGGTCTGCCCGTTCGGCGCGATGGTCGCGATCACGCGCGAATAATCGTGCCCGTGCGCGGCGAGCAGCTCCTTGCCCCGCTCGGCCGCCTCCTCGCGGATTTCCGCGCCGAACGCGTTGTAGCCGGCGTCGCGCAGCCAAGCGACATACTCGCCGCGCCCGCTGCCCCAATCGAGGACGTTCATCTCGCCGCGCTCAAGTCCGAGCCGCGCGCGGGTGAGTTCGAGATATCGCACCACCTCGGCATTCGGCCGGAAGCTCGCAAAGCCGGCTTCAGTCAGCGGATCGTCGTAGCTCAAACCGATTCTCCACGGTGTCTACGCCGCAGCAATGCGCGGCTTATGTTGAACAAATTTTCGCTCGCAAGAAGCTGCCGGTCGACCGAAATCCGCCGTTAACCTAACCGCGCGCGGGCACCCCGTGGGTACTACTCGAACGTTAACGTTACCCGTTCATGAACTTCCGCCTTTTCACTGGTCGACTTGGAGATGGCGGCCTACGTTGCGGGGTGTGAGCAATTGTTTTTAGGCCGCACGCGCCGCGCAGGCGATCGTTCCGTCGGCGGACGCGCTGCAAAACGAGCGTGCAATGTTCCTGGACCCGAAAGCCAAAGACAAGATCATCCGCGCCGTTCCCGCGCCGGCATCGGCCGCGCCGGCAGAGCACGATGCTCCGGCGCCGCAGCCGCACCAACAGGCGTGGGCGTTCCTGCGACGAAACAAGGCCTATCCGCTGATCGGAGTGCTTGCGGCCCTCCTGCTCGGCTTGACGATCGAAGTCGTCATCACGCCGCGCTATCGAGCGACCATTGAAATCTTGATCGGGCCGGCCGATCTCAGGTTGGTCGACAAGTCCGTGCTGCCAGTCGCTCAGGCGGCCGACTCGAACGTGATGCAAGTCGAGAGCGAGACCCGCATCCTCACCTCGGACCGTGTCCTTCGCCGCGTCGTGCGCAGCGAGCATCTCGTCGATGACCCGGAATTCCAGCTGCGCGGCGGCGGGCAGCTCAGTCGGGTCATCAACGGCTTGCGATCGATCGTCGGCAGCAACCCGGAGCAGACCAAGGTTGCCGACCGCGAGCTTGATGCGCTTCGCATGCTCCAGCGCAACATCAGCGCCAAACGCACCGAGCGGACCTACGTCATCGATCTCACGGTGCAAACGTCGGATCCGGAAAAATCGGCGCGCATCGCCAACGCAATCGGCGCCGCCTATTTCGACGAACAGTCCGACGCGCGCGCCGAGGCCGCACGGCGCGCAACCGATTCGCTCGCCGCCCGGCTCAACGAGCAGCGTGAACGCGTAACGAATACCGAAGAGCAGGTCGAAAACTACAAGGCGCAGCACAACATCGTCGATGCGGGTGACCGGCGGGTCGACGAGCAGCAGCTCAGCGACCTCAATAATCAGTTGATTGCAGCGCGGGGGCGCACCGCGCAAAGCAAGGCCCGCTACGACCAAATGCTGCAGTTGCGGCGCGCGGGCCTCGACCAGGGCTCCATTCCTGAAGCCATTCAATCGAGCACCCTCGGCCTGCTGCGCGACCAATACGCGACGATCGCTCGGCAGGAGGCCAACCTCTCTGCCGAGCTTGGCCCGCGTCATCCGCAAGTGATCGAGGCACGCGCGCAGCTACGCAACGCCCAGCAGCACATCAGCGACGAGATCGCGCGAATCGCCGAGGCGGGCCGCATCGAATACGAGCGGGCGCTCGCCAATGAAAACACCCTCGCCGGCAATCTCACGGAGCTCAAGCAACGAGCGATCGATACCGGATTGGCGTCGGTGAAACTGCACGAGCTCGAGCGCGAGGCAGACGCAAGCCGCGCGGTCTATGAGTCGTTCCTGGTACGCACGCGCGAAATCCGCGAGCAGGAGCGTCTCGACACCGCCAACGTCCGTGTCCTCGCCGATGCGCAACCGCCCGAAGGGCGAAGCTGGCCGCCCCGCCGCACGCTGATGCTGCCGGCATTGCTCCTGCTCGGCCTGTTGGGCGGAATCGTACTCGCCTATCTGGTCGAGTTCGTCCGGTTTTCCCGCCCGGCCACCACCAAGGACGATCCGGGTGTACGGGCGCTGGCCGCTGCGGAAGCACCGCCGCAGTTCGTCGCCTGAGGAAATCAACAACATCGTCGGCGCCGCGGGATCTCTTTGCTCCGGTTGCGACTTGATGCCGCCGCGCTGATTAACGTTACTGCGAGGTCAACGCCTTCGGCGGGCCGAAACTCCTTCGTTAACGGCCGCGTCCCGGCTTAGATTCCCACGCGAGCAGACACGGCAAAGTGGGCATGCACCCTCTCGTCAGAACAACGGTTTCGATCGGCGCGCATGTGACCGGCTTCAGCCGCGTGGTCGCCGCGCGTTACCGCGGCCGCGGCATGATTTTCGCGCTCCACAGCGTCGTCGACGACGACGCATTCTATCCCGATCACACGTTGCGCTGCTCCGCCGGCCAGCTCGCCCGGACGCTGCAATGGCTCAAGGATGAAGGATTGGAGTTCGTCAGTCTGGACGAGGGCATTCGGCGGTTGAACGGGGAGAATCCGCGCCCGTTCGTCTGCGTTACCTTCGATGACGGCTACGCCGACAACCTGACGCGCGCGCTTCCGATCATGGAGCGATTCAACGCGCCCTTCACGGTCTACGTGACGACCGGAATGATCACGCGCGAGATCGATGGCTGGTGGCTGGGACTTGCCGCCCTGGTGCGCTCGCGCGACCGGATGGAGCTGCCCGGCGCTCGATTGAGCTTCGAATGTCCCGACATTCCCCGCAAGCAGCACACGTTCAAAGCCATCGAGTCGCTGGTTCACGGCGATTTCAGCCTGCTGCCGCATCTGCGCGAAGCGATCGCGAACAGCAGCATCGATTGCCGGGCGCTCGTCGATCAGGACGCGCTGAGCGAAGACGAGTTGCGCCGCTTGGCGCGTCACCCGCTGGTGACGATCGGCGGGCACACGACGACCCATCCGAATCTGGCGCGGGCATCGGCATCGACGGCGCGCCGCGAAATGGCGGAAAACCGCGCATTTCTCCAGGACGTGACCGGGCAGCCGGTCGAGCACTTTGCCTATCCGTTCGGCCACGAGTTGGCGTGCGGAGAGCGCGAAGCGCGGATTTGCCGCGAGGTCGGGTTCAGAACCGCCGTCACGACGCGCTGCGGGGCGCTCTTTGCCGAACACGCCCATGCGCTTCATGCGCTGCCGCGCCTGCATCTTGCCGGCGACGACACCGCATCGACGCTGCGCTGCAAGATCGACGGCGTCTACCGCGCAATCCAATCGCGGTTCGGCGATCCGGTCGCCCGCATGTGAGTGGCCGAGGGAAATTCGTGAGGCACGTTCATGCTGCAGACAGACGGCCGGAGAGCTGGAAGCGGTGCGGCGCGCGCGCTCGATCGTGATCGAGCACGCGTCGATTCGTCGCCAGCAACCAAATCCGGCCCGGCGCCGACGAAGCCACCGACCGTCAGCATCATCATCAAGGCGCTCAACGAGGAGCGGCGCATCGCGTTGGCGATCGAAAGCGCGCTCGCGGCGCTTGTTGGAATCGACGGCGAGGTGATCCTCGCCGACGGCGGCTCGACCGACCGCACGATCGAGATTGCGCAAAAGTACCCGATCGTGATCGTGCAGCTCAACCGAATTGAAGACCGCTGCTGCGGATCGGGCGCGCAGCTCGGCTTTCAGTACAGCCGCGGACAATATTTGATGTTGATGGACGGCGACCAGCAGCTGCGCCCAACCTTCCTGCCGGCCGCGCTGGCGGCCCTGCGGCAAGATCCCAAGCTCGCAGGCGCCGGCGGCGCCATTGTCGAATGCAATGTCGACAACGAGGAATACGAACAGCGCAGCCGGCGGATCGATCCCGACGGCCGGGCGGGTCCGGTCACACGCTTGAACGGCAGCGGCCTTTATCGCCGCACCGCGATCGCGTCGGTCGGCTATCTGACCGACCGCAACCTGCACGGCGGCGAGGAGCTGGACCTGGGTTCGCGTCTTCATGCGGCCGGCTGGGCACTCACCAAGATCGACGGCCCGATCGTCGATCATCACCCGCACATCGGGAATGCCTATCGTCTTCTGCTCCGCCGCATTCGCAACAAGAACGCCTCCGGGGCCGGCGAACTCTTTAGAGCGGGCCTCGGGCATCGGCATTTTTGGT
>Ga0153928_1000572_pt1 | contig 17815 bp, 16 predicted proteins | sample TSNJ012MetaG_FD_106656 | JGI IMG/M metagenome (GOLD analysis project Ga0153928, IMG submission 106656) | Attine ant fungus gardens microbial communities from New Jersey, USA - TSNJ012 MetaG | ecosystem: Host-associated > Fungi > Mycelium > Unclassified | place: USA: New Jersey, Wharton State... | reverse complement strand
TTTTGAGGATGGTTTGTTTGATATAGATGAAGGCTGGACTGTAAATTATTGGAGTATTATTGGGGAAATTTCAACTATAATGTAGAAAAAAATTAATAAACATATTATAATAACGCTACATACTAAAAAACAAAAGAGTAAATAGTATAAGAATTAGGAGTTGTTAAAAGGTATTATATTATGAATGAAGAAAAATGGAAATTAACAAAAGAGAGAATTTTTGAAATCTTGCAGATGGGGCATAAAAAGGATTTTGCAAGTAAGGCATGTGATTTTACAATCGTCTTTCTGATCATCGTGAATATCGTTCTGTCAATTTGTTTTACTTTTGGTCAGCTCGCTCCGTATTACCCGATATTTAATCGAATCGAAACAATAACGATAATTTTTTTCACCATTGAATTAATATTGCGTTTGTGGACAGCGGACTTACTATATAATGAAAAGCCATTGGTTTCCATTGTGAAATACTTGTTTTCGTTTAACGGTATCATTGAGTTCTGGTCAATCGTACCTTTTTACCTGCCGATGGTATTTCCTAAGGGAATCATAGCCTTTCGAATGTTCAGGGTGGTAAGGATACTTAGACTGTTTCAGGCCAATACGTATTCTGATGCCATGTCAACCATTTTAATCGTAATAAAACGGAAAAGAAACCAGATGCTGTCATCCATGTTAATCATTTTTGTAATTATGATTATGGCATCTTTGGTTATGTATGGATTGGAACATCAGGCTCAGCCAGAAGTCTTTAAGAATGCTTTTTCAGGTATATGGTGGGCAACATCGGCACTTTTAACTGTTGGATATGGAGATATTTATCCCAAAACCTTCATGGGTGAAGCGGTCAGCATTTTTATTACCTTTTTGGGCGTTGGTATGGTTGCTATCCCTACCGGTATCTTATCTGCTGGATTTACCGAATATGAAGCTGAGCAAAGAGCGGCGCAGCTGGCTGAAGAGCATTTGAAACATAAAAAGAAAAGAGGTGTAACCTATTGCCCGTTCTGCGGTGAGAAGTTACCAAAATAAATTTCGGGGCTGCCAAAGCATGATGGCGGCCTTTTTGTGAGTCCATGGGATAAGTGTTCTACATTTAATATACGCTGATAAAAAATCAGCGTAGACATTCCTGCCGCGAGCGAATCGCATACATATTTATTATATCACAGGATTTTCGTTTTGGGTATCACGTTTTGGGTATCACTGAAAAAAAGCTTTTTAAATATAGGGTTTAATGTTATAATGAAATTTGATACTAAAATAATGTATTAGCAGGTAAGAAATTATGAATGGTAAAATGAAATTTTCAGGTCAACTAAATACGTATCTGAGGTGGCCGATTCTGTTAAGTGCAATGCTGTTAGTGATGAATGTTGCCGTATACTTTACAAATATAAAGGCAGGTACAGTGGTAAGCATTTTTGTGGCTGTCTATATTGCAATCGTGGTGCTGTTGTATTTTCATAATCGTCCCATCTTACTGAACGAACTGATTTCATTTGCAGTACACTATGGACAGGTTCAGAAAAGTCTGATGCGGGATTTTGCGCTTCCTTATGCCCTTCTGGATGTTCAGGGAAATTTGCTCTGGATGAATGCTGCATTCATAGAAGTTATCGGAAAAGAGCGAAAATACAAAAAACCAATTACCACGGTCTTTTCAGAAATCACTATCGATAAGCTGCCCCGGGCCGAAGAAGTGGTAGAAGTCAGTCTGACGTATAATAAAAGAGACTATCGCATAGTATTAACCCAGGTTAATATTGATGAACTGCTGCAGCAGGCCCGGTTTTTAGAAGCTGAAGCGGGACAAAGCTGTCTTTATAGTGTGTGCATGTTTGATGAAACCGAGCTAAATGCATACATTCGCGAGAATGAAGAAGAAAAGCTGGTATCAGGACTTTTATATTTGGACAATTATGAAGAGGCTACGGAAAGTGTGGAAGAAGTCCGTCGTTCCTTGCTTGCTGCTTTAATTGAACGAAAAATCAACAAATATTTTGCTAAAATAGACGGTGTTGTAAAAAAACTGGAGAAGGATAAATATTTTCTGGTAATGCGGCGTGCTTCCCTTGAGAAGCTAAAAGAAGGCAAGTTCAGTATTCTGGAAGAAATCAAAAGTGTCAATATTGGTAATGAAATGTCGGTTACCATAAGCATGGGAATTGGATTGCATGCGGATACCTATGCTCAGACGGCAGAATATGCCCGCGTGGCGATTGAATTGGCCCTTGGCAGGGGCGGTGATCAGGTGGTGGTAAAAGACCGCGATCAGATTTCCTATTACGGCGGGAAGTCTCAGATGGTAGAGAAAACCACCCGTGTAAAAGCCCGGGTTAAAGCTCATGCCCTGAAAGAATTCATTATGAATAATGACAATGTGGTGGTTATGGGGCATCAGATTACGGATATTGATACCTTTGGTGCGGCGGTAGGGATTTATCGTGCTGCCAAAGCCCTGAATAAAAAAGCGCATATTGTAATTAACGAGCCAACATCCTCGATTCGTCCATTTATGGAAGAATTCATGGAAAATTCGGAATACGATTCGAAGATGTTTGTTAACAGCCATGAAGCGAAAGAACTGACTAATGACCATACAGTTCTGGTGGTGGTGGATACCAACCGTCCTTCTTATACGGAGTGTCAGGAACTGCTCTCCATGACCAAGACTATTGTGGTTCTGGATCATCATCGGCAAGGCAATGAAGTTATCAAAAATGCAGTGCTTTCTTATATCGAGCCATATGCATCTTCAGCATGCGAAATGGTAGCTGAAATATTGCAGTATTTTTCCGATGGAATCCGTATCCGAAATGTGGAAGCGGACAGTATTTATGCGGGTATTATGATTGATACGAATAATTTTATGACTAAGACAGGCGTTCGTACTTTTGAAGCGGCAGCTTTCCTGCGTCGCTGTGGCGCAGATGTAACCCGGGTCCGTAAGATGTTCCGTGAAAAAGCGGAAGATTATCGTGCACGTGGAGAAGCAATCCGCAATGCACAGCTGTTTCGCCAGTACTATGCCATCTCACAGTGCCCCAGTGAAAATCTGGAAAGTCCGACGGTTGTAGGAGCACAGGCGGCGAATGAGCTTTTGAATATTATTGGTGTGAAGGCATCTTTTGTACTGACCGATTATAATGACACGATCTATATCAGTGCCCGTTCCATTGACGAAGTCAATGTTCAGATCATTATGGAGCGAATGGACGGCGGCGGACATCTGAATATTGCCGGTACGCAGCTGAAAGGACATACTGTCCGGGAAGCAGAAGACATGTTGAAGCAGACATTACAGGAAATGATTGACGGAGGAGACATATAATGAAGATAATTTTATTAGCAGATGTAAAATCATTAGGAAAACAAGGCGAAATCGTGAATGTAAGCGATGGATATGCCAGAAATCTGCTGCTGCCTAAAAAGTTAGGTATGGAAGCGACTTCAAAGAACTTAAACGATCTGAAGCTGCAGCAGGCTCATGAAGATAAGGTCACCCAGGAGAACCTGGAAGCAGCTCGGTCTTTCAAAAGAGAGCTTGAGCAAAAAGAAGTAAATGTTTCGATTAAAGTAGGCCAAGGCGGAAGAACCTTCGGCTCGGTATCAACCAAAGAAATTGCAGAAGCTGCTCAGGAGCAGCTTGGTTATGATATCGATAAGAAGAAAATGCAGATAACAAACCCGATTAAAGAGCTTGGTATAGTACTGGTGCCGATTAAACTGCACCCGAAGGTGACGGCGAATCTGAAAGTAAACGTTAAAGGGATGTAGGGGGAGTTTTTCATGGAGGAAGCGCTGATTAAAAGGATATTGCCCCATAGCATTGAAGCAGAACGGTCGGTGATCGGCTGTATGCTGATGGGACGTGAGGCAATTCTGGTAGCGTCTGAGATACTGACTGGTGATGATTTTTATCAGCATCAGCATAAGGTTGTTTTTGAGGCCGTTATTGAATTGTTTAATGAAAGCAAACCAGTGGATCCGATTACCCTTCAGAATCGTCTGAAGGAAAAGGATGTTCCGCCGGAGGTCAGCAGTACGGAATTCATCCGCGATTTGATCACTTCAGTACCGACTTCAGCTAATATTAAATATTATGCCAACATTGTCTGTGAAAAATCAATGCTGCGGCAAATGATTAAATTAAATGAAGAGATTGCCAATTCATGTTATCTGAGTAAGGAGAAAGTAGAAGATATCATGGAAGATGCAGAGAAGCGAATGTTTCAGCTTTTACAAAGGCGTAATAGCGGCGGAGATTTCATACCGATTCGTCAGGTTGTCTTAAATGCGCTGGATACAATAGAGAGAGCATCCAAGCAAAAGGGGTCGGTAACGGGAATACCATCTGGTTTTGTGGATTTAGATTACAAAACTTCAGGATTCCAGTCTTCGGATTTTGTTCTGATAGCGGCTCGCCCGTCAATGGGAAAGACGGCCTTTGCCTTGAATATTGCCCAGCATATGGCATTTAAAAATGATTATACGGTGGCGATATTCAGTCTTGAGATGTCCAAAGAACAGTTGGTTAACCGTATGTTCTCCCTGGAGTCTAAAGTAGAGGCGCAAAGCCTGCGGACTGGTAATCTGAAAGATGAAGATTGGAGTAAGCTAATAGAAGGGGCGGGTGTTATTGGGAATTCTAATTTGATCATTGATGATACTCCTGGTATATCCATTGCAGAGCTGCGTTCTAAATGCCGAAAGTATAAATTGGAACATAATCTTGGAGTCATTATTATTGACTACTTACAGCTGATGTCAGGAAGTGGGCGCAGTGATTCCCGGCAGCAGGAGATTTCGGATATTTCCCGTTCCTTGAAGTCGTTGGCAAGGGAGCTTAATGTGCCGGTACTGTCGTTGTCTCAGTTGAGCCGTGCGGTGGAGAAGAGGGATGATAAGCGGCCGATGCTTTCGGATTTGCGTGAATCTGGAGCGATTGAGCAGGATGCGGATATGGTCATGTTTATTTATCGGGATGACTATTATAATAAAGACACACCGAATCCCGGAGTGGCAGAGATTATTATTGCGAAGCAAAGAAGAGGTCCGATTGGGACCGTAAATCTGGTTTGGATGCCGGAGTATACACGGTTTGTGAATTGGAAAAAATAGATTAAGGCTATTCTTGAGCGGCATGTTGTGTTGGGCTTGGGGGTGGCTTTTTTCTATGGGCAGGCTGCTACATGAGAAGAAGTGTCGTTTTAGGTCGATGCAATTTCATTGCAATTGTGTCCCTTGGTGTTATAATTAAACTTGAAGTATAACTTAATTATGGAAGGGGTAAGGTATATGGGCGAAACCGGGTATCTGATTTCGGAAGCGGCTAAGCAGGCGGGGGTGGAAAGTCATGTTCTTCGTTACTGGGAAGAAGAATTGAAACTTCCTATTGCTCGAAATGAGATGGGACACCGATATTATACCAAGCAGGATATTCAGATTTTTCTGACCATTAAAGAACTAAAGAAAAGGGGCTTTCAGCTGAAAATGATTCGCGAACTGGTTCCCAGGATTGAGGATGTCCAGATGGAACAGGCAGAAACGGATTCAGATGGGAAGATGGGGGCGAAAGATGCTATAATAAGCCGCCAGTCTTCTGGGAATGAAGTCAGAGAAGTGGCTGTTGATGATAAGTTTTCAAAGAATGAAGTTAAAGGTGTGGCGGTAAGAGGTGAACCTTTGAAGAGTGAAGTTGCGAAAGGTGGAACTCTAAACGGTCAAACTGAAAAAAAAAGTACTGTAAAAAATGAAGCTGCAAAAAACGATGCTGTGAAAAATGAAGGTGTAAGAAATGAAGGCATGAGAAAAGTAGCAGCAAGTAAAGAAACAGCCAAAGAAACCTTGAAGAATGAAGGCAAGAATGCAGAGGAGAAGGCGAAACATCGGGTTGAGCCAGAAGTGATAAAAAATGTGAACAAGCTGAAAGTGAAACCGGTACAATCGGTTCCGGTGCGGGATATTAAGAAGGAACAGGCCGCGAAGACTAAGAAAGATAATCAGCAAGAAGCGTTTTATCAGATTATGGAGAGGCTCTTTGTTCAACTGACTGGTGAAAAACGTTCAGAGGATCGTTATAAGAGACTGGATGCGGCGATTCGTAAGCAGCAGTATTCCAGAAGAATGGTAGCGGCTACTGAGGAACAAGGGAAAAAGAGGAAAAAGAAATAAAAGAAAAACTGCTCAGACTAGTGAAAGTCGAGCAGTTTTTGTGTTACTGTTCACTCCGTAACCAGTAACGTTTTTGTACTTCATATTATTCCTGTGTAATAGCTTCTGTAGGACATGCAGCTACGCAAGAACCGCAGTCAACACACGTATTAGGGTCGATTTCGTACTGAGTATCACCCTGGCTGATAGCTTCTACCGGACATTCACTTTCGCAAGCTCCGCAGCTTACACACTGGTCTGTAATTACATATGACATGATAGTATCCTCCTCTTATTATGTACCGTACGGTCACCATATTGTTTCCTTATCGGAACTCTAAGCATATTTTAATATATATAGGTTCATATTACAAGTATAAAATTCTAAACAAAGAGTAAATCAAATACACCTTGATTTGCCATTAGAAAGGTATTATAATGATAGCGTGAAAAGCAAAGGAGGAAATAAATATGGCACAGGTTTCTAAAGATATGACTATTTCAGATCTGATTAATGTAGATCAGAATATTGTAGCGATTTTAATGAGATCCGGCATGCACTGCGTTGGGTGTCCGTCTGCACAGGCAGAGACACTGGCAGAAGCGGCGATGGTTCATGGATTGGATGCGGACATACTTGAAAAACAGATTAATGATTATCTGGCAAACGCATAAAAAGGGCAGGAGACAGGTTATTACCTGCCTCCTGCTCCCTTTTTAAAGGTTTGCCAGCTGCTGCAACGCATTATCTTTTATGATGGCCAATCCGTGTTCGACTAAGTATGCTTCACCGGCAGGGGAGAAAGCTTTGCCTTGCCCGTATTCGGAAAGCATATTGCAGACTTTATTAAAAGCTTCAGGACTGCATCCTGATTTGTGAAGAACCAATTCATATAAGTTTCGCCGATTTTTATAAAGGGAGTTATATCCCTGAAAGAAATTATTTAATGCATGAGCGGCCTGAATCACATCATCCAACTGCTGGAAACTGAATAACCGTACCAGATCCACACGGGATTCAGTCTCTTCGGTACTGGGAGTAGTAGTTTCTTTTTGAGTGGAACGGTCCTTTAATTTTGCTTCGCATAATTTCTGAAATAAATCAATAATGTCATCAGCACCTGTCATCTGAGATGTTGGAGCGACATCCGACTCATTTCCGTTATCAGGGGCAAACTTGGAAAAACGGGTATCCAGTTCTTCAGGATCCTCAACTTTTGTGATGATTAAGATGATACTGTCCGGTGTGACAGGAATTGCTTCAATCATCAGAGGGATGTTATCAGCTTCAAAGCCGAATTCATAATTTGCCTGCAGCATCATATCTCGAAATAGGTTTTTGGCTTTTTCAGTTCCATAAGCCAGTTCACTAAGCTTAATTTCACGGTTGGCTAAATCATCGCTGGTAAGCGTACAACGTATTTGATTGTCATTAATTTTTTCAATCTTCATTTAATCACTTCCTATTCCAGTGGATGATATTAATAGAGTATACTCCTACTATATTATATACCAGACTGAACAAAGATGTAAAGTAATTAAGAAATATTTCAGATAATACCTGAAATTTTAAAATAATCACTAAAATGGCATTTGAATGGAAAATAGTACTTGAAATTCTTATTTTTTTGGTTCCAAACTTGAGGTGATAGCATGGATTCCAAAGATTGTCAAGAGATTGTCAATAAATTTATAATGATTTTCGGAAATTTGTAATGATTTTACGAAAAACAAGGTATTGTAATAATTTTATGAAAGAAAGAAAATGAGAGACCAGCCGGGTATTGTAATTTTTGTGTAATAAATGTATAATTATAGAAGGACTTACTGTACATAGTGATAGAAATTGTTACAGTTCAGCCGAAGGATGAACTGTAGCTGGAATTTACAGATGAGGTGAGAGTAATGTTACACAAAGGGGTAAAGTATTATTTCAGACAGATTCTCGTGTTAATATTGATTGTGTCGATGGCCGTACCTCAATCAGTATGGGCACTTAAGGATCAGGAGGAATCAGGGGAGATTTCGCAGGAGAATGATCAGATTACAGAGACCTTAGAGCCAACAGCGACACCAGAGCCTACGAAAGAACCGGAACCATCAAAAGAACCTGAGCAGGTTACACAGATACCGGAACCGACAGTGACGGCAACACCGGAAACGGATGTGACCGGGCAAGCCATTGAAGAAACCGAAGAAGAGCCTGTTAATAACTCAAGGGCGGTTATAAAAGCGACCTGGAAATTAGAAAGTGATGGCCGTTGGAGATATCTTTACAGCAATGGTAAATATGCTAAGAGCGCCTGGGAGCATATCGATGGCGAATGGTATTATTTTGACAGCAAGGGGTACATGTGCACCGGCTGGTATAAAATGAATGGATATTGGTATTATTTCCGCAGCAGCGGAAGCCTGATAACCGGATGGGTAACCTATCAGTCCCAGTTGTATTATTTGAAAAAAACCGGCGGGGAAGGTGTGTTAGGCCGGATGCTGACGGGCTGGCGGAATATTGGCAGTTATACATATTATTTTAGTTCTTCAGGTGCAGCGGCACAGGGCTTTTCAAAGATTGGCAATCAGATTTATTATTTTAAAAAAACCGGTAAAATGGGAGTCAAGGCACGGATGCTTACCGGCTGGCGCACCATTAGTGGCAAGACTTATTACTTTAAGCCTTCAGGAGGCAAGGGAACCAAAGGCAGATTGCTGACCGGCTGGCAGACCATTGGTTCACAAACCTATTATTTTAAGAAAAGCGGTAATCTTAAGAGTATCGGTAAAATGCTGACTGGCTGGCAAAAGCTGAATAAGAAATGGTTCTACTTTAAAAAACAGGGCAGCCACGGAACCAAAGGGCGAATGCTGAAAGGATTTCAGACCCTTAATGGCTTAACATATTATCTGAAGAAAAGCGGTGGCTTGGGTGTAAAAGGCAAGATGCTGACCGGATGGCATACGCTCAATAAAAAGAAGTATTATTTCTATTCAGATGGACATATGGCGAAGAATACCACTATTGATGGAATTGCGCTGGGTTCAGATGGAACCCCAATTGGGAAAAAGACGATTAGAAGTCTGCTGAAAAGTGCTATCAGCCCAATTGGTTCGACCCTCTATATATGGGGAGGCGGTCATGATGACTGGGGAACGAGCAGCGATGCCCGCAGAATTGGTCTGAATTCCAACTGGAAGAAGTTTTATAACAGCCAGACCTCTAACTACGATTATCATAACTATCGTTATGAGTATGGGAAAGGTCTGGATTGTTCGGGCTTTGTCGGCTGGGCTGTATACAATGGATTAAATACAAAGAGTAATCAGACCAGTTGTACCACCACCTCCACGATTATGCCTAAATGGTATAAAGAGAAGGGGTGGGGAAGTTATAGTTTTACAACCAGTGTTTCTTTCAAAGCCGGCGATGTAGTAAGTATGACCGGTCATGTCTGGATTGTGATCGGGACATGCAGTGACGGCAGTGTGGTGATTGTTCATTGTACACCTCAGGCGGGTGTACAGCTGGCCGGAACGGTAACCAAGGCAGGAAAAGATAATAGCCAGGCGATTAAGCTGGCCAAAGCTTACATGAAGAAATATTATGGAAAGTTTACTTCCAAATTCAGTTTGAGCAGTACGGTACCGCTTCAGTACCTGAAAGGGACGAACTTGAAGGGGATTAATCGGTTCCGATGGGATGTCAGCGGCAAAAAGGTGATGACGGACCCAAATGGGTATGTGAATATGACTGCGGATAAAATTTTGGAAGATTTATTTAGTTGAGGATGAGGCTGGAAGACCTATGTTGAAGTTAACAAAAATAAGCAAAGCCTATAAAACCTTTGACTTTACCCAGACTGCGCTGGATGGAGTTTCGGTAGCTTTTCGTGACAATGAGTTCGCAGCCATCCTGGGACCTTCCGGGTCGGGCAAAACAACGATGCTGAATATCATCGGCGGACTTGACCATTACGATTCGGGAGATTTGGAAATCGATGGGATATCCACAAAAAAATACAAATCAGACGACTGGGATACGTATCGTAACAATCGTATTGGTTTTGTTTTTCAAAGTTACAATCTGATTCCGCATCAGTCAATTCTTGCTAATGTAGAGTTGGCGTTAACCCTCAGCGGTGTCTCTAAGGCAGAGCGTAAAGAACGGGCTACGAAAGCTCTGGCTGACGTGGGTCTGGGTGAGCATGTCAGAAAATTGCCAAACCAGCTCAGCGGCGGGCAAATGCAGCGGGTGGCGATAGCACGGGCATTAATTAATGACCCCGAGATTTTATTGGCCGATGAGCCCACCGGAGCACTGGATACCAAAACCAGTAAGCAAGTTATGGAACTTTTACGTCAAATTGCGAAGGACCGACTGGTTATCATGGTTACACATAATCCGGAGCTGGCTGATGAATATGCCAATCGTGTTATTCGGCTGCATGACGGACAGCTGATTGATGATACCAATCCGCTGGATCCGGAGAAAGAAAAACAGCGTTCCGGCGCCGCACCGCGCAAGGTTAGCATGTCACTTTTCACGGCCATTTCATTGTCGCTAAGTAATCTGCTGACAAAGAAGGGGCGCACCTTTGTAGTGTCATTGGCCGGTTCGATTGGAATTATCGGCATTGCCGCCATTCTGGCTCTGGCCAGTGGGATTGATGCCTATATTAAGAATATCGAAGAAGAGACAATGAGCATCTATCCGCTGACGATTCAGGAATCAGGGATTGATTTTAGCAACTTGTTTGCTAATTTCGGTGGGGGAGAAGCGGATAAATCAGACGGCGATGAAGACCAGGAGAATGAAAGCCAAAAGAGTGAAACGATTAAAGAACGAAAGATTGTTGAAAGTCTGTTTCAGAGCCAGAACAAGAATGATCTGAAATCTTTAAAAGCTTACATGGAGCAAAACGAAACAGGAATCAATCCTTACGTTAATACGATTCAGTACGTATACGATGTCACTCCGCAGATTTACTTAAGTAATACCAGGGACGGGGTTGATCAGATAAGTCCCGATGCCTTACTTAGCAGTTATGGCATTGGCGGCAGTAGTGCTATGGCATCTATGTTTAGCGGCGGCAGTTTCTCAGGGATGAATGTCTTTCACGAATTACCTGGTGACAGCAAAATGTACGACTACCAATATGAGATTAAGTCAGGTCGCTGGCCGACAAATTATGATGAAACGGTTCTGGTGTTAATGCCGGATGGCAGTATTTCTGATTATGTGCTTTATTCAATGGGCATCAGAGAGAGGAAAGAATTAAAAGATATGCTGTCCTTTCTGGTCAGCAACCCTGATCAAGAGGCGAAAATTGAGAATGAGGAAATTAATCTGACGTATGAAGACCTGATGGCAGCTAAGTTTAAAGTTGTCACTGCCGCCAGGCGATATCAATTCGATGATAAATACAGTGTGTGGATTGACCGTTCAGACAATGCTGCATATATGAAAAAAGTTGTTGCAAAAGGAATTGATCTAAAGATTGTCGGTGTGGTCCAACCTGATTCTGATGCCACGGCAACCTCCCTTTCGGTGGGTATCAATTATACGCCGGAATTAATTCAGTATTTGATGGAAGATGCAGTCCAAACGGATATAGTTAAGCAACAGCTTAAAAATCCGGAGGTAAATGTTTTGACAGATAAGACTTTTGCCGAAGAAAAAGAAGAAGATTCAAAAGGTGACTTTGATTTTGCCGATTTAATCACTATTGATGAAGATAAGATTAAAGATGCCTTTACCATCGATGAATCAAAAATAGATCTGGATTTTTCAGATTTAGGCGACACGTCAGGTATGGATATGTCAGGCCTTGATCTATCGGGTCTTGATTTATCCGATATGGACTTATCTGATTTTGATTTATCGAGTATGGATTTATCAGAGATAGATCTATCAGACCTTGATCTGTCCGGGTTGAGTGATCTGGATATGTCGGGGATTGAATTACCGGAGATGGATATGGGGGCGCTGACCGCCGATCTGGCCGGTCAACTTAATATTCCTGCTGATGCATTGAATTCGATCATGACCCAGGTGATCCAGGATTTTCTGGCCGATCAGATTGCCCAGGGCGTTTTGGACCCGGACCAGATTGCGGCTAATCTCCAGGAATATCTCAGCAGATCGGAGATCCAGGCACAGATTGCCCGGCAAGTCGGTCAACTGATTGATCTGCCCCAGGTCAATGAAGTGATTGGACAGTATCTGCAAACAACAATGCAAATATACATGGAACAGGTAATAGCGTCTATGCAGAATCAGATACAAGACCAAATGCAAGATCAGATAGCCCAGTTGCAGACGCAGTTGGTAAGTCAGCTGCAAACCCAGATCCAAAGTGCTCTGGAAAGCCAGATGAGCCAGCTTATGGGGCAGCTGCAGTCTCAGATTCAAAGCGCTCTGGAAAGTCAGATGAGCCAGGTTGGGGAGCAGCTGCAGTCCCAGATCCAGAAGCAGATGGAGACGGCCATGAAGCAATTGCCGGATCAGTTACAAAAAGCAATCGAGATTGATCAGAAGGCTTTTGCCGACGCCTTTCAGGTGAATATGTCTGAAGACGAGATTATGGAACTGATGTCAACCATGATGAGACAGGAAGACAGCACTTATGAGAATAATCTGAGAAAGCTGGGGTATGCCACGACAGATAATCCCTTGCAGATTAACCTTTACCCGAAAGATTTTAATGCAAAGGTCAAAGTGGAAGACTTTTTGCAGGACTATAATGACCAAATGGAAAAATCCGGTGATGAGGAGAAAGTTATCAACTACACCGATTTGGTTGGCACTTTGATGTCATCAGTTACGGATATTGTTGACACTATCAGTTATGCGCTGATTGCCTTTGTCGCAATCTCACTGGTTGTTTCTTCAATTATGATAGGTGTCATCACCTATATCTCGGTACTGGAGCGGAAAAAAGAAATTGGTATCCTGCGAGCCATCGGAGCCAGTAAACGTGATGTCCGCAGGGTATTCAATGCGGAGACCCTGATCATCGGTTTTGGCGCCGGCGTGCTGGGTGTTGCAGTTACCTATCTGATTAGTTTTATCGCCAATATCATAGTCTATAATAAGCTGGGAATCAAGGATATTGCCCGGCTTCCGGTGAATGCGGCCTTGATCCTGGTCGGAATAAGTATGCTGTTGGCCTTTATTTCCGGCTTGTTCCCGGCATCTGCTGCGGCACGGAAAGATCCGGTTGAAGCGTTACGAAGCGAATAAGAATGCAATAGTCTGCGATAAATCTGTATTTTAATAGAAAAGCTAAGTAGTTTGAACCTATGTAAAATAATTTTTGATAGGGAAAGCAAAACTAAAAGATCTCAGGCAGAGAAAATATACTCTGTCTTAGGTCTTTTTTAGTACAAATTTCAAAAGAAAAGCACTAATACAAAATTTGGATGTTGACAAAATATCAAACTTGTATTAACATGTATTATAACAGGAAGATACATGCCAGGAGGGAACACATGGAAAACATAAAGTCAGAAATCGGGGCGCCGCTTTATCAACAGCTCAGCGATACCATCAAAGAACAAATCAGAACCGGGCAATATCAGGCGGGAGATAAAATACCGTCGGAAAGCCAACTAAGTGAACTCTACTCAATCAGCAGAATCACCGTCAGGAATGCCCTGCAGCATTTAGTAGACGAACATATTTTAATCAAGAAGAAGGGAAAAGGAACCTACGTAGCGCAGCTGGTCAGAGTAGAAGAAATGTCAGCGGGCAACAGTTTCACAAGATCTTGTGAGATGATGGGAGCTGTTCCCAGTACCAGGTTGATTTCCCTGGCAAAGGAGCCGGCAGATAAAAAGATTGCAGAGTTTATCGGAATCCAGCCAGACGAAATGATTATCTGCATAAAGCGTCTGCGCTTAATCGATGATATGGCTGCCATTTTTGAAGTGGATTACTTTAAAAAAGAGTTTGACATCCTATTGCGGGACGACTTTGACGGTAATTCCCTTCTCATGTATTTAAGAGAAAAAACCGGTCATCGGGCGGCTAGAACCGAAGACCTCTTTGACATCCGTTATGCCACCAAAGAACACGCAAAATACTTAGAATGTACAGCAAGTTTCCCGCTGCTGTGTGTAAGCCAAAAGGTATTTGGTGAAGATAGCGAACTAATGTATTTCAATGAACAATATATCAGAAGCGATCGTTATAAGTACGCTGTAAGGACTACCGTCGAATAATAAGGAGAATCCGGAAATATGAGAAAAATAATATTGGCATCCCATGGCGAACTATCCAAAGGGCTATTGCATTCAGCAAAAATGATTATCGGCGATCTGGCCGGCGGGATAACTACATTTAGCTTATATCCAGGTGAAGATGCAGCCGATTATGCACTCGAACTGCGAAAAGAAATAGAAGCGAACAAGGAAGACGAGTATGTAGTTATAGCGGATTTATCTGGCGCCAGTGTGTGCTCGGCCATGATGCCTCTTACTGACTATGAGAACGTAAAACTATTTACCGGACTCAGCCTGGCTATGCTGCTTACCCTGCTAACGGAATACCCCGGCCCGCTCACCGAAAGCGACGTAGAGGAACTATTAAAAACCGGTAAGGACGGAATCGAGAATGTGTGTCTGGAAGTACGGGAGGAGGAAGACTTTTAATGATGCAGAACAAGGGGATTTTAACACTTTTTAAAGAAAAGAAACCAATTATAGCAATGATTCATTTAAAGGGAGATACGAAGGAGGAGGTGTTGGAGCGGGGCAAAAGAGAGATAGACCTTCTGATACAAGGTGGAATTGACGGGCTGATGCTGGAAAACTACTATGGAAATTATTACGATCTGGAGCGGATTTTAGAGTATGCGGCCTCCCAGCAACTTCCCGTTCCCTATGGTGTAAACTGCTTGAATGTAGATGCGCTGGGTTTTGATCTGGCAGCAAGATATAAAGCGGGATTCCTCCAGGTAGACTCAGTGGTAGGACATGTAAAGCCAAGGGACGAAGCCTCCCTTGAAGTCTTCTTCAAAACCAGACGAAGTACATGTGATGCCTGCCTCATCGGCGGAGTACGTTTCAAATACCAGCCGGTCCTCTCAGAAAAAACAGTCGAAGAGGACTTGCGCATAGGTATGACCCGATGTGATGCCATTGCCGTCACCCAGAATGCCACCGGACAGGAAACTTCAATGGAAAAAATCCGGCTTTTCCGCCAGACGATCGGTGACTTTCCCTTAGTGATCGCGGCCGGCATGACCAGGGAAAATGCTGAAAAGCAGCTGGCTGTAGGTGATATGGCCATTATCGGAAGCTATTTTAAAGATAACTATAAAGACGAGGGAGATGTTTCTTTCGAACATGTGCAGGAATTCATGACAGAAATCAAGAGGATAAGGGGGAAATCTTATGATTAAACTGGTAAGAGTGGACCATCGCCTGGTACATGGGCAGGTTGCATTTTCATGGACGAAGTTCTTGGGAATCGACTGCATCCTGATTGCCAGCGATGAATTACAAAAAGACGATCTGAAGATGGCCGGCCTCAGAATGGCGAAACCAGCCAACGTGAAGCTGGTTATGAAAGGACTTGAAGACTCTGCGAAAGCATTAAATTCCGGTGTTACCGATAAGTACAATCTGATGATTCTCTGCGAGAGTATTGAAGATGTCTATCATCTGACCCAAAAGACAGATTGTATCAAGTCTGTGAATCTGGGTGGGACCAGGACCCGTGAAGACCGGAAGCAAATATCAAAAGCAGTACACGTAACCGATGAGGACATAGAGATGATTCAGGCAATGGATTCCAAGGGAATAACAGTAGATGTCCAACTGGTTCCGGATGATCCGAAGTCAGATGCACTAAAATTACTTTAGGAGGGATAAAATGTTAGTTCAAACAATACTGATTATTTTAATAGCTTTTTTTGCTTATATGCATTGTTATGTAGGATCGACCATGCACAATCGCCCAATAGTCATCGCCCCGTTAGTGGGTTTGGCGCTGGGAGATTTTCATACCGGCATTGTTCTGGGGGCCACATTAGAACTGGTATTCATGGGAGCATTTCCCATCGGCGCCAGCAACCCCCCAGACTTTGTCTCCGGTACGATTATTTCTACTGCATATGTAGTTCTGACCGGGCAGGAAGTAGCATCAGCAGTAGTGTTAGCAGTGCCAATCGCCACTTTAGTTCTCCTGCTCGACAACGTCCAGATGACAGTCCTGCTTACCTGGGCATCCCATATTGCCGATAAGTATGCCGAAAAAGGTGATATAAATGGCGTAGAGCGAGTCCAGATTATAGCCGGCATAGGCAATAAAATATTACTGGCGCTGGTAGTCGGTCTAGGATTTATACTAGGTGTCCCTGTAATAGAAAAAATATTAAAATATATACCTGAATTTGTAACCCACGGACTTGACGTGGCAGCAGGAGTCATCCCGGCAATTGGTTTTGCCATGCTTGCCCGCATGATGCTTACTAAAAAGAGCATTCCATTCTTACTCCTGGGATTCGTTATGGCTGCATACCTTAATCTTCCCGTTATAGGAGTGGCATTATTTGGCATAGCAGCAGCTTTAGTTTATTACAATGCAACAATGACAAAGAAAACGGAGGTGGTTTACGATGACAACGAATTTTAATGATGCAGAAGTAATCTCACCAGAAAGTACAATTACAAGAAAAGACTTTTGGAAATGTTTTCGAAGATCCTGCACCCTGGATTCTTCCTGGAATTATGAACGTATGCAAAACCTGGCATTCGCTTACATGATGGCACCAATCATTCGCCGCCTGTACAAAGATGAAGAAAAAAGAGCAGCAGCCCTTAAGCGCCACATGGAATTCATGTCGGTAACGCCCCACATCAGTACCTTACTGGTAGGTGTAGCCGGTGCTATGGAAGAGGAAAATGCAAAGAATGAAGAGTTTGACGCCAGCAGCATCAATGCGGTGAAATCCAGTCTCATGGGACCTCTGGCAGGTATCGGTGATGCTTTCTTCTGGGGAACTTTAAAGCTAATCGCCGCTGGTGTAGGTATTTCACTGGCTTCTCAGGGCAACATCATGGGAGCAATTCTATTCCTGCTGATCATTAACGTTCCTCACTTCATCCTGCGCTATATTTGCCTGGATAAAGGATTCAAATACGGGGCCAAATTTTTCAAAGATTTGAGCATGTCCAACGTAGTATCAAAAGTAACGGAGTCAGTATCTCTCCTGGGTCTAATGGTAATCGGAGGCATGACTGCTGCGAATGTGAGTTTTGAGATTCCGGTTATGATTGGAAGCGGCGAATGGGCAGAACCGCTGCAGGGATATCTGGATCAGATTATGCCGTGTTTGCTTCCGGCGTGCATCTTCTTATTTATCTACTGGTTACTGGGGAAAAAAGTTAAGACCACAACTATACTGCTTGGGTCTATTGTAATATGTATCTTACTTTCGCTGGTGGGAGTTGTATAACTGAGTGTAATGGCGGTAATAAAGTGTCTCATTTTTTAATGTTTGTGAATGTTAAAAATGAGACACTTTTAGTTTAGAAGCTCCTAGTACATCGAAGAATAAATAATGAATCCCTTCGCTGGTCTGATTTTCCGAGAGCACAAACGAAAAAGCCTCAGCGTAGCCCGCTACGCCTACGTTTTTTCATTTGCACTCTCGAA
>Ga0153928_1000570_pt1 | contig 17855 bp, 16 predicted proteins | sample TSNJ012MetaG_FD_106656 | JGI IMG/M metagenome (GOLD analysis project Ga0153928, IMG submission 106656) | Attine ant fungus gardens microbial communities from New Jersey, USA - TSNJ012 MetaG | ecosystem: Host-associated > Fungi > Mycelium > Unclassified | place: USA: New Jersey, Wharton State... | reverse complement strand
CGGGGTAAATTTCGCTTTGTGTGTCTGATTCCCGGCATTGCCAACCGGTGTCGTTCCTGCTGCTTCCCATGTCCAGCCTGTGGGCAGGGTCACGCTTGCCAACGTGTTACCGTAAGTGGCGGACGGGGTGGGGAGCGTGTAGGCCGGATTGGCTTTGGCAACGGAGATCGTTATGTCAATGCCGGTTAAAGTGTTATAGTTGTCCGTATCCGCCGGGGTAAATTTCGCTTTGTGTGTCTGATTCCCGGCATTGCCTACCGATGTCGTTCCTGCTGCTTCCCATGTCCAGCCTGTAGGCAGGGTCACGTTTGCCAACGTGTTACCGTAAGTGGCCGAAGGGGTGGGGAGCGTGTAGGCCGGATTGGCTTTGGCAACGGAGATCGTTATGTCAATACCGGTTAAAGTGTTATAGTTGTCCGTATCCCCCGGGGTAAATTTCGCTTTGTGTGTCTGATTCCCGGCATTGCCTACCGGTGTCGTTCCTGCTGCTTCCCATGTCCAGCCTGTGGGCAGGGTCACGCTTGCCAACGTGTTACCGTAAGTGGCCAAAGGGGTGGGGAGCGTGTAGGCCGGATTGGCTTTTGAAATGTTGGCCTTTACGTTGCCTGGCTGTGTAAGGATGTAATTTCCGGCATCCACACCGCCGATGGAGAAGGCGGTAAAGCTGATGTCGATATTATCAGCAACGCCAAAGCTTGCGAATGTGGGCGTACCGTTCGTCAATGTCACCGTATCACCGGACAAGACGTCGACTAAGACCGCCGTTTTTATAGTCGCTGTATTCAGTCCATCATAAGGCTTGTCGTTGACCGTGACGTTAACCGTCAGCGCTTTTGGGGTTACCGTTATATTTACCTTTTGCGTGACTGTAAGGTAAATTTCCGGATAAGCCGGTGTAAATGTTACGTCATATCCGCTGTTGGAAACCTTTGGTATTATGGTACCGTCCGTCCAGGCGAACATACCGGCCGGTATTCCGCCGCTCAGGGTTGATGCGCTTAATTTACTACCATAAGCAATAGTAGCCGCGGACGGGAAAGTAACTCCCGTTTGATTTGTTTTGATATATGTCACGCTCGCAGTTGAGACCGCTTTGTCCGCCGCGTTATCAGAATTGGCGAAAACCTTTAATTGCGGGTAGTAGCTTTTGTCGGCGTCATTTGCTTTTTTGATGAACGCGTTGCCTAATAAGTCTTGTATACTGCCGCCTGTATCAATAACGCCATCCTTCAACATCTGCCATGAAGCATAGCCGCCGACATTTGTCACTGTCCCACTGCTGCCGCCGACCACGACTCCCGGGCTGGGATATTTATCCCTATCGTAATAGCAGTTTGAGATTTCATTTCCCGGCAGGTTGTTCATGCCGGCTATCCCGCCCATCAGATAAAAAAGCTCTCCCGTAACCCGCGTAACGCCGCCTATGCTGTAGCAATTCGAGATCTTGGCGTTACCACCATCGTTTACCCCGGCAATTCCACCAACATACTTCGAGGCTGAAATATCTCCTGTGTTGTAGCAGTTGGTGATACTTGCGTTTCCGCTGTTCAATCCCACAATACCACCGGCTTCTGTCACTCCGTTGGCGACCAGTACAGAAACATTACCAGTATTAAAGCAGTTGTCAATGCCTCCGCTGCTTGAACCGGTAATGCCTCCGGCAAGAGAAGAACCCAATTGGGCAGTAATATCACCGGTATTGTAACAATTTTTTATATTAGCATAAGAATTATACCCTACAATCCCCCCAACCTCTCCGGTTATAACACCAGTTGTAATGGGGGCGGTGTTATAACAATTTATTATTTCTCCGCTTTTTGCCCAACCGACAATTCCGCCTACGCGATTGCCTTTAATGCTCCCGCCGTCGATACCTGAATTCTGTATTTTCGCATCAAGATCAATCACGCCGAATAATCCAATACATGATGACGTTCTGTTTATCATGATATTTTTTATAACAAATCCGCCGCCGTCAAAAACACCTGTAAACGGGTTGGTATCCGTTCCTATTGGTTCCCAGCCTGTTCCTGTGTCATATGGCGCAACATCTAAGTCAATATCATTTGTCATCTTGAAATAAGTATTATCAAAAGAAATGCCGCGGTTTAATTCAGAGCCGATTTTCGAGAGCTGTGCAGCGTTGGATATCTGATAGGGACTTTCCTGCGTGCCTAACCCGTTCCATGATGAGGTGTCCGGAATAGGTTTCCAAATGGCGTATAGTGTAATATTCTCACCAGCTATGGCCACTTCTGCGCCCGGCGCATAAGCTGTTCCATTCCCGTCTGCTTTGGTATTCCATTCTTTAAAGCAGTAACCTCCCGGCGCGGTAAAGGTATTTGTCGGAGCGGCGTTTACGGTATCACCGGACAAGCCGTATGACATATCGGGAGCGGCGCCTGTGCCGCTATTGCCTTCGTATGAAACAGAGCGGTAATAATTTATTTTTGAATCCGCGCCGACTGTGTATCCCCAAGTACTATTATTCCTGCTGTCAACGTCAATATCGCCGCTTATCGTGGATTCCGGATAGATATTTATGATAACGTCTCCCGTAACATTGTTAAGATCGCATCCACCGTATAATGAAGTAAAAGAACCGCCCGTAACAGTCATGTTCACACCGCCTGTTACGGCGCCGTTAATGCCGCCGCCGACCACAATTTCCGTAAAGGTACCGTTTGTAATCAACAGGTTAACATCACCTGTAATATCACCCGAATAACCGCCGCCGTTTATCCACTTGAATGTACCGTTTTCAATTGCAATATTTGCATTGCCGCTGACGGTTGCCGCAGCTTCATATCCGCCGCCGCAAATCATCTCACGAAAGGTACCATTTTTAATCAACAGGTTTGTGTCATATGTAACAGCACCCATATAACCGCCGCCGTATATCCAATTGAAGATACCGCCTTCAATAGTGATGTTGGTATTGCCGCCGACGGTTGCTGCGGCTTGATTGCCGCCGCCATATACTCCTCCGTTAAACGTACCGTTTTTGATCGTCATGTTTGTGTTGCCTGTAACAGCGCCTTCATATCCGCCGCCATACAGATATCCCAAAGTCCCGCCGTTCACGGTAATATTGGTATCCCCGGTTATTGTGCCGCTCGCATTCCCGCCAAATACGCTCCAGTTTAATTGACCGCTTTCAATGGTGACAGATGTATTGCCGGTATAATCAGCACTTTCCCAACCGCCATAGATAACAAAATATGTTATTGTATCGCCGGGGAATAATGGCGTGTTTAGATCATCGGATTTATATAGCAAAGTTGCTCCGCCTACCTCTTTAACAACAATGGGCGTTCCATTTGCGAAAATACGCCAATTATTATAATCTATCGTTGGCTCACCCGGCGTGGTTTCCGCCGCCGACACGCGCATCATGCCCGCCGGCCAGCCGGTCAGCGTCATGCTCAACATCATTACAACAGCCAGCACAGCGGCCATTACCCTTTTACTTCTAATTCTGCTCATAAAAAATCCCTCCAGTTTTTTTAATACGCCTAAGCGCTTCATTAATTTTTTCTTTGCTTATTGGTTTCGTCAGATAATGCGCCACCTGTATGCGATAGCTTGTGAGATCGGAAACCTCCACGGGATTTGATTTGTAGCGGCAGGCGTAAATAAGAGCTGTCGTCCGTGCTCTTTCCTCTTGTTGTCTGTCCAATACCGCTATTTTCATATCTCTATACACCTCCGTTTTACTCTGAAAATAAAAAAAGTGTTCCGAAGCTTTGCGGCTCGGAACGCCTTAAGCGTAACATTTTTATTTTGAAATTTCAATAGACTTTGTTTTAAAAGCAAAAAAAACGTTTAAAAGGCAGAGAATTTATAAAAACACTTGGAAAATGAAAACATTTGAATTTCTATAAAATTTATTATATAATTGGAGCATGATTTTATGTAGGTAGGTGAATTTTTTTGAACATTGCCATATGCGAGGATTTATCGGCAGATGCTAATCTGCTTCAAAGATATATCAAGCAATATTTTGCACAAATACATGCGGATTGTGAAATTTATAAATATAATACAGGCGCCGGGTTCCTTGCGGAGTTTTCAAAAGGGCGTTTTCAAATCGTCTTTATGGACATATATATGGACGGACAAAATGCGGACGGTATGGAAACGGCACGGAAAATCCACGAGATTGACGATGCTTGCAAAATTATCTTCACCACCACAAGCCGTGAATTTGGCGTGGACAGCCATGAGGTTGACGCTGTTCATTACATTGTCAAATCTGTTACATTTGAGTCCGTGAAAACAGCACTTGGTCGCTGCCGTGACATTATTGCAGAGGAAATGCGGTTTATCACCGTTACATCCAACCGAAGCGATGTTCGTATCCTCTTAAAGGATATTTTATATATTGAAACACTTGAGCGAAAAACACTCATTCATACAATAAATAACACTATCACGAGTTCTTTAATGCTTATTAATATTGAAAAACAGCTTGACAGCACATTTTTTTTGCGTTGTCACAAGTGCTATGTGGTAAATATGGATAGCATAAGCTGCATACAGAATGATGGTTTTTTAATGAAAAACGGTGATACCGTTATGATAAGAAAAAGAGATGCGAATGCCATCAAATCACGCTATACGCAGTATTACTTTGAAAAGACGAGAGGTGATGATTTGTGATAGGAACGAAACGTATTGTGGCATTGATAGTCAACATCGCCTTTACGGCACTGATAGTGACTATCATGGCTCTTCTCCTAACGGAGAGTCCGACGGCAAAACCATTTATGGAAAGAACCAGCGCGATTACAGGCGCTGACTATGAAACGGAAAGTGGGAGCGGCTCCATCACCTTGCCATACAGCTTTCAAAACCTGCCACCGCGCACGCCTGTGACTGTCTATATGAAAATAGAGTCCGGGCAGAAAGGCAGCTTGCTCGTCAAAAGTGTCTATGCGCCGCTGAAATTATACGCAGACGGCGTTTTGATTTATGAGAGCGGACAGGATGGGAGTTACCCGGCGTTCCTGCTTGACCCACCCACCATCATTTCCACCGTACTACTGCCGGACGGAACAGAACAGCTTCGTTTTGAATACCTCTCGCCGACACAGCGGAACACACTGACCATTTTCACACCGTTAATCGGCTCAGAATCAACTTTGATTACGCATATGTTCAAACAAAACAGCTTTTCCGTTTTGTTCGCACTGCTACTGCTGTTGATTGGTGTTGTCATGGTATTGACAGCGCTGTTTCTCAAGCGGAACGCGCCTTCCACCAAATCTTTTTTGTGGCTTGGCCTGTTCTGCGTTGCGGTGGGCTGTTGGATATTCGGCGAGAATAATTTTTCCGTTTTAATCCTGCCGCACCCGTCACTATTATACATGATGGCGTTTATAGGATTGTTTACTCTGCCGATCCCGTTTCTACGCTTTGGCATTTTGCTGCTAAAGCCGAAAAACAAGCTGCCGATTCATGCGATGCTGGCTGTACAGAGCGCCGCTGTTATCGCGACACTTGCCTTACAGCTTGCAGGGATAGCTGCCGTATCCAAAACGCTTTTTGTGTTTCATGCGCTTGATTTGCTGAGCTTTGTCGTGTTCGCAACATGTACTTTTTGGGAATACGCGCGGTATAAGAACGCGGCGGCGAAACCGTTCGCGCTGCCTGCGCTGGTATTTACACTGTTTACTTTGCTGGAAATCTTGAATTACAGGTTTCGGTTCACCAATGTATTGAGCCTGTTTTTCCAAATCGGTATGCTGATATTCTTTGTATTTCTTTTCATCATTAGCTGCCGTTTCGTGCATGATGCCACGCGTGCGGCCAGTGAGAAAGCCCTGTTGGAGTTTGAGGTATCCGCGATGGGTAAACAGCTTGCTCTGCAAGGAGAGCAATATAAAATATTGGTCGACAGCGCAGCAAATGAGAGGGCAATGCGGCACGATTTTCGCCATCACCTTTCGGTTATAAAAACCTTTGCGGATAGTAGTGACGCTGGCGAATTGAATAAATATTTGTCCGACTATTTCGGCTCACTGCCGCTTGATAACTTGGATAGCTATTGCCAAAACAGCGCCGTAAACGCGGTTGTGTGTTATTATATAAATAAAGCGGCAAACATTGATGTGTCAGTAAATATTGATATTCCGAAGGATATTAACATACCCGATACAGACCTTTGTGTTATCTTCGGAAATTGCTTGGAAAACGCTATAGAGGCTTGCCAAAAACTTCCGATCGGCGAGGGTTTTATTAAATTGAAAACACGCAGAAACGGACGAACGCTCGGCATCACGGTTGACAACAGCTTTGACGGCGAATACACACGTGAAAATGATATGTTTATTTCACGCAAGCACGAAGGCTGTGGCATTGGACTATCTTCCGTTGCCGCCACTGCAAAGAAATATAACGGCACGGCAATGTTCGAGGTGGTCGGGCGTGAGTTTAGGTCATCTGTTTTGTTGGTTGTGCCTGTGGACGGGGAGTGTGACGAACCGTAACAATCTGTCCGCCGCGAGAGTTAATCAATTCGGCACGCTCAACTTTCCAAACTTTTCATGCCGATTTTTACTCTAATTACATATATTATTTTGACTTACTGATTTTTTGTTGCCAAAGTTTTGCCACAGTCTAGTTACAATTTTATCTTTATTAGTCTTCCATTACATATCGAACAAATCAGAATGAGTCCCCGTATCAACTAAAGTCAATGTTAAGATCTCATCCTCTGCCAAATATATTAGAAGCCAGTCTGGCTGGATATGACACTCTCTAAAACCTGAGTACCTTCCTTTAAGGTCATGGTCTCTATGCTTTTCATCCAATGCTAATCCATGAATTAATTTTTCTACTATAGATTCCAATAACGAAATATCCAGTCCTCGTTTTTTAGCACGTTTTAAGCCTTTTTTGAATCTTCCAGTCAATACTAATTGATAAGTCATAAATCCATATCCTCTAAGGCTTCCGAGAAACTAGTATACTTCTTAGTAGCCGGATCTCTACTAATTCTTTTAGCTTCTTCCATTGCATCTCTCACTTCTGGTTTATAATTTGGCAGTTCCACATTAAAAGGCAAGCCGCCTCTTAATACGCATTGTCTTAAAAACATATTTGTAGCACTAGATATATCTGTTCCAAGCTGCCCAAACAACTCCATTGCTTGTTTTTTTAATTCTTCATCAATTCTGATCTGTGTTGGTACTGTTGCCATAATCATCACACTCCTTTAATACTATTATACTCTTTTCGGTTTACAATGTCAATCATTTGTATTTTTTTAATGTGTCATGACGATGGCAACAAAAATTTTATCCTTAAGGTTAAAAATATGGATAATACAAATACGACAGGCTCATTTAAAATAATCTGTTCAAAACATTTTAATCCTTAACTTTCGATCATATATCAAAAATACTTATTTGGTTTTCCTTTATCGATTTTACTTTTCTTTTGTTAATTCTATCCCCTTCCATAATTTCACTACAAAGCAAGGGTGAAGTCGGGTTATATTTGTTACAATTATTAGCTACACTTTCCTGACTATAATTTGCATAACAATATTTACAACCATTTTTACATGTATTGTAAGCACCAATTTCTATGCTTTCAACACAGCCGCACTCTTCACGTTGATTTTTATCTTTGCTTGCATTGATTCTACAACCAATAATTGCTTCAACCAGTCCCTTATCAATACAGGAGTTATGTTTTATTCCACATTTTCTTAAATCTATGCTCTCCGCACAACTTCCAATCTCCATCTTATTTCTAAATGCAATCTGACTAAGTTTTTCTGAAAAAGCCAACAACTGTGCTTCATCCAAATCATGAATTTTTAAAGCATCCATATTTTTTTTATTTTTGGCATAAGTATCTACGAAACTAATTACGCATTTATCTGTATACCCCTTCAAAGCATTCGCTATCTGTTCAAATGCTTTTAGATGATATTCCTGCGTATACTTATTTGTAAAAATAATGGGATCATATCTCCAAATGACTTTTTCTTTTCCTGTTTTTTGTGAAAGTCGTTGAAAAATTGGAACCATAGTATCTTTTTTATGCGGTATATTTCCTTCTACATCTGCTCCATATCCTGTAAGTGTAAACTGAAAATAATAGTTATATTCCTTTAATTCATCTAATCTATTAATCATAGGTTCTGGATTTTTTGTCCAAAATACAATGCAATCTACAAATTTAGGTGATAATTTAATTTCGCTCACCTGATGTATATTCATAGGATTACGTACATATAGAAACCCTTCTCTAATACGGTTAAAAAACCACTCTGAATAATAATTCGGTATATCTGTTCTTCTACTAACACTTAATATCATATTTATCCCCCTCTACTTCTTCTTTATGAGTACCTAGCGGACAAAACGCATAAAAGCCCTGGAACAACTTCAACAAGCTCAACCTCCAGAGCTTTCTTTGCATTTAGCAGAATTATACTTAAATACTTTCCGAGTTTTTACAGTTAATACCCTTCTCTTTAAAATTTGTACACCCGAAAAAATAGGGCCCGTTTCTGCTTTTCTTTACAATCATATACCCATCACATTTGCTGCATCTGTGGATGTTGGCAAGGTGTTCTTCTTTATTGGCCATAAAATCGCATATTTCTGGTTCGTTTGTGCAATGATACAATGTCAGCCCGTAATTTTTATTGTATTCTTTTTTAAAGGGAAAACCACACTCCGGGCATCTTGGCTGCCCCCGCACCGATAGCACATCATCCCGCTTAATCTCCTGTCTGTGCCTATCCATTGGTGTTATTATATTGCATATATTATTATGACTTGCTGATTTTGCTGCCAAAATGTTGCCACAGATTATTTATCTTTCACTTTTTTCTTAGCTTCTTTCTCTATACCTTTTATTGTCTCAATATATGCCTCTTCTACTGGCGAAAGAGTCGCCGCCTGGTATTTACGATATTCAGTAGCTGCTTTTTCTATAGCCTGTTTGTGGCTTATACTACCTGCATTTTTTAATACCTCTTCTCCTGTGGATGCAAGTATTTTATCTAAATGCTCAATATAATCACGCATGTACATTACATTTTTACGCATAGCCTGAATTTCAGCAAAGTCAAAATACCCCGACACAAGATTACTTAATACCTTTAGTTCATTTTCTTCCAAGTAATTCTTAGCTATCTTCACATCTTTTAATGTTGGCATATCCCCCTGAAACGTTGTCAAGCCCATATAAGGCTTGTCCGCATCAGCTCTTTTATAAATCACCTCGGCCGCCGTATTACCATGTGCTGCATAATGTAACTTATTTTGAACTATCTTAAAGAATTGTACTGACTCATTACTTTTGGGATCATAATCTGCACTTGTTGCATAAAGATCAAGTACCTGTCGATACAAGACTTTTTCTGATGAGCGAATATCCCTAATACGATCTAGTAATTCACGCCAGTAGTTCCCACCACCAAGCTGCTTTAATCGTTCATCATCCATTGCAAAGCCTTTTATTATATATTCCTTTAATCGCTCTGTTGCCCACCGCCGAAACTGAGTAGCAATAATAGACTTTACCCGGTATCCAAGAGAAATAATCATATCCAGATTATAATGAGGAATATTTCTTGTAACTTCTCTACTACCTTCTATACGAACCTGTCGGAAATTCCGACAGGTTGAATTTTCGTCCAATTCGCCTTCTTCATATATATGTTTAACATGTTCTACAACATTCGTTCTGGATGTTTGAAAAAGTTCCGCCATCTGCTGCTGCGTGAGCCAAACCGTATCTTCCTGCACTCTTACATCAATATGAGTATTTCCATCCTCGGATTGGTAAATAAGAATCTGCTCTTGATCCTCTTTCGCACTTTTTAGTTCCTCTTCCATAAAATCTATCTCCTTTAGTCAAAAGATGTATCTTGTAACAAAATAATTATATCGTATACATTGCCTTCTTACCATTGTAAATTCGTTTTTCTTATTTTTGACTGGCAACAAAAGATAACTTCAAATTGGCTAAATAAAAATAATATGAATAATGGTATATACTCAAAATAAATATCTGCTGCGCAAAATAACCTGTGTAATTATGTACTATTCAAACTCTCTAGCGGATGGTGTAACTCCATTTATTTCAGTTCACATATGTGTACTTTTGTATCCTCATTCGCTTATTTTTCGTCTGTTTTTTTCTCTACCAAAATTTTTAGAGCCAAAATAGAGCCATTCATTATAATCACTTATCATCCATCAACAGAATATTGGGGCAACCTTTCTCCTATCCTAATTAGCATAAATCGTCTTGTTCATTATCCTGTTCATATGAATAGGATGCTTTTTAAGAATAATATTTTTGATTTTTACTTGATGGCTTTTTAGGTATAGTCATTTTGAGTTTTCCAGATGCTAATAGTTTATCAAGAAAATGTCTTTTAAAAAATGAACGATTTGGAATTTTAAATTTTTCAATTATTTCTTGTGAAGACTTTGGTTTAATACAAAACTCAACGATGGAATTCATTACATCCTGTTCACTATCCTGTTCACTATGAACAGGATGAACATCCCTTTGTAAAATTTTCAAATATTTGTCACAAGCCCTACAAAGAACCATAATTCCATCTTCGTTTATATCATATTCTGGCAATGATCCTTCGTACTTAGTACATGCTTCTTTAATTTTATCAAATCCACGCCCCCAAGCCTCTATCATGCCGCTCTTAAAAAATACATTTGCAAGCTTAGGATTATATGGTTTTGAAGAATGTTTACTAAATAGCTTTTCCGCTGATGATAAATTAGCTGGCATTTCTCCGTCATTCCAAATGTACATTTTGTCTTCATAAACACTAATCTGTATTGGATTGCAACCACTGTAATCCTTGTGTACTATTGCATTTAATATGATTTCACGAAATGCATCTCTATGAAACATAAACTGTTCAACTCTCTGAATTCCATCATAATTGAAAATCTGTATTGCCTCTGATTTTAAATCTTGCACTGCAAGTTTAGGAATTGGAACTCCATCCCAGGTCCTTCCTTGGGATTTTAAAATCGCTTTATCTAATTCTTTGCCTGTAATGGTACGCATTGTACTACCGGATCTATAAAAATATTTCCCATGATAACTAATTAGTGATGGATACTTATCCACTATAATTTCAATGTATTCTAGCTCTCCTTTATACAATAAGTTCACATCTACCACAATACCCATAGTATCCGTAATCTTATTGGGGATTGCCTCCAATAGCTTCTTTGAGTTAGCTATGCCAACCACTTCCCCATCGTCATTCTTACCAATGTAAAGTATTCCGCCATATGCATTTGCATAACCACAAATCCATTCTAAATACACATCATGCCAAGATTCTTTCCACTCTATCGTCTGATGCTCTGGCATCCTATTCTCCTCCAATCTACATAAAATACCTAAAATCATATGGTTTATCATAAATCACCAATTCTTGTTTAGCCACGCGTGAAAGCGTTTTTGCAAAATCCAATGTTACCGGCAATATCTTATATAAACCATCACCACTATTCCAATTCATTTTTGTCAGCATCAATATTTCATTAACTAGTTCTTCAGCAGTTGACTTTCCCATAAATCGTTTTACTAATAACGGTGCTGGTATTCCCCTACCATTTTTAAAATAGTTTCTATTTCTACCAGCTAATTCATCATGTTGCACGCTTCCATGCGTCCATATGAGAAAAGTTTCTTCATCTAATGGTATAACAGTTCCTCTTTGTATTGGAAACAGAGCTACCTTATCAAAATCGAATCGAATAGCTCTCCATGTTGTAAACTCTTGGATCTGCAATAATTCAATATTATCAACACCTACAAGCCCCTTTGTAATACCTTCCATTTCCTCTTTTGTAAAAAATGTTGTCTTATGGATAACGATTCTATTTAACTTATGTATTGGCACAGAATCATCATACATCTTTTTCAAATTGCTCATCAATCTATATGCATCATCACTTCGCATAAATGGATTTCGTTGTATTATTTGAGGATTCTTTAGTGGTCTGAGATATAATTTCATTCCGTTTCCTTCCGCATCAAATAATTGACTACATCCAATTGATATCTTTTCATTATTTTTAACAGATTGAACATAGCTTAATCCAATATATGCAGTAATAAGATTACATTCTTTAGGTTTCCATAATCTTCCGAGCGCCTTTGCGTATATTGCAGTTGAAAGTCCCCAAATAATTTTTGCGAAGTCGTTACTAGTGTGCACAGATCTTTCTTCTATTATTTGTGTAACAATGCCTTTTCCTGCACAATAAATTTTTAGCGAGTCATGTAAATCAAAATATTCCGTTTCATTTTTTATTTCACGCATCTTTGACAATTGATTCGGTATATAAACAACCAGTAAATCAAATGACATTCTATTCTTTTCAATAAAATCTATATATTGACAGAGACCACTAAAATAAGATGTAGCACTTACTCCCAGTACTTTTTCTAATGAATAACCAACGAATCGTTGTTTATCATTTCCATTTGGAATATCTATATTACATCTAAATACATCATTAAACCCTGTATACTCTGGTAAAAAATCTGCATCTTGACCTGCCACATGGTGATTTTTCAATTTATTTAAATGTGCCCATATATCCTGAGCGCATTCTCTTGGTGTAAGTACCGCCAGTCGAATTGTCTTATTTGAATATGATTCAATCGGTCCAAAATTTTTCAATCCTTTCAATTGATTAACCGCTACACATTCAGCTTTTTCATAGTCAAAAAGCATCTCTGGTTCCGATACATGATAACATTTATTCAATGAACCACTGCCAGAAAATTTAAATCTTGAAATATTGAATTTTAATACTGCACTTCCCAGTTCAAATATCATTTTCCCTTTATTCGATATTTTTTCGATCCAATTATTGATTTGACTATCCACTTTATTGTTATATGATACTGACATCTCCTGATTCACAATTTTTTGATAATCAAAACGTTCTAATTCTGTCCCATCTGTGTTTAGAGCATGTATTGTTGGCAATATATTTAGGATAATACTATTATTTACAAATGATAGTGAAATTTTTACTCCATCATAAATATTATGCCTATTCTTCAATCGTTTACTGCTTTGGTCGTAATACTTATTTTTACCATATGTAAACAGTCCATTTTTTCCTATAACCTTTTTTATAATTTCATAAAACATGCCTATGATTATGGAATCATCAAGTTTCATCATATATGTAGGAATATCAAGTTCTTCTATCTCACAATGGATTTTATTTGAAAAAGCATTAATTATTCCCGCCTTGCTTCCAAGAGCCCATACCTTTCCTTTTGATAATGCAGCAACACACGTATCATCTGTTGTTTGCTTTAATTCTTTCCATGTAGCTATACTCGAACTAAATACATAGCACTTACGAGGATACTCCAATGCACATAATCCATTAGTTAAAGCAACAGAATTATGTTTCCCCATATTATCATATAAAATAGTTTGTTTTATATCACTTTGTTCCCAGAGACTGTTAATAATCGAATTGGTAATATTCAATGTAAGAAATAAACGGTACATCAAATCATCAAAATCATTAATTTCAACTATTCCGGACTCTTCATTTATCGCACAGGCTTTTTTCATAAACGCTTGCGCTTGATAGCCCAAAGGAACTCCTTTAGGTTGGCACCAATAAACACCTTGCTTTATTTCACCAGATGAAATCAGTTCATCCAATACCGTCATAACAGAATTATCATTTCCAGCATATCCAAGAACAATAAGCCCGCCTGCTTTTATTCCATCTTTTAATATACCTGCAATTTTATGTTCAAGATCTTGCAATTCTTCGGTAGTATTTTTTAGCTTATCCAGCAGATAATCGCCATGTAATTTTACTATATTAGGAAATCCGTCATGTACCGAAAATCCCATACTATCGCTCACTGCTGATGAAATCGTTTTTACTGACAGACCGGGCTTCGTTGTATGAATACCAGCCAATATCAAATCATCAAAATTTGTCGTTGATATAAAATCAACTTTTTCATTAATTACAAGTTCTCCCAAGCACAAATATCCCAATGAAGGAATTATATCTCTTACTTTTTGCTGTATGTAGAACGCCCTATTCCTTCTTGATGGATAGCACTTTTCAAAATAAAATGAGTACTCTTCTGGTGTCCAAATTGGGGGGAATCCTACTTGTGCATCAAAATATGCCTGTATTTCTTTTTGTACACTTTCCTTTGACATATCTGAATAATTATTTGTTCTTATATTTTTTGCCGTACAGTATAAGCTTCTTTTAAAATCCCATACCATTTGCCCACCTGATGGTATGCCAGATGAAATAGATGCTCCGGCTCCCAAGAGGAATGACATGCTATTATTCGGTTTCACTGTAAAACTATTTACAAATGTATTTATATCAATGTTATGCATTTCATTACCTCCTGTTGTGAATTCAACTTCATCAAAAACTAATCTACTTCATCCAAATAAGGTACCATCATATTGTAGGTTTTTCGGCTCCTGTCTACATGAAAATTTTCCATTTGAGACCAGTTTCTTTCACTTGATATACTAACATCATTTAATTGAATATGTATCCGTGATGCCTTTGTATCATCCTTACGATTTCATTCGGGTGTTGCACCTATTCTTCGCTAATCTTTGTTAATAATTTATGTAACGATTGTATTTCATCTGAACTTAATGTAATTCCCTTACCCATTTTTTCGTGATTTGGTGCCCTATCTCTTAAATCATATTTTGGTGCTGCACCATTCCAGGAAATAAGATTCAATTCTTTAGTCCACCCTTTAGCCTACAATTCAATGATATTAGTCTTTGAAAAACTCATCATACTGCACGTCGAAAAGGATTTTCATAAGTTTCAAATCACTTGCTTTAATATTCCTCCGCCCAGCTTCAATATTAGCCAATGTACTTCTGGACATCTTACTGCCTTTTAATTGTAACTCAACAACTACTTTCTCTTGCGTATACCCCTTTGCCATCCTAACCGCCTGAATATTCCTACCAATCGGTATATCATGTAATATATACTGCATGTCTATCCCTCCAATACAATTGTTACCAATTAGTAACTTTTGTATTGATTATAGTCTAATTACATGATATAATTGTCACCATCTAGAAACATTCGTATTTCAAGGAGGACAACATGGAAAAGATTTTGGAACAGCTTTACAAAGGGGAACTCTACCCTTATTCAACCTTTCAAGCAACCATTGAAGATTTCAAAGAAAATCGAGACAAAGCCTTTACGTCCTATTCATCTTTTCTGGAAAAATTACCAGATAGCCTTAAAGATGAATTTATACAGTTAATTGATACTCACCTTGAACTGCTCCCCTATGAGTTGGAACAGAACTTCATTGATGGCTTTCGTATTGGCGCCCGCATGATGACAGAGGTATTTCAATCTCCAATATCTGAAGAACCCGCATAACCTAAAAAAGACAACCACAAGTTACATACCTGTGATTGTCTTTTTCATTACTATCTTTTAAACAACTCCTGCTCTGCTTGCCAGATCTTATGCTCGCTCTATAGCCTTATTTGATATTAAGGTATCAAAAAGGTATCACATCACTCACAAAAGCCCCGGAAACAGCGCAAATACACCATTTCCAGGGCTTACTTTACTACAAATACGACAGGCAATCCAATAGACTACCTGCCATTTAAAATAATCTGTGTAATTCTGTACTACTCAAACTCTTTTGCGGATGGTGTAACTTCACCTATCCAAGTTCATATATGTGTACTTTTGTATCCGTATTCTCTTCTTTTTCGTCTGGTTTTTTTCTCTGCCGAAATTTTTAGAGCCAAAATAGAGCCATTAAGAATCAATGTCCTTATCAGCAATCAAACGCTGTAGCTCTTCCCTACTTGGTAACACAGTCTGATATTTGCTGGCAAATATTTGACTATTATTTTCCGGCAATGTCATCTCTACTACTGCATCCTTTTTATCTTTACAAATGATGATTCCAATAGTTTGGTTTTCTTCTTCCATTTTTACTTTTCGGTCATAATAATTTACATACATCTGCATCTGACCTATATCCTGATGCTTCAACTGACCTATTTTCAAATCAAATAATACAAAGCAGCGTAATAGTCTGTTATAGAATACCAAATCCACTCGATAGTGATCCTCTTCAAATGTAAACCTCACCTGCCGCCCAACGAATGTAAATCCTCATCCCAATTCCAAAAGGAATTTTAGAAGATTATCAATGATTTTTGTTTCCAGGTCCGTTTCAGAATAAGTCACCAGCTCTGGCAATCCAGTAAATTCAAGTACAAGTGGGTCTTTAAATAAATCACCCGGCTTTTCTATCAACTGTCCCTGCAATGCAAGTTTCATTACTTCGTCTTTATCTCGACTAAGTGCCAATCTTTCATACAATGAACTTCCATACTGCCTTGCCAGTTCCCTTGTATTCCATCCGTTTCTATATGCTTCAATTTCATAGAAATGACGTTCCTCAATATTACGAATACGCATCAACGTAATATAATTTGACCAACTCAGATAGAATTTTCTTCCTTCCTTTGTTCTTGGAAGTTTCTCAGATTGGGGAAACGCTGTTTCCCCAATTGAATCCTCTGAAGCACCTCTTGACACTTGGACTCACTCGAACTCGGCAAGTTCAGCAGTGTTTTTAAACATACTTGTTTAGTTTTCGTGCTTTTTATGCCAACTTTTCACTTCAATTACATAGATTATTTTGGCTTACTGATTTTCTGTTGCCAAATTGTTGCCATTATATACAACCCGATTTTTTAAATCAATTACATGGCTAATAAAACAATTTTGTATATTCTGTCTGTGTGTCCGCAATATGATAGATGTAAACCACTTCACCAATCAGCCTATATATGGCTATATACTTTTCACAAATAACCATTTTGTAACCTTGTTGATTCAGCCACTCATCTGGTGCTATGGAACCAGAATCTGGAAAGCTCTCCAGACGTTCAATGGCATCAAGTATATGATCACTTACTTTTAAAGATGTTTCCACACCAAACTGTATTAAATACCAATCTTCAATATGTTTTAAATCTTCCCATGCCGTAGGGAGAATTTCAACCTTATATGTCATTTACCCTCTCCCTTAACCGCTTCCTCACTTCTGAAACGCTGAATGTTTCTGCTCCATCTAAACGTTCCTGTTCTGCCTGTAATACTTTTACACGGAGCTGCAACATCTGCTCTCGTTTTTCAAAAGCATCTATACTCATAAGTACTAAATCGCCTTCCCCATTTTTAGTTATATAAATAGGCTCTTTTGTTTCTTTTGCCATGTTTGAAATTGTTGTATAATCATTCCTCAATGCTGCTGATGCTTTTATTATCATTTTCGCCACCTCCATATCATTATTACGATATAATTATAACACTATTTTTATATATTGTAAGGTAGTAATTTCTCCTTTACTGCCTTTCTCTGCCTCAAACGATTCATAAACTCGCACCTTATAGAATTATCAATTTGTTCATGTTCTTTCAAATATTCTAAAAGTGGTGCGATTCTTTTTTCTTCACGTTCGGTCAAAACTTCGGTCATTCTTGGCTCACTTTTTTTGACCAAATCTCGATGATAACATCACGTAACTTCAAAAAAACAATTATTTTCCCCTAAAAGATTCAACCAAATCATTATCAAATTATTCTAACAAAATATCCATATTATTACAATACATGTAATATAGTTCCAGGATCGAAAGGTAAATTATCCTTATTACCAGTGCACTTTCGTATCTCAGACATTTTTCTCTCTATCCACAAAGCGTTGGAAATATCGTCGGGTTTTCCACATCCTATAAGCAAAAATAT
>Ga0153928_1000569_pt1 | contig 17863 bp, 19 predicted proteins | sample TSNJ012MetaG_FD_106656 | JGI IMG/M metagenome (GOLD analysis project Ga0153928, IMG submission 106656) | Attine ant fungus gardens microbial communities from New Jersey, USA - TSNJ012 MetaG | ecosystem: Host-associated > Fungi > Mycelium > Unclassified | place: USA: New Jersey, Wharton State... | reverse complement strand
TTATATGCCACAAACCCGATGCGGATGTTCTGAATATGTACCGTATCGATAAACGCTTTGACCATGTCCAGGGCAATTCCATCCGGATCATTGGTTTTCATCGAGCCGCTGACATCTAACACAAAATTGACATACAGGGCATGTTTCTGTCCACTGATTTCCGCTGCAAAGGCATCCTGGGAGATAACCATGCTTAAGCTGGTGAGAATAACAACGACCAAACAGCTTATGATTCCCTTGATTTTTGTCTCATACTTCTCTTCCAACTTCTTTTTTTATGATTATTCAAATTGTCTTACAAATACATACGTCTCATGTGAAAATCATACCACAATCACTTGTACATGTCAAACTTTAAATGTACATTTTTTTACCGCACTCATCCGTATATTTACCGAAACAAACCAGCTGGAAACAAAGGTAAATCGGCTGTTTCTCAAGATACAACAGCCCTTTTTCTGATTCCCCATCTGATTTTCCAGACAGCAATTTTCGCCTGTCTGCCAACCGGAATCCCTTCTGTACAAGCCGGAGAAAGAAAACGCGCATTGTATTTTCAATACAATCATCTCAAGCACAAATTATCATCATCATGACAGATAAAAACAGAGCTGATAAAGTGCATTTACAATCACACTTTACCAACTCTGTTTTTTCGCTCTATTTTTTACTCCCCCATCTCCTCCACCGTCACCCCGTCATAAAAAAACTTCAAAATATCCTCATAACTCATCCCCGCCTTCGCCATCCCCTGCGCGCCATTCTGGCTCATCCCCACACCGTGCCCATAGCCGCCGCCATAAATGACAAATACCTGCACGCCATTATTGTCCATCCCACCGTCTTCAATTGTCAAAAATCCGCTTGGCAGAGACCGCCAGTCCTTACTCTCTTTTCCATTTTTCGAAATCAAAGTCAGCCGCGCATCTCCCAGGGCCGCCCGGATACTGTTCTGCCCCGTGATGGTTTTTTCACCCTCACTCCCTGTCACCAACAGCGTTTTGGCAACTCCGCCCGCACCGCGTTCCGTTATCCGGATATCAGTCACCGTTCCTACCCCGCCGATGTTCTCCGTCAGGATACTGCTGTTGGTAGTTACCCGCCAGCGATAGAGCGCATAAGACGAATCATAGGACGGATAATCCTGGTTCTTAATAAAAGATGAAAATGCTTTTTCCGAAGTCAGTTCCAGATCCTTGTGCCCCGGCTGCAAACCCACACTCTTCAGATACGGTGTCTTTTCCGGCTCACTGCCCCACACCCCCGTATCCGTTGTGGTTCCACAGGAGGTAGAATAATAATAGGCGGAAATGGGCTGCCCTTCACACAACAACATTTTCCCATAAGTTTCCTGTACGGCCGCTTCCGCCCGGCTGTCAGTCTCCACATTATTATAGACCTGGAAGTTGGTACTGTCATCCACATGAGCGCCAAGCTGGCTATAGGTATTGCCTTGAATCTGCATATACGCGTATGTACGGGCACAAACGGCCTGGGCCTTCAATGCCTCTTTCTCATACTCCGACGGCATCTCACTGGGTACTACCTTTTTCAAATAATCCTCCATATACAGCTGGTTGATCAATACCAGCCCTTCCGCTGTATCCACCAGCTCCAGCCTTCCGCCATACCCGGGATTGCCCAGGGTACGCTCCATGGAACGAACCGTAATCTCACATCCGGCCTGTGGCTCCAAAATCAAACGACCACTCCGCAGCCGTTCATCCCCCGCCTGAAACGTCAGTGTTTCCCCCGCCGCAACAGTATCCTCCTGCTCACCCTGAATCAGCTTCACGGTACCGTCACAATACATCGTTACTTCCGGATGATAAATCCTCTGATAACCGGAATCCATCAACAACACCCGGATCACATCGGCTTCGAAGCGGCGGACGGTCAGGGCCGCACAAATCTTCCCCTTCGCCACGACAAACTCCTGCAGATCATAACCAACCAGCAGGTCCTTTAACTGCTGTCTCTGCAAATCGCCATAAACCTTTAAAATCTTATATTCGTCGTCTAAAGGCAGGACACCATAGCCTTCGATTTCAATTCCATCCTCATTCACCGCAAGAATCTTGCCGGTAATCCGCTCTCTCTTGATCGACACTTTGGTCACTTCCCCATCCGTCAGATGAATATCCGCCAGATTATGTATCATCTCCCCGGTCTTTTTTGATGTCTTCTGAAATGGAATCGTCCTGGTAATATCCCCCAGATAAACCTCCAGCGAATCCTCATGCCCATCCACCAGCCAGACATTGCTGTAGACCACGTCGCTGCCCTTGTCTGCCAGCACATGAATCAGTTCATTGCCCCGGACATAGGCTTCCAGCTTATGGTCAATATAAGCGTCCAACACCAGACCGCGAAAATACAACGTCCCCAGATTGGTATACGCTGTCCAGGCCGATGCCTCCTGAACATTCCCCGGTGTCCCATAAATCATCACCGTTGTTTTCACCACCGGATCCGCAGAATCCACTGCTCCGATCAAGGAATCATAAAGAAGCCACCATTGATCTTCCGGATATGGATCATTGTAATTTTGTTTGGATACCCGGATCTGGGATTTCAGCTTCGGCGAAATCTGTCCGGTCAGACGTGCTGCTTCCCCATAAGTCAACAGCCCTTCCGCCGTAGTTTCATCCGCCGGCGTCTCATCCTCATCCAAATACCCATGCTCATACAGATAATCCAAATACCCCACATACCATTGGCCCAGTGTCCTGGCTTCAAAATGCGAAGCACCATACTCTTTCTGCCAGGCTTTCAGCTCTTCCGGCGACTGAACAGCAAGGGCGACCGACTTTGCAGCCATCGCCCTTGTAATTCCATCCTTCTCCGGCTCATAAAATATTATAATCAGAATCAGCACTGCTACCAGTACAGGTATTCCCAGTACCCACCTAATCAGTCCTTTTCGTCTCATTCGGCCCTCTCATTTTTAATATAGCTTTTCGTTTCCTCTTCAATATAATTCAAGTTTTCATAATGCCCGATATCCTGGGACAGATTTTTCTTCTCCAGAAGGTAAGTAACCAGTTCCGTAAGCAGTCGATATAGCACCGCAAATGTCGGTACACCGATAATCATTCCAATGAAACCGAACAAACCGCCAAACAGCAAAATGGAAAACAGGACCCAGAAACTGGAAATTCCGGTGGTATCACCCAAAATCTTCGGCCCCAGCACATTCCCGTCAAACTGCTGTAATAAGAAAATGAATCCGATAAAATACAGACATTTTATCGGGCTGACCAGCAGAATCAAAAATGCCGCCGGTACCGCTCCGATAAACGGTCCAAAAAACGGAATGACATTCGTTACACCAATGATAACACTGACCAGCAGCACATAAGGCATATTCATCAAAGAAAGCAGGACAAAACACATCAGTCCGATAATCAGCGAATCCACCAGCTTGCCGATGATAAAACCGCCAAATACCTTGTGCGTATACCGTACTTCCTCTATTACCTTATTCGCCACCTTAAGAGGAAATGCACTGTATACAATCATTTTGGCCTGAGTAATCAACTTTTCTTTCATGTTCAGCAGATATACCATGACAATTACACCAATCAGCACATTTTTCAAGGCAATCAGCACATTGTATACGCCCATCGACAGTCCGCCGATAATATTAGACAGATTGGGAACTACCACTTTACTGACCCAGTTCTGCAGATAGTTCACGGCGGTATCATAATATGGCATCACCATTGATTCTAATTCCGGATTATCCACCAACATCTGTTCCAGCCAGACCTGCAGATTCCGAACGCTGGTCGGCAGGGCTTCCACGATTCCCATAATACTCTTAATCAGCTGCGGAATCAGCATTAAGATCAAGCCGAAGACAATCACCACCAGCATTAAGATACTGGCGATCATTGCCGCTGCACGGGCAATCCTTTTTCTGGTTTTCGCTGTCTTCACCGATTTCTCCAACCCTTTATCCACCAGGTTGCAGGTCCAGTTAAAAACCGGTGTCAGCAAGTATGCCAGCACTGCACCATAGATAACCGGCATCAGAATCGAGCCGATCAGATCAAACAGTGCGTTCACCGATGCCTCATTAAGCAGCAGGAATATAAGAATCACCACCAGACCCAGCACCACAAATGCCGTCACTCCCCAATAAATATGCTTGCGAAACTTATCATTTTTCATTCAAGGACTCCTTTATGTATCTTTATTAATATTATGGATTATTTCCCTTTTTTCCTCCAGTCAAACCCAAAAAAACAATCTCTTATAGATTACCACAAAAAGACAAAAAGATAAAGCAGCGATTGCTCGCTGCTTTTATCTTTTGTACTCCCAAAATGCCGGTCTTACTTGATGACGCCTAGCAATGCCAGGTGGGCAACCTCACGTAAACTTCTGCCTTCCACTCAAAGGAGGCCTGACATCCGCTTACAAATATCGGAATCCCTGAGTCACAAATGTAGGTTCAAAATTGGTAAGATTATCGCACATTCCAGGAATTACAAAAGCATTATCTTATGAATCAATTATACAACAGCATCTCTTGTTTTTCAAGTTCCTTTTGTTCCCATTTTGCCAGCAGCTCAGCCAAACGTTTATAAACGTTCATTACTCCCATTTACTTTATTTAAAAATCACCTGCACCAGCACCATATAAAAAACCGTTCCAGCTCCGATGCTTAGCAGCGAATTGCTCTTCCAGCGATGCAAAATCACAATCAGAAGAATCGCCAGAAGTTCCGGCAAACCATGAGGCGCATGGATCATGCTGACATTTTTCAAACAATAAACCACCAACAATGCCATCGTTGCAAACGGCAGTGTCTTGCCCAGATAATTCACAAATTTTGGTGTCTCCTTGCCGGCCGGAAATAGCAAAAACGGCAGAAAGCGGGTAATCATCGTCCCGATCATCATCGCAATCACAATCAGGATTTTCTGTTGAAATGTTGCCGGTGTCATATCTGCTCCTCACTTTCCATCTTTTTCTCTTCCTTTTTATAATCAAAAGCCAAAATACCAAAGATCAAAACCATCGCCGGAATAATAAATGCATCCGCCCCCCAGATCAACAGACAAACCGCCGATGCCAAAAGTCCGATAACCGCCGGCTTATGACCCTCCTTCTGCTTCCACTGTTCCACAAATATCACCGCAAACAAGGCCGTCAAAGCAAAATCCAAACCCGTAGTATCAAAAGTCAGCAAACTCCCCACGATCGCGCCCAGAACACTGCCCAAAATCCAATAGCACTGATCCAGCAGCGTAATCCAGAAGTACACCAGATCCTGATCAAGCCGAGGCGGAATCTGCTCATGACAGACAACCGAGAAGGTCTCATCCGTCAAACCAAAAATCAGATATGCTTTTCTTTTTTTAACCTGTCCATATTTCCCCAACATGGAAATACCATAAAACAAATGCCTCGCATTCAGCATCAGCGACATAACAAAGGCCACCAGCGGATTTACCGCGGTTGCCAGCATGGTCACTCCTAAGTATTGCAGACTGCCGGCAAATACAAATACACTGGCAGCAAATGTCCATCCGATTCCAAATCCATTCACACTCATCAAAATTCCATATGCCGCCCCCAAAAATAAATATCCGACAAATACCGGAATTGTCCTCGGCAGGGCATAACGAAACTCAGCCATCCGTTCTTCCATGTTGTCCTCCGCTCTTGCTTTTTCAGCCAGATTAATTGTATCGCTCATAGCACCATTTGTCAATCAGCGTCTTGCAACTTCGCAAAAGAACAAACGAAAGCGGATATCAACGACTAATTTCATCAGCTGATACCCGCTCTCAAACCACTATGTCCATTGGACCTTACCTCTCTTTTAACATCTCTTGTATGAAATTTTTCCCTCTACTTTTGCTACTTGACCTTGGTTGTTCCTTTCTCTCATTTATATTTCTTGTTATCCAGTGTGTTGAAACTTATTGTTCTCATGATACTTTCTCGTCATATCATGAAAATAATTACTTCCCTTTGTTGATAACGCTTTATTCGGAATCTATTTTAATTCAGGTCTTTCACTTGGCAGATTCGTTTCCTTTTGTCCCCTGATATCTGGTGATATCGGAAACCAATGTTATGCTTTTGGTGGACCGTACCTCCTTCTATTAGATTTGGTATTTCTTTAAAATTTCGGTTGAGGCTTTTCTGACCTCTTGTTTTTTTTCCCTCTTGTTTTGTTACTTTCATGATAGCAGACGCGTCTGGATTTGTCAATACCTTTATAATTTTTTAATATATTTTTCGTTAACTTTAGAATTGCGTATAATAATTCTGTTTATTTAATCAATTTATTATAATTACTTCGATACTTCAGTGTGTTAAAAATGACAGAAAATCCAGCTGGCAGCAGGCGATTTTGTCGTTAAAATAAAGAAAAGAAGGCCTGGGATTTATAATCCCAGACCTTCTTTCGCCTTTATTCCATTCACATCTTTTTTAAAACTTCTCAAACCGTTCCACATCCGTCACAAAGATCGTCGCACCGCCAAGCTCCACTGTCACCGGCATCATCATATAACCCGCTGACAGCGACCCGATATTGGGGGCAGGGACATCACAAGTAATCTTCTGGCGCTTTCCACAGGTATCGCGAATCAAATCAATCGCTTCCTCTACCCGGTCTTCATCGGTACCAATCATCAGCGTGGCATTCCCTTTTTTCAAAAAGCCACCGGTAGTAGCTAATTTGGTCACGCTGAAATGATGCTCAGTCAACACATCTGTCACGCGGTTCCCATCATCGGAACTGACAATTGCATAGATAATCTTCATATCCGCACCTCCTGCTGTCTGTGAAACTTATCTGCTTAAAATCTGCTCACATTATACCATATTTTATAGCAAGTGTAAATCAGAACCAATTTTCTATTTTTCTCTTTGCTTTTCGTAAATTTTATGCTATAGTAAAAACACGTTTTATTCTTTACTCTGGTTTATGGATTTTCATTATTATTAAATCCCTTTTTCAACTCAACTCTCCAACTTAGAGATTTTCCCTTTGCATTTATTTTTGGGGAAATACTGTACATTCATACAGGCTGTTGATTCTTTTCCCAGCGGAAAGGAGGTACCTGATTGGAGTACATAGTAACATTTTTCCTCTCTGTTATGGCAGGAGTACTTAGCTATTATCTCTGCAAATGGCTCGATAGAGAGGATTAACAACAGCGGGCCTGGGTTCTTCCCACCTCATACGGGAAAAAATGATCCCCTGGAGACAGCCCTCCAGGGGATCGATTTATGCCCAATTGGACATAGCAACATTTTAGCTGATTACATACTATCATCAATCTGCAAAAATGTCAATATATAAATTCTGCTTTTCCTACCTTTTTCCTACCTTGCCACCACACCCGTAACCGTCCCGGCCAACTGTATCATAGCTCCATAAGAGCTGGCATTTACCGCCGACTTAATGGTCACCACCGGTTCCAGGACCGTCACATCCTTCATCGTCTCCAGAATCCCCCGCATTGCTTTTCCCGCCATCGGTGCCCAGGATCCGTTTTCAATCAGACCAACTGTACGCTTCTGATAATTCTTTGATTTGATATGCAGCAAGAACTCTTCCATAGCAGGGAACAGACCGCCGTCATATGTCGTTGCCGCTACCACCATCCGGTCATAGTAAAATGCCTTCCGCACTGCCAGAGCCACATCGGTGCGTGATAAATCCAGTATTTCCACCTGATTTCCCTGACCTTTTAATAACTCCGCAAAATTTATTGCAGCCGCTTTGGTATTGCCATGGACAGATGCATATGCTACCAATACCCCATGGGCTTCCGGCTCATAAGTACTCCAGGTCTGGTATTTGTCAATATAGTAAGCCGGATTTCCTTTCAGAATCGGACCATGCAGCGGACAAATCATCCGGATGTCCCAGGCGGCGGCTTTTTTCAGCAGTGCCTGCACCTGCGCGCCATATTTGCCCACAATATTCAGATAGTACCGGGCGGCTTCTTCTACCCAGTTCTCTTCTGTATTTTCCTGATCGAATGCACCAAATGTGCCAAAACCGTCAGCAGAAAACAGAATTTTCTCTTTCTGCTCATAGGTCATCATCACCTCCGGCCAATGTACCATTGGGGCCATGAAAAACTGCAGGGTATGCTCACCCAGCGACAACGTAGCCGCCTCTTTTACAATCACCTTCCGATCATCCGCCAATTCCATATCAAAGAACTGATCAATCATGCCAAAGGTTTTTGTATTCCCGACAATTCGGACCGACGGATACAACTCTGCCAGCTTCTTTACATTTGCTCCATGGTCCGGTTCCATATGAGACACCACCAGATAGTCGATATCTCTTCCTGCCAGCGCCTGCGTCAAATTGGCCAGCCAGCTTTCGAACGCTCTGGCATCGACAGTATCCATTACAGCCACCTTTTCATCCAGAATCACATAGGAATTATAGGATACACCATCGGGTATCGGATACTGGGCCTCAAACAGATCCAGGGTTTTATCATCAACACCGATATAACGGATCGAATCCGTAATTATTATTTCTTTCATATTTCTCAGTCCCCCTCTATTAATCATTGCCTTATTGAACCAATGATATCTTACCATAAAGAAGCTGATTTTTCTATAAAAATATAATATTAATTCTTATTATTTCTTAGGCATTATTTCTTAGCGAAAGCCAAACCACCGACCAAATCAGAATCGTTCCGATCAAAGTTGACACCTCCGCCATCGCCACCGAACAATAGTCAGCAATCAGCACCACCACCATATTAATCAGGAAGTGGAACAGGATCGCAAGGAAGAACAGATACCCTCGTTTCCGGTACCGAACTGCCTGATAGACCAGCAATGACAGGGCAATATGGATTGCCATTGCCATAATCCGCTCCACTCCGCCCAGATAAAACTGCCAGGCCGGTACTGTCCACAAGGGCGACAGCGTTGTCAATGCCTGCTCGACATCGGCTCCTTCCGGCAATGCGGATACCAGGGCACCGGAATTAATCATAACGGCTCTGACCAGATTGTTGATGGAGGTAAGTCCCATAAGCAGAGTCGCTTCAAGGCCGCCATGCCCGGCACCATACATCAGCGCGTTTTCCTGATTCAGACTTTTCTTCATCAAAAACTTCATCGTCAGAAACCGCCCGGTTTCCTCAAACAGACCGGCCGCCAGGCCACCATAAACAGCATACAACCAGATATTACCCATCAGCTGATCACTGACGGTTCCCAGATGAAACAGCACCACCAAATGAAGCAATTGCTCAAGCACCAATGCAAACACAAAAAAAGTTCCGCACCCCAGAAAAAAGGGCAGCATATCTGCCTTATATTTCCGGCGAATAAAAATGCACAGTCCAATCGGTCCCCCGATTGCAACAACCAACGAAAAAACCATCCCTGAAATATTTCCGGCCGGTACGGTATACATAGTCATAGCATTAAAGTCTCCTTGTCTTTCTTATATTGTTCTATCATTTTAACAATCTGGGCCCGGGTATAGGGTTTTTCAATAAAACCAAACGCATGAATCTTCCATGCCTCCAACGAAAATCCCGGAATACTGGACATCAGCACCACCGCCGGAGCCGGGTCAAGCTTATGCAGTTCCGCCGCCAGGCTGATTCCGCTGATGTCCGGCATCACAATATCGGTAAATACCATATCCGGCGAATGCTCCCGTACATAGTCTACCACCGCAACCGCTTCTTCAAACACTCCCAGCAGCTCTATTTCTTCTATATTTCGCAAAATCCTTGATAATCGACCCAATAACTCCGGTGCATTATCCACCGCTATTACTTTAATACTCATATATCCCTCCCTGTTAAACCGGCGCACCAAGCAGCACGGTCAACATATTATCCAAAGAAAATAATCCGTTTTTTCGAAATCCATGTTCCAGTGTATTCAAATTTTCATCCAGATTCTCCACTTCCCGCGCATAACGCCAGGCCGCCTGCGTCAACATGGCCGGCAGCCAGTCGGCAGCTGCCTGCCCTTGCCCTATGCTTTGGCTGAATGCCGCAAAAACCTGTTCCCGAATAAGCAGCCAGCTAAATACTGCCAGCTTGGCTTTACTGTACACATCTCGATCATATATTGCACCCAGCACGTAAGTATTGATAAAATAGAACATCAGATTTTCCCACAAAAGCTCCTGCTTGCCCGTTGCCTCTGCAAACAGCTGGTAATGCTGCCGGTATTGTTCCCGGCTTTGATGATGATATAATCTGCTGCAAATGTTCATTTGCTGCTCCCGCCAGTTCGTTATGATCGGTTCCAGCACTGCACTTTCCCGCAAAAATGCATTCATTCGGATGATCCGTTCTTCCCATCGACACTCATATGGCCTTACTTTGATAAGAAACCGCTCTGCCGCATTGCCGGCAGAATAACGCCTGATCAATGCCTCCAACGGCAATCCGGCGGCACCATCCAACCGCCGCTGCACATCATGGGCAAACGCAAGTACCATTGCCAGACGGCAATTGATATGCAGCGATCTGTTTTTCATCATCGCTGTCATGGTGTGCCGCACCTCTTCCAACACTTTTAACAAAGAAAGATCAACATCCTCTCTGACATTCCCATGCCTGTTTTTCTCCAGAAAAATGCCCTGCTCCGGATCATTTAAAATCAACCTGGCCGCTTCCGGACAGGCAAGTGACAACATTACTTCCCGTAACACACCATAATCTTCCATATGACGGGGAAAGTTTTTGCAGGCTATGCACAGCCCGTCCTGACCCAATTTTTTATAAATATCACACAGACCGTCCTGATTTAAAAAGCTGCACTTCCGTTTACATAGATGAAATACACGGTTTTTATGATCAATCCCCGCCCGCAGCCGCCGGCCAAAATCACCGGGAACCGTCTGGTACCGGTCATAACTCTTTGCGTCGATTTCTATTCCCCAGCCACCGCAGCAGGTCGCCTCACAGGCACTGCCAATACAGCAAAAATCCTTATAATATGCCGCAACTCTATACTTCATCATGCTATCCTTCCGTCCTTCACACCCGCTGTTCTGCCATGGTATCCAATTTCACGGCAGATTATAATTCCTGCCCGGCAAATAACCTGGCAACCGCCACTTCATAATCCGTCATCGTCGTTGCTTTCTTTATCTTCTTAATATCCTTTCCCGCCGTCTCTCTGCCGCCTTCCGTAAAGAGTGTCCCCAGGTAAAACCACAATTCCTTCATTTTAAACAACACATTCCGGTCCCCCGGAATCACGGCCCGGTAACCTGCTAAAACCGTATCATGAAACAGCATAAGCTGTGCTTTCGTCATCCGCTGCCCGGTCTTTAGCTCCATAACCAGCCCGGGATTGGCAATTACACCACGGCCCAGCATCATTTTATCTACCTGCGGAAACTGTTGTTGAAACCAAAGATAACTTTCTTTATTGAAAATATCACCGTTATAGCAGACCGGATTCCGGCTGGTCCGTAAGGCTTCACGGAACACATCCAGATTGGGGTGATTTTTATAATAATCCGTTTGTACCCGCGGATGAATAATTACCTCAGCAAGCACATAGTGGTTGTAAATTTCCAGTAACTCGGCAAACTCCTCCGGCTGCTCTTTCCCAATCCGGGTCTTGATCGAAAGACGCATATCCAACTTCTCCATTCCCTCACTGACCCGATATAAAAACTCGTCCAACTGCCTTGGCAACGCCAAAAAACCGGCTCCCCGGTGTTTGGAAACCACCGTGCCGGATGGACACCCCAGATTCAGATTAACCTCCTGATATCCCAATTCTTTACATTTTCCTGCTGCCCATAAAAAATCCGCCGCCTGATTGGTCAGAATCTGCGGAATTACCGCCATTCCCTGATTATGCTCCGGCAAGATGTCGTTCATTTCCCGGGAAGTCAGCTTGCGGGTCTGGTTAGGGGTGATAAATGGTGTAAAATACCGGTCAATATACGGAAAAAACTGATGGCTGGCACATCGGTACACATAGCCGGTGATCCCTTCCATCGGTGCTAAATAAATTTTCATATATGCATTATAAGCTATAATTTATTTTTTTACAAGCAAATACAAGTGGCAGGCGATCATGAAAACCGCCTGCCACTGTTATGAATGATAAACACACTTAACGCCCATCTCCGCAAAAGCCTGGAGCCACTTATCTTCCGGCTTTTCATCCGTAACAATCATCGTAATATCCTTTAAGCTTCCAATCTGCGCAAATGCGATCTGATCAAACTTGGAATGATCTGCCACCAGGATTTTCTCGTTTGCCGACTCCAGCATCGTCTTTTTATTCACTGCATGCATTTCATCGGTGTCGGTGAAACCGATTCCCATATCTAAACCTTTACACGAAATAATAGCTTTATCTGCATGATAACTCCGCAGCATCCGGTCCGTCTGCGGTCCGACCAGCGCAAATGCCCCTTCTTTGGCAATTCCGCCGGTAGATAATACATTCCAGTCGGCCGCATCAAACAGCTCCAGAATAATCTCAATGGAGTTGGTTATGATTGACAGCCGCTTCTTTTCTTTTAGTTCTTTGGCAATAAATACTGCCGTAGAACTGGCATCCAGCATCAGGCTTTCATTATCGTTTACCATATCGCGGATGAGTGCCGCTATTTTTTGTTTGCCGGGTACATTCCTGCTCTTTCTGAGATTAAAAGGCAGATCAATGTTGGTATTTTCATTCAGAACTGCACCGCCGTAGCTTTTCACCGCCAGTCCCTCTTTTTCAAGCTTCTCCAGATCTCTTCGGATCGTTTCTTCGGAAACCTGATAATATTGACTGAGTTCGCTTACTACCACCCTTTTCTCGGCCTGTAACTTTTCAAAGATTTCATTTCTTCTTTCTATTGCCAGCATTTTTTGCTCCTCCTGTAGTACATCGCTGTATCAGTTATTACAGGATAGTGCGGCAAATCTTTTCATCAGGATGGGCAATCACCGCTGAATCCAGATACATTCCTCTTGGCCCAATTGCCTCTTTGGCCCGCTTTACTGCCGCTTCTACCGCTGCCACGTCCCCTGTCAACATGAGATAAGATTTTCCGCACATTCCCCGGGCGATACGCAGTTCGATCAACTTTACAATCGCCGTTTTCGCTGCTTCATCTGCTGCTATTATGATAGAAGACGCATCATAGGTCTCTAAAATCCCGAGCGCTGAAATCTTCTCAATATTCGTGGATCCGTAAATTGCCGGAAAGATGTCTTCGTGAGGATTGCCTAATATAAAATCACCGATTAATTGTGATTCATATTGCTTTTGGGCTACCAATACAGCTGCATTCACTGCGCTTAGCTCGCCGGTGATAATCACAATATACTTGCCGGGACATACGCATGTTGCCTCGATGACATCGACATGGGCGGTTTTTACCATCGCATCTGCTGCTATCACTCCCGCTGAAACGGTCTTATATTCTACCATTCCGATCGCTTTACCCATCTTATATACATCCTTCCTGGTTCTTTATTATAACATACTTATCGGTAACTGCCATCACTTTTCCGTCAATTGATGCATGAATTGCTACGCTGAGTCCTTCTGCCGGTTTTGCGATGACCTGGCCGGTGGTTACGATGTCACCTTTGGAAACGCAGCAAAGCGCCGGTGCTCCGATGTGCTGGCTGAGCAGGAGCTTTACGTTGTCCATCTTTACTCTTTCATTGTTCAATGGTGCCGGCTTATGATATCTGCTCAGGTCAAGCCTGGCCATCAGTCTGTGCATTGGTACTTTTCGGTATTGCCGGCTTTCCTCTACCGGTCTCACTGCTGCGTTTTCCGGCGGTTTTACCCCTTGTGCCCGCAGGCCGTTTTTGTAATCTGTCATCAGGGACCGGGGGGAAAGGCTCTGCATACAGGAATACATCTCACATAGTCCACAGGAGCTGCAAAACATGGTATTTAAAAATATCCCTGGTTTTTGAAGATCCCGGCAGGTTGCCGCCCGCATAAATTCAGCAGGATTTACCGGGTGTCCAAGCTGGCTGCGGGGGCAAAGATCGGTACACATGGTACACTGGCAGCAGGATGCCGCCGCACGCTTGATATCAATGGATGCTTTTCTGTTTTTTTTCTGAACAATGCTGTGATCCCCCGGCAGCACCAGGATTGCATTGGTTGTTTTGGTTACCGGCATAGAAGCGCTGCCGATGAACCCCATCATTGGACCGCCGATAAAATATACCGGGTCTTCCGTGGTGATCCTTCCGGCCAGCTTTACTGCTTCGTCCATCCTGCAGCCAAGCGGAACCCGTACGGTTACCGGGTGCTCTACTTCACCTGCGACCGAAACGATTTTATCGATAGTCGGTGTTTGATGCTCGATGGCACGATATATATTATAGACAGTTTCTACATTAAAAACTGCGATTCCCGATTCAATCGGCAGACCTCCCGGCCGTACCACTTTTCCAGTCACTTCATAAATCAGCACGATTTCATCTCCGGCCGGATAAATCTCATCCAAGAGACCGAGCCGCATGCCGGGGTAATCGCTGATGCATGTATCTATTGCTTCGATTGTCTTTTTATATGCTTTTTTAACGGCGATGATGATTTCCCTGGCACCAACAGCCTCGCCGATGATATGAAACGTATTCAGGATTTCCTGGGAATACTGCTGCAGGAGCTGTTGGTGAAGTTTCAATAAAGGTTCGCATTCTGCACAATTCAGGATAATTGTGTCCGCTCGCCGGTCTAATTTTGCATAGGTAGGAAAACCGGCACCGCCGGCACCTACAATTCCATTTTCTCTTAATATGCTGCTTAATGTTTTGATATCCATCATTTCTACTCCAGCCCCGTTCCATCATCAATGATGCCAACTATGGCGGCATCAATCGGAGCTGTTTCCATGGCACAGCCGATTCTGGCCGCACTTCCGGTTGCTACCAGTACGTAATCACCGATTCCTGCGCCGATATTGTCAATGGCAATCAGCCGGCTTCCGCCATTTGACCATGCCCTGGTAAGTTCGACGATCATAAATTTATTGCCCACCAGGTTATTGCTTTTTCTGGTGGAAACTACACTTCCTACTACCTTTCCTGCCAGCATATCACATTCCTCCCCTACCTGATCAGCGTAACCGTCTGACCCGTAATTATATTTGCTGCATTGGCCTCATCCGTATCAATATGCATTTCCAGGGTAAAACTGTCATCTACCCGGATCTTTACGTGGTTAAATACCGTTCCCCGTTCATTTTCCGCTTTTACAGATACCTCATCCTGATCCTGCACTCCGGCAGCCAGCGCATCTTTGGGGGCCATATGAATATGACGCTGGGCGATGATGCATCCTTCTTCCAGATGAACAGCGCCCCTGGGGCCTACGATCACGATGGGGGCGGAGCCGCTTAGATCTCCGGATTCACGGATGGGGGCCTTAACGCCAAGCTTGACCGCATCGGTGGCCGATATCTCTACCTGCGACTGCTTTCTCACCGGTCCTAATACCCTTACCCCTTCCAGCGCACGCAGCTTGAGTCCGACAATGGTGACAATTTCATTGCAGGCATACTGGCCGCCCATTAATTCTTTTTTCTTTGTCAATTGATAACCGGTTCCGAACAGAGTCTCAACATGCTCCTGGGTCAAGTGAACATGTCTTGCCGACACGCCCAGCGGAACCATAAATTCGTGCTCCGGACTTTTTTTCTGCTCCAGAGCCGCCAGTACCATTTTGGTAATTGTTTCGACTGTTTGATTATTCATATTTGCCGCTCCGATTTTTTATTTTTTACAACTGGCACCAGGTACCTGATAGATGAATAGAGCACCCGCGATCAGGCACTCTATTCAACAACACTCACACGATGTACTGATACAGCATGCACCTGAATTATTTCAAAGTTGGCAAAATCTTCTCTACATCCGTATGTGGTCTTGGGATTACATGGGTAGCCACTAACTCTCCCAGTCTTGATGCTGATGATGAACCTGCTTCTACTGCCGCCTTTACCGCACCTACATCACCGCGTACCATAACACTTACCAGACCGGAACCGATTTTTTCGGTTCCTACCAATACTACATTTGCTGCTTTTAACATTGCATCTGCCGCTTCAATTGCTGCTGTAAGTCCTCTTGTTTCTACCATTCCTAATGCTTCCTGTGCCATTTTCTTTTCCTCCTTAGGCTCTTTTTTTTCTTTTGGTGCTGTTACGCTACCAACTTCCTCCACCACTGATTCCGGTATGTTTACTGCTTTTTCTTCCATATGATACCTCCTTATTTGAATCGGCTGGCGCTTAATTCGATCAGCTTTAAGACTTCTTCATGAGGATTCGGAATCACCGTATAGGCGGCCGGTTCCTTGATTCCGCTTCTGGCGGCGGTTTCAATGGCCTGTGTCACTGCTGATACATTTCCTTTTATGATTATGGTTACAAGCCTGCCACCCAGTTTTTTCTCCCAGGTTACAAATTCGACATCGGCTGTTTTACACATCACATCCAGTGCCTGAATGGCGGCAGTTGTACTGGGTATTTCAAAAAATCCATATGAATTTCCCATGCCTTCGCTGCTCCTTTCCTTTGGTTAAATCGTCGGAAGGATTTTTTCAACATCTTCATGAGGCCGGGGGATCACATGCGTTGCTACTAATTCTCCCAGTCTTGATGCTGCCTGGGCACCTGCGGCGACGGCTGCATTTACAGCCCCCACATCACCGCGAACCATAACTGTCACCAGTCCGGAGCCAATTTTTTCGGTTCCGATCATTGTCACCTCGGCGGCTTTCACCATGGCATCGGCGGCTTCGATTGCTGCCGTAAGGCCCCTTGTTTCGATCATTCCCAGTGCTAATCTTATCATTCTATTATCCTCCAAAAACTTTCTTATTTATCAAATGCATTTAATTTTAACATCTTATCGGTATCCGCCTCAGGCCTTGCGATTTCGTGTACGGTTACGACACCGGCCAGGCTCTCGGCCTTTTGTCTGGCCGCCTCCACCGCTGCCGACACATCGGATATACTTCCCCTGAACTTCACCATTACGATCAAAGGTACGGGCATATTGTCGGCATTTCCCGGTTTGTTTTTATCAAAGGGTTCCAGTCTGACATTCGCTGCTTTGCACCCTGCATCGGCAGCGGCAAATGCTGTTGCCAGGCCAAAAACCTCTATCATTCCTACTGCTTCCTGCATATCAGCCGCTCCTACTCATTCACGATGGCAATTTTGATCCCTTCCATTTTAAGGTTGGTAACATGTGCCTCATTGATCTGATCCAGTGTGTATTGGTGCGTAATCAGCTTTTCCATTGGCAGGCCGATCCCTTTGGCGCGCTTTAAGAAATCAAACGTTGTCGCATAATCTCTTAAGGTATATACCCACGAACCGACGATGGTCAGTTCTTTGGAGCAGATATCCAAATGAGGATTGATGGTGGCATCGCCATTGTTGATAAAGAATCCAAGTTCACAAAGACCGCCGCCATTGCGGATAAATTTATAGATATTGGAATGGGCTGCCGGTGCTCCGGTGCACTGGAAGGCAAAATCTGCCGGATGGCCGCCGAAAGCTTCCGTCACTGCTTTTGCAAGTGCTTCAATGCCATTGTACTCTTTGAAGCTTACGGTGCGCTCTGCACCCATTTCTTTCGCAAAATCCAATCGCGCCTGCTCGCCATCGACAGCGACAATATGTTCTATTCCCATGGTTCTTAAAACGGCGATACAAATCAGGCCAATGGGTCCGCATCCCTGTACCACGACTCTGCTGTTGAACTTCAGGATTCCGGTGGTTTTTGCACGCTCTACCGCATGAACCAATACGGCGCAAGGTTCAATCAAGATGCGCGAGAACAAATCCAGATCACTTACATTAAATACGGTGGAACCTTCCCGGATCAAGAT
>Ga0153928_1000567_pt1 | contig 17885 bp, 17 predicted proteins | sample TSNJ012MetaG_FD_106656 | JGI IMG/M metagenome (GOLD analysis project Ga0153928, IMG submission 106656) | Attine ant fungus gardens microbial communities from New Jersey, USA - TSNJ012 MetaG | ecosystem: Host-associated > Fungi > Mycelium > Unclassified | place: USA: New Jersey, Wharton State... | reverse complement strand
TGTAGAGCTGGAGGGCATGGAAGCCCTTGAAAAACAACAAGGCCTCGAGCGGAGAATGGCAAGCCGGATCGCGCTCGCATACCGCCGCGAGGTCAGCCTCTGCGGCAGCCGCGATCTGCGCATCGGCTTCAAGCAAAGAATCGAAGACCTGGCGGAGCAGCGTGGCCGGGACGCCGTCGCCGCCGATGCGCTCGGCAACGATGGAGCTCAGCGCCCCTTGAAAGCTTGAGTGGTTGAGCACACTGACATGAATGAGGCCTGCCAGCACCGGTTCTTGAGCGATGAGTACGCCGGCGGCCTGGCGGATCGCATCCCACATCGGATCCATACCGGCCGGCTTGGCCGCTGCTTTCATTCTTTGACCTTCCGGACGGGGAGCTGACCCGCTTTTGCCAGAATACCGACCAGGAAAGAAGCAGGATTGCTTTTTGCGGCAGGCGGCATCGAGACTTGCGCAATTCCGTTGCTCGGATTGCCGCGACGCCGGCCATTCTGTGCTTCGTGATCATCCCGGCATCGCGCTTTAAGGCAAGTGAAGTGCCGTGGTTTGTTTCACGGATTTCATCACGATCGTGGACTTCAGGCTTTGGACGTCCCGCAAGGAAGTAAGCTGGGTGACGATGAATTTCTGGTATTCGTCGAGATCGCCGACCACGACCTTGAGCACATAATCCCAATCGCCGGTGACGAGAAAGCATTCGAGGACGTTGGGCAGCTTTGCGACCGTCCGCTCGAAGCTCTCGAGCCGAGGCTGAGTTTGTGAAACGAGCTTCACCTCGACGAGGGCGGTCAGCGTCAAGCCAACCGACCGTGGGTCAACCAGCGCGACGTATTTGCGTATGACGCCGCTTTCCTCCAGCTCTTTCACGCGTCGCAGGCACGGAGCCGGCGTCATATTGAGCGCGTCGGCCAATTCGGTGTTTTTGCGCCGGCCGTCCTGCTGGAGGATGGCCAAGATGCGCCGGTCGGTCGGATCGAGTAGCGGCACTGGAGGCATGGAATGTGTCTCCTTTAGGCAATGATATTGCTCATTTTCTTGCAGTCAGGCATCGAAAGGCAATCCTTCGCCGTGACTTTGGCAATACACTTTTCGCGACCTGACAATGACCTGGGCGCTAATCGCCTGCAAGGGGTTGCCCGTTCCCGCCAACATGCTGGCACACCATCCACGCGCCGTTTTTTTTGCGCTTTTTTCCACATTCGCTTTCGGGGCGGGTTTCGTGCTGACGCAATTCGCGTTGCGATGGATGTCGCCGCGGCTCGGCGTGGCGCTGAGCATTCCCACGTCCATGCTGTTATTCTGGTGCTTGGCGCTGTTCCTGGTCGATCCGGCAGAAGCCAACGTGAATGCTGCCGCTCTGTTCGCATGTGTGGGATTGGTTTTCCCGGGAGCCGTCGCGCTGGCGAATTTCGAGTCCAATCGGTTGCTGGGGCCGACGATTGCAGGCGCCGTCGGCGGCTTGGCGCCGGTCTTTGCCGTCCTCTTGGCGCTGTTGCTGCTTGGCGAGCGCCCTCGCCTTCCCCAACTGTTTGGTATCGCCGCGATCGTGGCTGGTGTCGCCCTCATGTACCGGCGGCAACGGCAAGCTTTCACCGCAGCGGGGCCTTGGCTCCTTGCTTTGCCATTGGGGTCGGCCGCTGTTCGCGGCTTCGTCCAGCCGGTCATCAAGCTCGGACTCGAAGGCTGGCATGATCCGATCGCGGCGGTCCTCATCTGCTACACGGTGTCGTCGGTCGTGCTCGTTGTGTCCGCTCTCGTGTCCCGTCAAACGCGCACGCAGGGATTCGCGCCTTGGGGGATCCTTTGGTTTGCTGCTGTTGGGCTGTGCAACGGCTGCGCCGTTCTGTCGATGTACGGCGCACTGGGCAGCGGCCCCGTCACCCTCGTTTCGCCGCTTGTCGCAACCTATCCGTTGGTGACGATGCTGCTCAGCGCGGTTTTGTTGAAACCCGAACGCGCCGGTGCACCACTGGCCGCCGCCGTCATAGCGACGGTCGGCGGCGTCGTTCTCCTCCTGGTCACCTGATGTCGGGTTGATCCATGCCGCGGACGTTGCGCCGGAATTGCACGATGACCGCTCGCCGGGCTAAAGCGGACATCGGTTGGAGATTTTGTCTGAAGACCCCATGCCCACGCTCTCGGTCATCATCCCGGTGCTCGACGAGGCCGCCGGCATTACGGAAGCGCTTGCGGCGCTCGCTCCGTATCGCGCGCGCGGCGCGGAGCTCATCGTGGTCGACGGCGGCAGCCGCGACCGGACACTGGAAACCGCACGTCCCCTCGCCGACCGTGTGATAACGGCGCTGCGGGGGCGCGGGGCGCAAATGAACGCCGGGGCGGCGGCGGCACAGACCGACCTGTTGCTCTTTCTTCACGCCGATACGCGCTTGCCGGCCGACGCAGATCGCCTTATCGCGCGTGCGCTTGAACGCACGGGCGCCGCTTGGGGACGCTTCGACGTGACGATCGCCGGGCGCAGCCCGTTCCTGCGGGTCGTCGCCGCCACGATGAACCTGCGCTCTCGCCTCACCGGCATTGCGACCGGCGATCAGGCGATGTTCGCAACGCGCGCGGCCTTCATGCAGGCGGGCGGCTTTCCAGATATCCCACTCATGGAGGACATCGTCCTGTCGCGCAGGCTCAAGACGCTGGGCCCGCCGGCGTGCCTTGCCGAACGGGTGACCGCGTCGGGGCGCCGCTGGGACAAAGACGGCGTGATCCGCACGGTTCTATTGATGTGGCGGTTGCGGCTTGCGTTCTTCCTCGGGGCGGAGCCCGCCCGTTTGGCGCGGCAATACGGCTATGGCGAGCGCGACGCCTGAACCGATCGCGCTCGCGATTCTCGCGCGGGCGCCGGTCGCGGGAGCGGTCAAGACGCGGCTCATTCCGGCGCTGGGCGCCGCCGGCGCCGCGGCCCTGCACGAACGGATGATCGAACGCACGGTCGCGACCGCCTGCGCGGCCGCGATCGGGCCCGTCACCTTGTGGACGACGCCGGCCGCGCCGCACGCCTGCTTTAGCGCGTTGGCGTTACGCTTTCCCATTGCGCTTGCGCCGCAGCCCGAGGGCGATCTCGGCCTTCGCATGCTGGCGCCGTCTAAGGCCGCAGACGGGCCCGCGATCGTCGTCGGCACCGACTGCCCCGCGCTCACGCCCGCGCACCTGCACGAAGCGACCGAGGCGCTGCGCGCCGGCAGCGACGCGGTTGTGATTCCCGCCGAGGACGGCGGCTACGTGCTGGTCGGAACGCGCCGGCCGCAACCCGGCTTGTTTGCTCCGATGGCCTGGGGCACCGACGCGGTGATGGCCGAGACACGACAGCGGCTGGCGCGCGATGGACTCACATGGCGTGAGCTGCCGGCCTTGTGGGACGTGGACCGGCCCGAGGATCTGGCACGGCTGCGCGCAACCGGGTTGGAAGATGTCCTCGACGGACCTACACCCGCCCCTCTACCGCCCGCTTGAACACGGTGCGCGCGGCGCGTTTGTCGAATGGCCGGGGGTTGCCGCCGGCGGTCGGGTCCTCGACCGCCATCGCGACGATGCGGTCGACGTGCTCGGCGTCGACATTGAGCCCGGCGAGTGTGTGCGGCACGCCGATCTCCGCTCGCAGCGCCAGCACCCAGTCGAGAAAGGCGCGGAAGCTCGGGCGCAGGCCGATGTAGGCGGCAAGCCGCTTGATGCGCGGCTCGACCGCCGTGCGGTTGAACACCAGCACGTAGGGCATGAACACGCCGTTGGTTAGCCCGTGATGCGTGTCGTAGAGCGCACCGACCGGATGCGAGAGCGCGTGGATCGCGCCCAGGCCTTTCTGGAACGCGGTCGCCCCCATGGCCGCCGCCGCCATCATATGGGCGCGGGCTTCGAGGTCGTTGCCGTTGCCGACCGCGCGCGGCAGGTTCTCCCCGACGAGCCTGACGCCCTCCGCCGCGATGCCGTCCGCGAGCGGGTGATAGGACGGCGCGCAATAGGCTTCGAGGCAATGGGCAAGCGCGTCCATGCCGGTGCCGGCGGTGATGAGCGGCGGCATGCCCACCGTGAGCGCGGGATCGCAGATGACGACTTTCGGCATCATGCCGGGGTGAAAGATGATTTTCTTGGTCCGCGTCGCCTCCTCGGTCACGACCGCGGCGCGGCCGACCTCCGACCCGGTCCCGGCGGTGGTGGGCACCGCGACGATCGGCGCGATCCCCTGCGCGTTCGCGCGCGTCCACCAGTCGGCGCGGTCCTCGAAATCCCACACCGGCCGGCTCTGCGCGTTCATGAAGGCAATCAGTTTGCCAGCGTCGAGCGCTGAGCCGCCGCCGAACGCCACCACGCCGTCGTGCGCGCCGGTGCGAAAGGCAGCGACACCGGCCGCAATGTTTGCTTCCACCGGGTTCGGCCGCACCTCGCTGAACAGGGCCGCGGATATTCCCGCACCGCGCAGCAATGAAAGCGCCTCGGCAGCCATCGGCAGCCGCGCCAGGTTCGGATCGGTCACGAACAGCGGCCGCGCGATCCCGGCCGCCCTGACGGCGTCGGGCAACTCGGCAACGCGCCCGGCGCCGAACCGCACCGAGGTCGGGTAGTTCCAGTCGGCGCGCAGTTGCACGAAATCCCCCGTCACGCCGCCGGCACGGCGCCGTAGAGCGCACCATACTTCTCGCGCAGGTACGCGATATAAGGCTCGATCGTCATCCCCTCGCCGGTGGCGCGCCGCACGCTTTCATCGGCGCCGAACTTGCGGCCCTGGCGATAAAGGTTTTGGCCGAGCCAGGCCCGCAGGATGCCGAACTCACCCGCCGCGATCTCCTGGGGAATTTCCGGATGCGCTCGCAGCGCCGCCGCGTAGAACTGCGCGCTGAGCACGTTTCCAATCGTGTAGCTCTGGAAAGCGCCGCCGATGGCGCCGCTGTACCAGTGAACATCCTGCATGCAACCGTTACGATCGTCCGGGACGCTCACGCCGAGGTCCGAGCGATAGCGCCCCCGCCATGCCTCCGGCAGATCCTTGACGGCGAGGCGCCCCTCGAGCAACTCGACCTCGAGATCGCACCGCACGATGATGTGTAGATTGTAGGTCAGTTCGTCCGAGTCGGTTCTTATCAGCGAGCGCTCGACTTTGTTGATGGCGCGATGGAACGTCTCGACCGGCACGTCGGCGAGGGCGCTCGGGAAGCTCTTGCGCAGCGCCGGATAGAAGTGCCGCCACAGGTCGAGGCTGCGCCCGACCACATTTTCCCAAAGCCGGGACTGGCTCTCATGGACGCCCATCGAGGTGCCCCGCCCGAGCGGCGTGCCGGCAAGCTCAGGTGCGACGCCCAGTTCGTAGAGGGCATGTCCGGCTTCGTGCAGGGTCGAGAACAGCGCATCGCCCAAGTCGTCCGACCTGACCCGCGTGGTGATGCGCACGTCGCCGGCCGAGAATTTCGTGCAGAACGGGTGCGCAGTCTCGTCGAGCCGGCCGCGGTCGAGGTCGTAACCGAAGGCACGCGCAACAGCGAGACTGAAATCGACTTGCGCCGCTTCGGGAAACCCGGCGTGGAGGCATGCATCGTCCGCCGGCGGCTGACCGCACACGTGTTCGACGATCGGCAGCAATTGTCGACGCAGTTGCGAGAACAAGGACTGCACGACGTCCCATGTCAGGCCTTCGTCGAGATTATCGATCAAAGGATCGATGATGTGACGGTACGGCGCGAACAGCGCGGCATACTCGCGGCTGAGGTCGAGCTGTTTCTCGAGATATGGCCGAACGGCGGCGAAGTCGTCGTTCGGCCGCGCGCGTTTCCACACGTCGTAACCGGCGGAGCACAGCGCGCTCCAGCGCTCGACCAGATCGACCGGCACCTTGATCGCCTTCTCAAAGTCGCGCCGCGCAACGGCGATGAGGCGCGCCTCGTCGCTCTCCCCCGGCAGGCTTTCGGCGTATCCGGCGAGCCCGTCGAGCAGCCGGCCGAGCTCGATGTCCGTCATGCGTTCGTGCGAGAGGCGGCTGATGAGCGCTCCTTGCCGGCTGCGCGCTTCGGCTCCGTCCTTCGGCATGTAGGTCGCCTGATCCCAGGACAGGATCGCGCCAACAGCGTCCAGATCGGCGATCTCGCGCAGGCGCCGCCTGAGATCGGCGAGCAGCGCCTCCTCCGGCCGCCGTGCGTTCGTGTTTCTGCGCATCGACTAAACGCTCTTGGTTTTCCGGATTACGGACTCAGTACCGCTCGAACCCGCGCATCAGTTCCCAGTCGGTGACGCGCCGGTCGTATTCGAACTGCTCCCATTCGGCCGTATGGACGTAGTGATCGACGACGCCGTCGCCGAACGCCGCGCGGAGCATCTTCGAGCGCGCTAGCGCCTCGGTCGCCGCGCGCAGCGTCTTCGGCACCTCCGGCAGCTTGGCATCGACGTAGGCGTCGCCGGCATGCGGCGGCGGCAGCGCCAGCTTCTCGGCGACGCCAGCGAGCCCGGCGGCGATGAGCGCCGCAAACGCAAGATAGGGATTGAGGTCGGCGCCGCCGATGCGGCACTCGATGCGGATCGCCTTCGTGTCTTCCCCGCACAGGCGAAATCCCGCCGTGCGGTTGTCGCGGCCCCACGTCGTCCTCGTCGGCGCGAAGGTGCCGACCTGGAAGCGCTTGTACGAATTGACGTAAGGGGCGAGGAAATAGGTGATGTCACGCGCGTATTTGAGCTGCCCGGCGAGGAACGCGCGCATCAGCGCCGACATGCCGTGCTCGGCCTTGCGATCGAAGAACAGCGGCTTGTTTCCTGCGCGGTCCCACAGCGACAGATGAACATGCGCGCTCGAACCTGCCTGCGCGTAGTTCCACTTCGCCATGAAGGTCACGCATTTCCCGTGCGCCCAGGCGATCTCCTTGACGGCGTTCTTGAGGATCGCGTGGTTGTCGGCCATGTCGAGCGCGCCCGCGTAGCGGACGTTGATCTCCTCCTGGCCGGGCCCCCACTCGCCCTTCGAATTCTCGACCGGAATGCCGGCGCCCTGCAGGCCGTTGCGCACGGCGCGCATCACGGCTTCTTCCTTGGTGGTCTGCAGGACGTGATAATCTTGAATATAGGTGCCGGCGGTCTTGAGCTCGCCGTGGCGCTTGGCGCGCGCCGTTTCGTAGCTTTCGTCGAACAAATAGAACTCGAGTTCGGAAGCGACATAGGCCTGCATTCCCGCCGCCGCCAGCCGCGCGGCCTGCGCCTTGAGCATGGCGCGCGGGGAATGGATGAGCTCGCGATGGTCATGATCGAGCACGTCGGCAAGGACGAGCGCGGTAGCGTCGAGCCAGGGGAGGCGGCGCAAGGTTGAAAGATCGGGCTTGAGCACGAAATCGCCGTAGCCCTTGTCCCAGCTCGCCGCCGCGTAGCCGGGCACCGGTTCCATGTCGATGTCGTTCGCCAAGAGATAATCGCACGCGTGAGTCTCGCGGTAGGCGCTCTCGACGAAGTGTTGGGCGTGAAAGCGCTTGCCGACCAGGCGGCCCTGCATGTCCACCATGGCGACCACCACGGTATCGATGGCGCCGGCCTTCACCGCGCGTTTGAGTTCCTCGAGGCTGAGATTGCCGGCCATGATCGGCCCCCGCCCTACATGCCACCGCCGCCGCCACCGGCGCCGTTGCTGGGCGCCGAGGCGCGATCCATCCGGCTCTTTTCAGCTTGGGTCGGCCCTTGGAGAGGCGCGCGCTTGTTCGGCTGTGCCGGCGCCCTTGCGTTCGAAGACTTGGTGAAACGCGGTCGCTCGGTATCGGCGCGAACAGCCGCAAAGCCCGCGAGGGCCGCGATGACGAGGGACAACGCGATGGCACAGGCTCTGCGCATGATACGAAACGTCGGATATAAGCCTTCCATATCCGACATTATATATCAGGCGCGATAGGCCGCGCCCGGCCACAGCTTGGGCGCGGCACGCGCGTATTGCGGCGGCCGTTTCACCTCGGCGGCAAGCGATTGCGCGGCATGCCAGCCCCAGCGCGGATCGTCCAGCATGGCGCGCGCGAGCGCGATCATATCCGCCTTGCCTTCCGCAACGATTGCCTCGGCCTGCTGCGGCGTCGCGATCAGGCCGACCGCGCGCGTGGGAATGCCCACCTCGCGGCGCACCTTTTCGGCGAAGGGAACCTGATAGCCGGGCCCGAGCGCAATCTTGACCTCCGCGCTGACCCCGCCCGAGGAGACACAGACAAAATCGAACCCGGCCTGTTCGAGCGTTCTGGCGAGTGCGACCGCGTCGTCGGGCATGATGCCGCCGTCGGCCCAGTCGCTGCCGGTGATGCGGGCACCGAGCGGAACCGCACGCGGCGCCACAGCGCGCACGGCGCGCGCGACTTCGAGCGGGAAGCGCAGGCGGGCCTCGGCGGACCCGCCGTACGCGTCGGTGCGGTGATTGGAAATCGGCGAGATGAACGAATGCAGCAGATAGCCATGCGCCATGTGCAGTTCGATGGCATCGAAGCCAATCCGCAGCGCGCGCTTGGCGGCGGCAACGAAGGCGTCGCGCACGCGGTCCATATCGTCCCGGGTCATCGCGCGCGGGGCCGGCCAGGCGTTGCCGAACGCGATCGCCGAAGGGCCGATCGTCTCCCATGGATCGTCGGCGGATTTCAGGCCGAGCCCGCCTTCCCACGGGCGATAGGACGACGCCTTGCGGCCGGCATGGGCAAGCTGAATCCCGAGCTTGGCCGTGCCGGCGCGCCGGCAATGGGCGACCGCGCGCGCCAGCGCCGCCTCGTTGTCGTCGGAATAGAGACCGAGGCAGCCGTGGGTGATGCGGCCGCGGCGCTCGACGTGGGTCGCCTCGACCACCACCAGCGCCGCGCCCGAGTTGGCGAGCATGCCGAGGTGGCCGAGATGCCAGTCGGTCGCCGACCCGTCGTCGGCGCTGTACTGGCACATGGGCGAAACCACGATACGGTTGTCGAGGTCGAGGTCGGCGAGCTTGATCGGCGAAAACAGGGCACTGGTCATGGGGGAGCGTGAGTGAGTGTTCGAGACAGGTCAGGTTCAGGGGGTGTCGCTGCGCCGGCTCAGAATGCGATTTGCTTCTGAAACAATTCGTGGCACCGACTCTTGTACCGTTGCCCAAAGTATTTGCGGATCGACTTTGAAGTAGTCATGCGACAAGACGTTGCGCGCCGCGTATGCTTTTTCCGCCTCAAACTCAGGAAAATCGACAGCGATGGTTGGATCCAACCTGATCGCTCGGTTCGCTGCCTCGCCAATGGCTTCAATGCAGCGGCTGACCGCATCCTGCGTTTTCTCCTCGGTGAGGAACTGATCGCGCGTCATTTTGGAAACATGGCGCATAGCGCGCTCGCCCCAATCAACGACGTCTTGAATGAACTGACCGGCCGTTCGGATCGCCTTCACAACGGCCTCAGATCGTCGGCGATCCTTCCGGCGAGCCCCCGGCGCAACGCTCGCGGGGTCGCGATATCGACGCCGACCCCGAGCAGCGCCTCCAATTCAAGCTTGAGGCCTGCCAGATCATAGAGCGTCGTTCGCTCGGTCGGTTCGACGAGAAGGTCAAGATCGCTGCCCTCAAGATCGTCGCCGCGAGCCGCAGAGCCGAAAACGCGCACGTTGCGAACCGGGTAGCGGGCAATAATCGCCCGAATACGGTCCGTGTTCTGGTGAAGCGCAACAGAAGGACGCATTGCCCGAGCTCTCGTAACGCTGCCGTACCTAGCACAACGCCGAGCTCGATACAGCCGCTCACACCTGCTCCAGCCGCATCACGGCGAGCGCCAGGCTCTGCGCGCGCGGCACCATCGAATCGACGTCGAGGTATTCCTCCGGCGTGTGCGCCTTGCCGCCGACCGGGCCGGTCCCGCACAAGGTGGTGGCGCCGACGCCCGCGGCAAAACCGGAATCGGCACAGCCGCCGGTGAACTCGCCCGTAACGTTGAGCCCGACGTCCTTGGCGCAGGCGACATAGTGCTGGAACAGGCGCTTGCTCTCGGAACTCTGCACGAGCGGCAGGAACTCGCCGACGATTTCGAGCTTCGCGCCAGTGCCCGGGACGTGGCTGGTCGCCACGATGCGGTCGATCTTCTCCATCGCGGCGGCGCGATCCGCCGGCGCGACATAGCGCAGGTCGATCTGGCACTCGGCGCTCGGCGCCACCGTGTTGACGGTCTGGCCGCCGGAAATCAGGCCGACGTTGAGCGTGATCCCGTTGGGGATGTCGGTGAGCGCATGCAGCGCGATGACCTTGCGGGCAAGCTCCTCGATCGCGCTGATGCCCTGCTCGAAGTTGCCGCCCGAATGGGCCGCCTTGCCGGTCACTGCGCATTTCATGAACACGCCGCCCTTGCGGCCGGTGACGACGGCGCCGCTCGGGCGGCCCGGCTCGGAGTTGAAGACGGCGCGCGCGCGGCGCGCCTCCGCCTCGATCACGGGCCGCGAGGTGGGCGAGCCGATCTCCTCGTCGGACGTGAACAGCCCCACGAGCGGGGCCGGCGCGCCGCCGAATTTCGCAAAGGCGGCGAGCACGAAGGCGTTCATCACCAGGCCGGCCTTCATGTCGGCGACGCCGGGACCGTAGGCGCGGCCGTCCTCGATACGGAAGCGGCGCCGCTGTGCCTCGCCCTTGGGGAAGACGGTGTCACGATGGCCCATCAGCAGGATCGAGGTGTTCGCAGCTTCTGAGCCGACGGTGGCGCGCACGACGTCGCCCATGCGTTCGTTGGCAACCGTGTCGTGGGCGATGCCCTGGCGATCGAGGAAGGCGCGAATGCGCTCCCCTACGGCGTCCACGCCAAGTTTGTCGTAGCTGCCGCTGTCCGTGTTCACCAATTCTTCCAGCAGCGCCAGCATGGCCGGGCGCTGGCTTGCCAACCAGTCGACAATGGCCTGCCCATTGGTTTTCGTCATGGTCCAGTTCCCCGGCTTATAGGCGCTCACCGTTCGCGCGGGTCGAGCGCGTCGCGCAACCCGTCGCCGAGCAAATTGAATGACAGCACGGTTGCAAAAATAGCAAGTCCCGGCCAGATCGCCATCCATGGAGCGTTGACCAAAAACCGCTGCGCCGCGTTGAGCATGCTGCCCCACGAGGGCGCCGGCGGTTGCTGGCCGAGCCCGAGGAAGGAGAGCGCCGCTTCGGCGATGATGGCGGCAGCGATCGACAAAGTCGCCTGCACCAGTAGGGCCGGCAGGATGTTAGGCAGAATATGGACGAGCGCGATGCGCCAGCGCGGATTGCCGACGGCGCGCGCGGCCTCGACGTAATCCTCGACCTTGACCGCCATCACCTGGCCGCGGGTCAGCCGCACGAAGATCGGCGTTGCGGTGATGCCGATCGCGATCATGGCATTGCCGAGGCTCGGCCCGAGAAAAGCGGCAAGCGCGATGGCGAGGATCAGGAACGGGCAGGCCAGCATGGCGTCGGTGAGCCGGCCGATCAGCGCGTCGAGGAAACCGCCGGCGTAGCCGGCAGCAAGACCGAGCGGAACGCCGATGGTGAGCGCGATCGAAATCGAGATCACGCCGGCCATGAGCGAGGCACGGGCGCCGAAGACGACGCGCGTGAGCACGTCGCGGCCGACTTCGTCGGTGCCGAACCAGTGCAGAGCCGAGGGGGCTTTGCGCACGGCCATCCAGCTTTGCGCGATCGGATCGTAAGGCGTCACCCATGGCGCGACGACGGCAAGCAGCACGAACGCTGCAATGACCGCGAGCCCGACCATGGCGCCGCGCCGCCGCACCAGGCGCCGCAGCGCACGGCGGGCCGGACTTTCGACCGCGCCTTCCGCGGCGAGCGGCAGGGGCGCGGCTAGTAGTGTTGCGTCTACCATCGATCAGCTCCGCAGCCGCGGGTTCACCAGCACATAGGCGATGTCGGCGATGAGATTGAGCGTGATGTAGATCGTGGCCGTCACCAGGACCACGCCCTGCACCACCGCATAGTCGCGATTGAACACCGCATCGACGATGAGCTTGCCGAAGCCCGGAATGGTGAAAATCTGCTCGGTGAGCACCGCGCCCGAGAGCAACGTGCCGAGTTCGAGCGCGCCCAGCGTGATCACCGGCGTGAGCGCGTTGCGCATCGCGTGCTTAAGCACGACCGCGCGTTCGAACAGGCCCTTGGCGCGGGCGGTGCGCACGTAATCGCTGCCGAGCGCCTGGAGCATGGCGCTGCGCGTATGCCGCATCAGCACCGCCGCGATGGCGTTGCCGAGCACGAAGGCGGGCATGATCGTCGAGGCGAGGCTCTGGCGCCAATCCTCGGTGAGCGGCACATAGCCGGAGGCTGGCAGCCAGCCCAGTTGCACCGAGAACAAAAAAATCAACATGATGCCGAGCCAGAAGTTCGGCGTCGAAAGTCCCCACAGCGCAAATACATTGGCGGCGTAGTCCCAGACAGTCCCCTTCTTGACAGCCGAGACGATCCCGGCCGAGACGCCGATAGTGACCGCAATGACGATCGCCATCAGCCCAAGCTGCAAGGTAACCGGAAGCTTCTCCAGAATGAGGCTGCGCACCGGCTGTTTGATCCGCATCGATTCGCCGAGGTCGCCGGTCAGCACCCCTTTGACCCAGTAGAGGTATTGAATCGGGATCGGCTGATCGAGCCGGTACTGGCGGCGGATTTGCGCGATCACGGCCGGGTCGCGGTCCTCGCCGGCCATGATCGTCGCAGGATCGCCGGGCAGGAGCTGCTGCAGCGAAAAAATGATCACCGACACGAAGAACAGCGTCGGGATCAGCTGCAGGATGCGCTTGCCGAGGAACGTCAGCATGTCACCCTCCCCTGGAGGGGGAGGGCCGACCGTGGGAGCGAAGCGAACGCGGTCGAGGTGGGGTGAAATAAATGTGTGATTGCCAAGTCACCCCCACCCGACCGGCCTTCGGCCGGTCGACCTCCCCCCTCCAGGGGGAGGTAAGAACGGCAGCGCCCGTTCACTTCAGCTCGAGCCCGACCACGCGCACGATCCCGTCGGGAACCTGGGTGTAGCCGGTCAGCCTTGCCGTATGTGCCACCAGGATGCGCCGATGGTAGAGGTAAATGATGTCCTCATCGTCCAGCACCTGGCGGGCGACCTTCTCGTAGAGCGCCTTTCGCTCCTCGAACTTGCTGGTGAGCCGCGCCTGGTCGAGCCAGGCGTCGACGTCCTTGTTGCAATAGCCGCTGATGTTGAGGGGCGCCTTGCACTTGTCGAAACTATAAACATTGCCGTCCGGATCCACGCGTCCCGACCAGCCGAGCGCGAAGGCCTGGTATCGCCCGGCCTCCCCCTCATTGAGCGATGTCGCAAACTCGGTGACGCGCACTTTCACGTCGAACCCGGCTTCGCCCGCCATCGCCTGAATCAGCTCGGCGACCTGCTGGTTTTCCGCACCCTTGGGGACCATAAAGTCGACCGGGACCGGCAAGGCGACGCCGGCATCCTTGAGCAGTGCTTTGGCCTTGGCGAGATCGCGCTTGGGAACCGGCAAGCTCGACTGATAATACGGGCTCTCCGGATTGACCCATTGGTTGCCGGTGACGAACTCGCCGTTGAACGCGACCTGATTGATGGCGTCGCGATCGATCGCCGCCTCGAACGCCTGGCGCACCCGCTTGTCCCTGCCGAGCGGCGTGTTGGCGGCCTCGCCGTTGCCGACATTCATGGTGATGCCGTCGTAGAAGAGGCCGACCGGATTGAGCAGCTTGAGCTTCGCATCGGCGCGCACCGCCGGGATGTCGGTTGCCGCCAGCCGCTCGATCAGGTCGAGCCCCCCGGATTGCAGATTGGCGAGCCGCACCGTGGAATCGACGATCGGCAGGTAGACGATGCGATCGATGTGGACGTTGTCCTTGTTCCAATAGTCGGCAAATTTCTCGACCACGATGCGGTCCTGCTGCACGCGTTCCACGAATTTGTAGGGTCCTGCGCACACCGGCTTGAGGCCGAACTTGTCGCCCGCTTCCTTCGCCGCGTTGGGCGCGACCATCATGCCGGCCCGGTCGGTGAGCTGCGCGATCAGCGGCGAGAACGGCGTCTTGAGGACGAGCCGGATGGTGAGCGGGTCGACCACCTCGACGCGATCGACCGCCGCAAGCTCCGGCTTGCGGAACGAGCCGGTCATGGTGAGATTTCGCTCCAGGGAGAACTTGGCGGCTTCCGCGTCGAACTTTTCGCCGTCGTGGAATTTGACTCCCGGCCGCAATTTGATCGTGACCGCCTTGCCGTCGTCCGAGGTTTCGTAGCCGAGCGCGAGCTGCGGCACGATGTTGAGCTTCGCGTCGATGTCGAACAGCTTGTCACAAATCGACGCGAACACGATGCGCCCGACGTAGGTGCGGGCCAGCGTCGGGTCGAGCACGTCGGCATCTTCCGCGAGCCCGATGCGCAACGTCGATTCGGCCTGCGCGGCTGCGCAAGCGCCGGCAATCAACAACGCGGCGAGCGCCAGTTTCATTATTCTCATGGGTTCCCCTCCGGTTCGTTGGCGCGAGCACGCCGATGCGCGCTAGTGTCCCGATTCCGAAGTTCGCCCGAGTTTGTCGCACGCTCCGGACCGAACTTCGGAATCGAAGGACACTGGCAACTCTATGATTCTAGTGCCGCTTTAAACCCGAAGTTCGCAAACGGACTCGCGGCAATTGTGGTGCGAACTTCGGGTTCGCGGCACTAGAGGCAGCGTTTATACCAACACCGCGTGCACCGGGTACGTCCCGAAAGGCGGCAATCAGCCGTTCGAGCGCGGGAGACGGCGCGTCGTTGCTCGCGAGGCCAGGTTCGGGCGGAAGCTCGGTCCAGCGGTGGCAGGCCGTCGCGTGATCGCCCGTGTCGGTGACGAGATCGGGCCGCACCGTACGGCACACGTCGATCACGTGCGGACACCGGGTGTGGAGATGGCAGCCGGCCGGCGGCGCCAGCGCGCTCGGCACGTCGCCCTTGAGAATGTGCCGCGCGCGGCCGTGCTGCGGGCGCGGCACCGGAATGGCCGAGATGAGGGCGCGCGTATAGGGATGGCGCGGCGCCGCGAACAGGCGCTCCGCCCGTGCGGTTTCGACGATGCGGCCGAGATACATCACCGCGACGCGGTCGGCGATGTGTTTCACCACCGCAAGATCGTGCGAGATGAAGATGTACGTCAGGCCGAGCCGGCGCTGCAGGTCCTTGAGCAGGTTGAGCACCTGCGAGCGGATCGACACGTCGAGCGCGGACACCGGCTCGTCGCACACAATCAGCTTCGGCGCGACCGCGAGCGCGCGCGCGACGGCGATGCGCTGCCGCTGCCCGCCGGAGAACTCATGCGGGTAGCGCGGTGCGTGGCGCGGCTCGAGCCCGACGACCCGCAGCAGTTCGGCCACGCGCGCGCGCCGCTGCGCCGCCGGCACCACGTCGTGAAGCTTGAGCGGTTCGGCGAGAATGTCGCCGACGGTCATGCGCGGATTGAGCGAGGCGTAGGGATCCTGGAACACGAGTTGCGCGCTGCGCCGGAACGCGCGGACCTCGCGCTCGGGGAGCGCGACGATGTCCCTGCCCTCGAACCGGACGCGGCCCGCGGTTGGTTCGAGCAGGCGCAGCACCAGCCGCCCGACCGTCGACTTGCCGCAGCCGGACTCGCCGACCAGCGCCAGGGTCTCGCCCGCGGCGAGGGAAAAGCTCACGCCGTCGACCGCCTTCACGGTCGCGGTCGGCGCGCCGAACAGCGAACGGCGCGCGACGAAATGTTTGACGAGGCCGTCGACCTCAAGCAGCGGCACGGTCACGATACGAGGTCCTGCAGCGGCGCCCGAAAGCAGCGCGACCAATGTCCGGGGGAAAGCGTCACGATCGGCGGGCGGGCTGCGGTGCAACGCTCCTCCACAAAAGGACAACGGGGCGCGAAGCGGCATGCGATCGGCGGCGTGGTCATGTCCGGCAGCGAACCTTCGATCGTGGCCAGATGTTCGGTGCGAACGTCGAGGCGCGGGATCGATCCCATGAGGCCGAGCGTGTAGGGGTGCTGCGGCGCTTCGAACAAGGCGTCGACCGGCGCGCGCTCGACGATCTCGCCCGCGTACATTACCGCGACCTCGTCGCACACTTCGGCGACTACGCCGAGATCGTGAGTGATCAGGATGATCGCGGAGCCGGTTTCGCCTTTGAGGTCGCGCATCAGATCGAGGATCTGCGCCTGGATGGTCACGTCGAGCGCGGTGGTCGGCTCGTCGGCGATGAGCAGCTCGGGATCGCAGGCAAGCGCGATCGCGATCATCACGCGCTGGCGCATGCCACCTGAGAGTTTGTGAGGATAATCGTCGATGCGCTCCTCGGGAGAAGGAATGCGCACCCGGCGCAGCATCTCGATCGCCCGCTCCCGCGCCTCGGCGCGCGAGGCGCCGCGGTGGCGCACGATCGCCTCGATGATCTGTTCGCCGATCGTGTAGGACGGGTTGAGCGAGGTCATCGGCTCCTGAAAGATCATGGCAAGGCGGTCGCCGCGCAAATCGCGCAACGCGCGGTCCGGCAGCTCAAGGAGGTCGATCCCGTCGAAGCGGATCGCGCCGGAAACCTCGCAATCGTCCTTGGGCAGCAGGCCCATGACGGCCAGCAGGGTCACGCTTTTTCCGCAGCCGGACTCGCCGACCACGCCGAGCATGGCGCCGCGCCCGACCGTCAGGTCGACGCCATCGACCGCGTGGGTGACGCGACCGGCGTCGCCGTAAAACACCACCCGGAGGTTTTCGATTTCGACCAGCGGCGCCGCGGTCATCGCGCGCTCTCGGCGGCGAGCGCCTTGGCAATTTCCGCATTGATCACGGCGCGGTCGGTTATGCCGACCGGATCGCGCCGGCCCGGCAGGAACTTGCGAAAATGCGTCCAGTGCTCACGGCTCACCCGCTCGAGCCGTTCGAGTTCCGCGAGCGGATCGGGATGATCGTCGACCCGCAGGTCGAGGTCGGACCATTCTTCCTCGCCGTGGATGCGCAGCGCCGCCGACTGCTTGCCGCGCTTGTCGCCGCCGGCCGCTTCGCCCGCCTTGAGCGCCGCAATGAGCCGGCGCGGGAACGGCAGCGCCGCATGGGCCACATAGGCCGACGCGGTCTCGGCGATCACACGCTCGCCCGCCAGCATGTTGCCGGCGACCGAACACCCCTCTCCTTCCATGTGCCCGCACCAGGTGACGCATTGTGCACCCGTGTGGGCCGCGATGCGTCCGGCCGCGTCCATCACGTGAACCTGGCGATGATCCCGGCCCGCATCGGCGCCGACCAACTGGCGCATCACTTCAGGCGCTGATTTGCCTCCGCGCAGAAGCTCGAGCCCCTCAACGCCGTAGAGCGGATTGAGCAGCGCCTGGGTGGCGACCGCGCCGTAACCGGAGGCGATGTGCGGCACGCGCGCGCCCGCCGCGAAGAATTTGGTCGCGACCGCGATCCCGAAGCTGCCGGTCGCGGGGTCGCGGGCGATGATCGAGAATGTCATAAGCGGCTTACCGCCCCGCCGCGTAATTTTGCATGCCGCGCGGGTTGGCGGCGGCGCGCCGCCGCGGCCCGACTTGCGAGGCCGCGGTCAACCTGCCTTCCGACCAATCGGGGCCGACCTCGACTACGTGGCCGCGCCGCTTGAGCTCGGCGACGGTTGCGGGCGGCACCCGACCCTCGACGACCAGCACACCCGGCCGCGCGGTGCGCGGCCAGAACGAGATCGGGAAATGCTCGCTGTGCCAGGCCGGAGCATCGATTGCTTCCTGCAAATTGTTGCCGGCATGAACGTGGCGCAGGAAAAACTGAGCCGTCCATTGGTCCTGCTGGTCTCCGCCGGGTGAACCCCACGCGAGGTACGGCTCGCCGTCGCGCAGCGCCATCGATGGCGACAGGGTTGTGCGCGGGCGTTTGCCGGGAGCGAGCGAGGCCGGGTGACCTTCCTCGAGCCAGAACATTTGCCCGCGGGTCCCAAGGGGGAAACCGAGTTCGGGAATGACC
>Ga0153928_1000564_pt1 | contig 17909 bp, 14 predicted proteins | sample TSNJ012MetaG_FD_106656 | JGI IMG/M metagenome (GOLD analysis project Ga0153928, IMG submission 106656) | Attine ant fungus gardens microbial communities from New Jersey, USA - TSNJ012 MetaG | ecosystem: Host-associated > Fungi > Mycelium > Unclassified | place: USA: New Jersey, Wharton State... | reverse complement strand
GTGAGCGGCGAAGGCGGCTTGGGCCCGTCGGAAAACTTCGCATGGGGAATGTGGAGGCAGATTCCGTTATGAACGTAGTTCTCGACCGCGTCCTTCATTTTGAAGTAACGCTGATCGAGAGAAACGCGCGTGCCGTGCGGCCAATCGGGCCCGCATTCAGGCCAGATATTGTCGATCGAGTCGGCGCCGCCGTTTTCAATCGAAATCAAATGATCCAATTCGCATTCCTGATCCGGTCCCGAATCGTGCGGCGGACGCGGAATGCCGTAAGTTTCGTAGGTGGCGGCTTTTTGTTCCGGGGTCGTCGTCTTGTCGCGCACTGACGCGGTGTCCCAGCCTTCACGACAGATCGTCTGGGCGATGTTCGACTGGTTGATGGCAGTATTGGCCGCCCCGGGCGTGAGCTTCGGATTCGGATACAATTGATCGGGTCCGGCTCGGCGGGTCTGGCCGACCGCGGCCGTCGTCAGCGCCGCAACGACGGCGATGGCTATGTGAAAACGCTTCATGGTTCTCATGCGTAAGCGCCCATAGCCTCTATTGAACGGGCTTTTTGCACCGGCGACAATACATCACAAGCCGCTGTCCGGGCGCACAAATCGCCGGACTGGCGGCGCGACGTTCTACGTCCGTGGCGGACTTGACCCGGCAATCCGCGGCGCCTCACAGTGTCGTAGGCCTGCTGGCAACGAGTGAAGCCCCAGGGATCAAAGATGCCGGAAACCCCGGGAAAACGCGTCGGATTGCTGGTCACCTGCCTGGTCGATCTCGTGCGGCCGGCGATCGGCTTTGCGGCCGTCAAGCTGCTCGAGGACGCCGGCTGCACGGTCGAGGTGCCGCGCCAGTCGTGCTGCGGCCAGCCGGCGTTCAACTCGGGCGACCGCGCGACCGCGCGCGAACTGGCCGAACAGGTGATCGCGACCTTCGAGCCTTACGACTACGTGGTGGTGCCGTCCGGCTCGTGCGGCGGGCAGGTGCGCGTGCATTATCCCGAGCTGTTCCACGGCGACCCCAACTGGCACCCACGCGCCCAGCGGTTCGCGGCCAAGACCTACGAGTTGATCTCGTTCCTCACCGACGTGCTCGGCGTCACCAAGGTCGCCGCGCGCTTCGCCGGCACCGCGACCTATCACGACTCCTGCTCCAGCCTGCGCGAGCTTGGCGTGCGGGCGCAGCCGCGCCGGCTGCTCACCGGCGTCGAGGGGCTCACCCTCACCGAGCTGCCCGACGCCGACGTGTGCTGCGGCTTCGGCGGCACCTTCTGCGTCAAATACCCGGATATTTCCAACGCCATTGTGAGCAAAAAAGCTGACGCGGTGGCGGCGACCGGCGCCGACACCTTGCTCGCCGGCGATCTCGGCTGCCTCATGAACATCGCCGGCAAGCTGCAGCGGTTGGACCGCCGCGTTGCCGTGCGCCACGTCGCCGAGGTGCTCGCCGGCATGGCCGATGGTCCGGCGATCGGTGAGCCCGAGCGCGCGCACGAGGCGGCGACATGACGCTCACCTCGCCCGCCTTCAAGGACAACGCGCGCGCGGCGCTTGCCGACACGCAGCTCCAGCGCGCGCTCTCCAAGGGGCTCGGCTTCGTCGAGCGGCGCCGGCTCGCGGCCGAGCGGCTGCCCGAGTTCGACGCGCTGCGCGACGCCGCGCGCGACATCAAGAGCCACACGCTCGCGCACCTCGATCTTTATCTCGAAGCCTACGAAGCGCGCCTCGCCGCCGCGGGCGGACAACTGCATTACGCGGTGACGGCAGACGAGGCGCGTGCGGTCGTGCTCGACATCTGCCGCAAGGCTTCGGCGAGAACGGTCACCAAGGGCAAGACCATGATCGCCGAGGAAATCGCGCTCAACGATTTCCTTGAAGCGAACGGCATCCAGCCGGTCGAGACCGATCTCGGCGAATATCTCATCCAGATCCGTCACGAGATGCCCTCGCACATCATCGCGCCGGCGATCCATCTCAACAAGGATCAGGTCGAGGCGGACTTCCGCCGCGTGCACACCCATTTGCCGCGCGACCGCAATCTCGCCGAGCCGGCGGCGTTGCTCGCCGAGGCGCGCGGCGTGCTGCGCGAGCGCTTCCTCGCCGCCGACGTCGGCATCACCGGCGCGAATTTTCTCATTGCCGAGACCGGCACCTCGATCATCGTCACCAACGAGGGCAACGGCGACCTCACCCAGACGCTGCCCAAGGTCCACATCGTGCTGGCGACGATCGAGAAGCTGGTGCCGACGCTCGAAGACGTGAGCACGCTGCTGCGCGTGCTGGCGCGTTCGGCGACCGGGCAGGACATGTCGGTCTACACCACGCTCTCGACCGGCCCGCGCCGCCCCGATGATCCGGACGGCCCCTCGGAATATCACGTCGTCATCCTCGACAACGGCCGCTCGTCCATGCTGGGCGGCGAGTTCGCCGAGATGCTGCGCTGCATCCGCTGCGGCGCCTGCATGAACTATTGCCCGGTGTTCAACGCGATCGGCGGCCACGCCTACGGCTGGGTCTATCCCGGGCCGATGGGCGCGGTGCTCACGCCCGCGCTCGTCGGCGTCGACAAGGCCGGCAACCTGCCCAACGCCTCGATGTTCTGCGGCCGCTGCGAAGAGGTCTGCCCGGTGCGCATTCCGCTGCCGCGCATGATGCGCTCCTGGCGCGAGCGCGAGTTCGAGCGGCACCTCTCGCCCGCGACCGTGCGTGGGGGACTCAGGTTCTGGGCGTTCTTTGCCAAGCGCCCGGCGTTGTACGGCTTCGCGACCGCGCTCGCCTCGCGCGTGCTGTGGCTTTTTGGGCGAAGCGCCGGCCGTTTCCGCCGCCTGCCTTTCGCCGGTGGCTGGACCCGCCACCGCGACTTCCCCGCCCCCCAGGGCGCGACCTTCCAGGCGCAATGGCGGCGACGACAGCGGTGATGGTGCGATTTTAACGAGACGAACCGGGCATTCCGGACGGGTTTCGCGCTCCATGGCGAACCGCATGGATGATGATTTCAGTCGCGGTCGGTTCGTAAAAAATCAAGTACGGATACGGCGATGTCGTCAGGCGGCGGATGGCTGGATCATCCGTACGAACGCCCATGTGAGGATAGATCGATAACAGATCGACCAGCCCCTGGATACGCGCATGCACGCGTTTGGCACCCTGCGGCGAACGCGCGGCAATGTAATCAAGTATTGAGCTGAGATCGGCAAGCGCCGGAGGGTATATCGGACCTTCACAGGCCGTATTTGGCCCAAGTGGCGCGCACCTGTTCCTCGGTCGCGAACTCGCCGCGCGCCGCTGCAGCCCTCGAACGAGCGATAGCCTCGCGCTCCTCGGGCGAAAGAGGCACCGGCCCGGCGTCGTTGCCGGCCAGTTGAAGGACGATACGAGCAATGTCGTCCTGCGTGTCCGGCGGTAGCGTGCGCACGGCTTCGACGGCTTCGTCGAACAGTTTTGTCATGACCGGAAGATAGCCTTTTGACTTGCCAAGCGGAAGGGAACCAAGTCACCCTTTACTCAAGACCGTAGGAACAAGCTTCCATGCCCGCGCGCGACCTCATCTTCGGCTCGATCCGCCGCTCGCTCGGGGTGAGCGGCAAGGAGGCGACGCGGCGCAAGGCCGTCGCGGATCGCCTCGCGCAGCATCCATCCGGGCTCGTGCCGGCGCGCGGCCAGCTGCCGGCGAAGGAGCGCGTGGCGCTGTTCCGCACCATGGTGGAGGCGGCGAACGGCAGCGTCGCCGAGATCGCCGACGCAGCCGATGCGCCGAGCGAGATCGCCGCCTTTCTGCGTGGGCACAACCTGCCGCCGGCGGTCAGGCGCGGCGCCGACCCACGCCTTGCGGCGTTGCCGTGGGAGCGCGAGCGCACGCTCGAGGTTTCGCTCGGCCCCTCCGACGGCAAGGACCTCGCCGCGGTGTCGCACGCCTTCGGGGCGGTCGCGGAATCCGGCACGCTCATGCTCGTCTCCGGGCCCGACAATCCGACCACGCTCAACTTCCTACCCGACACGCACATCGTTCTCGTCGACGCCAAAGACGTGGCCGGCGATTACGAGTCGCTGTGGCAGCGGCTGCGGGAAAAATTTGGCGCCGGCGCAATGCCGCGCACCGTCAACCTCATCACCGGGCCGTCGCGCTCCGCCGACATCGAGCAGACGCTCATTCTCGGCGCGCACGGGCCGCGCCGGCTGCATGTGCTGGTGGTCGGGGATGCGGCTTGAGCCGGGGCTCAAACACCCCGAAATTTCTGCATTCTCCGATCCGTAGCCGTATCGCCGATCGATTGATTCCCCTCCACCCGGAGGCACAAAACCAGACAACTCGTGTGCTACCTAACCCGGACAACTCGTGTGCTAGCGATACGTTGTCGGCACTTCCCTTGACTAAAGCGTGCCGGTCCAGTGATATTACTTTCATGGCACTTTCCAAAATGAAAGCGACTACCATCGCCCTGAGTCGGGAGGACGACCGCCTCCTCTCTCGCGCTGCGCGGGATCGCAAGATCTCGCGGTCCGAATTCGTCCGTCAGCATCTCGCTGTCGTGCTCGAACAATACCGTCGGCATCCTAAGCCCCGAAGCGCCGGAATCGTGCGCGCGCTACCTGAGCGCGGCAACGAGCGCGAGCTGTTCGGTGGCGACCGCTAGCACAGCCGCAGTGATCTGCGACACTGGCGCTCTGCTCGACTACCTCGTCGAGGATGCGGTCGATCATCGGTTGTTTCGCAATGCCATCGACAGGGCTCGGACTCGTTACATTCCGGGTCTCGTACTTGCCGAAGTCGATTATTTTCTTCGTAACGAGCGACAGGCGATGCAAACTTTCATGCGCGACGTCGCTCGAGGCGCGTTCACCTACGTGCCGCCTTCGTTGCATCAGCTCTCACGCGCGATGGAAATCGATCGGCGCTACGCCGATCTCGGTCTTGGCCTCGTCGACGGTTCAGTTGTCGCGCTCGCCGAGGCTCTCGGCATCCGCCGTTTGGCGACACGTGACGTGCGTCATTCGCGGCTGTCCGACTCGCGGACGGTACTTCGTTCGAACTGGTCGTCCTTCCCGCGGATCCCGACGTCCGCTAACTCGTCATCGCGAGGAGTGAAGCGACGAAGCAATCCAGGCAGCGCGTTCGGCCCCTGGATTGCTTCGTCCCCGCTGCGCGGCTCCTCGCAATGACGTCTTTCTAATCCAGCGAAATCTTCGCCTGTTTGATCACCGCGCCCCACTTGTCGGTTTCCGCCTTGACCAGCGTGCCGAGTGCTTCCGGCGTGGTGCCGGCGGCGACCATGCCGATCGCCTCGAGCTTGCCCTTGACCGCCGGATCGTGCAGCGCGGCGACCGTGTCGCGGTTGATTTTCTCGATGATCGATGGCGGCGTCTTGGCCGGGACGAAGAATGCAAACCACGCCTTCACGTCGAAACCGGGCACGCCTGCCTCGGCGACCGCCGGCAGTTCCGGCGCGAGCGGGCTGCGCTCGCCGGTCGTCACCGCGAGCCCGCGCACCTGGCCGCTCTTGACCTGCTCCAGCACGATCGGGCCGGCGATCTGGATGTCGACACGTCCCGCCATGGTGTCGGTGAGCGCCGGCGCGTCGCCGCGATAGGGCACGTGGGTCATCTCGATGCCGGTCATTTGTTTGAGCAGCTCGCCGGCGAGATGCGGCGTCGTGCCGACGCCCGGAGAAGCGTAACTCACATGGCCCTTGTTCGCGCGCGCGTAGGCGATGAATTCCGCCATCGATTTTGCCGGCGAGCTGTTGGGCGCGATGATGACGAGAGGAAAGGAACAAACCAGCGTCACCGGGGCGAAGTCGCTGATCTCGAAGGGCAGCGAGCGATAGAGATGCCGGCTGGTCGCGAGCGAGGAGGTTCCCATGAAGATGGTGTAGCCGTCCGGGTCGGCGCTTGCGACCATGGCGGCGGCGAGGGTCGTGCCCGCGCCAGGTTTGTTCTCGACAACCACCTGCTGATCCCAGCTGCGCGACAGCCTTTCGGTCGTCAAGCGCGCCACCACGTCGGTCGATCCGCCCGGTGCAAACGGAACCACGAGGTGCACGGGGCGGGTCGGCCAATCCGCGGCGAGCGCGGGCCGGCCGGCGGCGGATGCCAGCGCAAAGCTGCCTGCGAGCGCCACGAAACGACGGCGGTCGATCATGCTGCTCCTCCCCAGGGTGCGGCAGGGCTCGGCCGAAGGGCGGCCCGCCCGCGTTTATGTTTATTGGGGAAGCGTAGCGCGTTTGCGCCCGGTCCGAAAGGCGGGCGCCGTTCACCGAAACCTCGGCGCCACTTCCTCGCACATGAGCCGGAGCGAGCGGTTCACTTTCTCCTCCGCAAGCATGCCGCCGCAGTTAAGCTCGGCGAGCACGCCGTTGAGCCCGATGGTGTGGACCAGCTCCTTCAGGCGGGCGGTCACGCTGTCGGGCGTTCCGACGATCACCTTCCCGCGCAGCGCCTCTTCGTAGGTGACGGCACCGAGCCTCTGGCCGCGTTCGGCGCGCCGTTCGATCGCGCGCGCCCCCGGCCGCGTCGCCGAGTCTTGAACCTGCACCGCGAGCGCGCGGTAGAACTGCATGATCGACTGCTCGGGCTCGGCGCGCGCCGAGGCCTCGTCCTCGCCCACGTAGATCGGCACCCGCAGATAAACTTCGCCGTCGCCCGGATGGCCCGCGGCACGATAGGCATCGCGATAGGCCTTGATGTCGGGGCCGAGCTCCTCGAGCGTGCCGAGCCGCACGGCGACGAAGATCGGCAAGCCCATGGCACCGATCGCCGGGAAGGTGTCCGGGCTCGATGCCGCGATGCGCAGCGGCGGATGCGGCTTGCTCAGCGGCTTCGGCACCATGGCGACGTTGTTATATTTGTAGAACTGACCTTCGAACGAGAAGCGCCCGTCCGCCCACGAGCGCTTGAGGACTTCCAGCACCTCGGCGAAGCGCTCGCGGCTCTCCCCGTAGGGCACGCCGTAGGCCTCGTAGGTGCGGGCAAAGCCGCTGCGGCCCACCCCGAAAATCAGCCGGCCCTGGCTGACGTGATCGAGCGTTGCAACCTCTTCGGCAAGCCGCAACGGATGGCACAGGGGCAGCACCTGCACCGCAATGCCGACGTTGATGCGCTTGGTGCGCCCCGCGATCGCGGCGGCGATCAGCAAGGGCGCCGACAACACCGATCGCTCGGGCAGGAAGTGCAACTCCGCGAGCCAGATGACGTCGAGGCCCCAGCGCTCGGCAGCATCGACTTGGGCGAAGGCTTGCCCAAAGGCCTCGGCCTCGGTCTGTCTGGCGGTGCGGGAAAATTCGTGAAAGACGCCGAACTCGAACGCCATGCTCGTGTCCCGATTCCGAAGTTCGCCCAATCTTGCAGCACGCTCCGAAGCGAACTTCGGAATCGAAGGACACGAGAGAAGCTATAATTTCTAGTGCCGCTTAGAACCCGAAGTTCGCAACCGTATTTGCCGCAATGTTATGCGAACTTCGGGTTCGCGGCACTAGCTCCCCGGCACGCTATAGCGCGAAGCGGCAAGATGGTCTATCGGCTGGCGCATCCTTGCCCGCCTTCGCCGGGCGATCCGGAATGGCATCGATGCAGAAAACCAATGTGCTCAGCATTGTGCGCCTGAGCCCGTCGGACCGCGCGAAAATCGAGGCGACCGATGCGCGCGTGCAGCTTGTCGACGCTGGGGGTTGGTTCGACGGGGAATATCGCGACACCTGGCCGCCGTTTGCCTTGGCGCGCTACCTCTCGCCGCGCGCGACCGGCGACGGCACCCGCGAGGAGCGCGACCGGATGCTCGGCGACGCCGAGGTGATCCTGGGTAGTTGGCCGTTCCCGCTCGATCTGCGCGCGCGGGCCAAGCGGCTGAAATGGTTTCACCAGCGGCCGGCCGGCGCCAGCAACCTTCTGCTCGGCGACCTGTGGGGCAGCGACGTGGTCGCGACCACCTCGCGTGGCGCCGGCAACACGCTGGCCATGGCCGAATACGCGCTCGCCGGCATCTTCCATTTCGCCAAGGGCATACGTCACGCGGCGGACGAGCGTGCGGCGGGTAAGTTCAATTCCCGCGCCTATCGCCCGCTGCTGATCGAGGGCAAGACCGCGTTTGTCGTGGGGGCCGGCGGCATCGGTCGCGAGGTCGGCCGGCTATGCGCGGCGGTCGGCATGCGGGTCGTGGGCACGCGGCGCCACCCGGAGGCCGACGCGCTGCTGCCGCCGGGTTTCGTGGAGATCGGCGGCCCGGCGGATCTCGACCGCTACCTGCCGGAAAGCGATTTCGTGATCGTCTGTTGCCACTGGACCCCCGAAACGACACGCCTGTTCGATGCCAAGCGTTTCGCGGCGATGAAGCCGGGCAGCGTCTTCGTCAACGTCGCGCGCGGCGAGATCGTCGACGAGGAGGCGCTTGCCGACGCGCTCGCGCGCGACCACCTGCGCGGCGCCGTGCTCGACGTCTACGTCGGCGAGTTCGAGCGCGAGCCGTCGGCGCGCCTGTGGTCCGACCCCAAGGTGCTGATCACGCCGCATATCTCCAACATGAGCGATCAGGACCGCCACGGCGGCATCGACATGTTCTGTGAGAACCTGCGCTCCTATCTCGATGGGCAGCCGCTCAAGAACGTGATCGACTGGCAACGCGGATATTAGTGATGAACGACCGCGCGCCTTCCGTAAGCCCGACCTTCGATTTCGACCGCGTGATCGAACGGCGCGGCACGCACGCCTCCAAATGGGACCTGATCGCGCGCTACTCCGGCATCGACGCGCCCGACGCTATTCCCATGTGGGTCGCCGACATGGACTTCGCCCCGCCGCCCGGCGTCACCGAGGCGCTGCGCGCCGAGACCGGCATGGCGGTCCACGGCTACTACGGCGACACCGGCTCGTGGGCGCAGGCGCTCGCGGCGTGGTTCGCGCGCCGGCACGACTGGAAAATCGACCCCGCATGGGTGAGCCCGACGCCCGGCGTCGTGTCCGGCCTCGGCCTGGTGCTGCAGGCGGTGAGCGAGCCCGGCGACGAGGTGGTGGTGTTCCCGCCCGCCTATCACGCGTTTCGCCGGATCATCCTCGCCAACGAGCGTCGCATCCTCGACGCGCAGCTCGTCGAGCGCGACGGCCGCTATGTGATGGACCTCGACGCGCTGCGCGCGCGGCTCACGCCGGCCAGCAAGGTCGTGTTCTTTTGCAGCCCGCATAATCCCGGCGGGAACGCCTGGTCGCGCGCGGAGATTCGCGCGCTCGCTGACCTGTGTGCCGAGCGCGACCTGATCCTGGTGTCCGACGAGATCCACTGCGATTTGTTGCTCGGCGGGGCGCGGCACACGCCCACGATCGTGGCGGCCCCCGAGGTCGCCGATCGCCTGATCACCTGCGTGGCCGCCACCAAGACCTTCAACCTCGCCGGCGCCCACGTGGGCGCCTGCGTCACGTCGAACGCGGCGCTCAAGCGGCGCCTCGACGCGCGCATCGCGGCGAGCGGGCTTTCCTCCTACAACCGCTTCGGCATGATCGCGACCGAGGCCGCATGGCGCACCGGCGACGCGTGGCTCGACGCGCTCCTGCCCTACCTCGCCGCAAGCCGCGATCTGTTCGACGCGCGCATCGAGGCGGCGGCGCCCGGCGCGCGCTCGATGCGGCTCGACGGGACCTATCTGGCGTGGGTCGATTTCTCGCGGACCGGGCTGCCGCCGGAAGAAGTCGCCGCGCGGGTCAAGAACCGCGCCCGCATCTTCGCGAGCCCCGGCCAACAGTTCGGACCGGGCGGCGAGACCTCGTTGCGCTTCAACTTCGCCACCCCACGTTCGATTCTCGAAGCGGCGCTCGGCCGGCTGGAGGACGCGTTCCGGGATTTGCGCATGTGAGGGTTGAGGTGGCGATACTTGCGATTCAGCGCCGATAGCGCGAAAACGAGGCGCGACCGGGAGAGCAAGAGGCCCGATGACCAGACCCGTGGTCGGCGTGATCGCGAATACGCATCTTGCCGAAAACAAATTTCCCGCGCAGATCGCCGGCGAGCGCAGCCTGCGCGCCGTCGCCGAGGTGGCCGGCGCGCTGCCGCTGATCTTCGCAAGCGTGCCCGAGATCACCGACATCGCTGCGCTGCTTGAGGTCGTCGACGGCGTGCTGCTCACCGGCGGTCGTCCCAACGTCCATCCGTCCCGCTTCAACATGGAGCCGCACGCCGGCCATGAGCCCTACGACGAGCGGCGCGACGCCGTGGCGCTCGCGCTGATCGAGGCCTGCGTCGCGCGCGGCGTGCCGGTGTTCGGCGTATGCCGCGGGTTCCAGGAGATGAACGTCGCCTTCGGCGGTTCGCTGCATCACGAAATCCGCGAGCTGCCCGGGCGCATCAACCACCGCATGCCGCGCCTTGCGAACGGCGAAGTCCACCCCGATCCGACCGTGGTGTTTGCCGACCGCCATGACGTGACCTTGGTTCCCGACGGCGCCTTCGCGCGCATTCTCGGCCGCGAGTGCATCCGGGTGAACTCGCTGCACGGCCAGGGCATCCTCGAGCCCGGCAAGCGCGTGGTGATCGAGGGCGTGGCCGAGGACGGCACCACCGAGGCGATCCGCATCGCCGACGCGCCCGGCTTTGCGCTCGGCGTGCAGTGGCATGCCGAATACGATCCGCAGCGCAACTGGATCAACCGCGCACTCTTCCGGGCCTTCGGCGAAGCTCTCGCGGCGCACCGCAAAGCCGCGTAATTGATTTGGGTGGGCAAAGCGCGCGCGGCGCGCGTGCCCACGCGGAAAAAAAACGACGCACCAACAAATACGCCGTCATCCTGAGGAGGCCGCGCCCTCTTGCGCGTGGCCGTCTCGAAGGATGGCCACAGGCACGGAGTTTGCTGCCATCCTTCGAGACACTCGACGCTTCGCGTCGGGTTCCTCAGGATGACGGTTTTGTTTGTTGCGGGTCGGCAGGCGCGTGGGCACGGCCGCTGCGCGGCCTTTGCCCACACTACGTAGGTAGCCGCTGCTTCAGCGTCAGCATCTCCGCCCACGGGTCCGTCCGCAGCACCGCCAGGCGCTGGCGCAGGTTGTCGATGCGGAAGTGGTCGGCGCGCACGCTTTCTGACAATTCGCCCCAATCCAAAGGCGTCGACACGGTCGCGTCCGGGAGCGCGCGGGTCGAATAGGCGCCGACCGCGGTCGCGCCGCGGGTGTTGCGGAAGAAATCGACGAACACACGGCCCTTGCGCGCGCGCTTCGACATGGTCGCGACGTAACGGTCGGGCGAATCCTTTGCCATCGCGGCCGCGAGCGCGCCGGTGAAGTCTTTGGCCGCTTCCCAGTCGACCGACGGCGCGATCGGCACCACCACATGCAGCCCCTTGCCGCCGGATGTTTTGACGAAGCTTTCGAGCCCCATCTCCGCCAAGCGCTCGCGCACTTCGCGGGCCGCCGCGATCACCGCGCTCCACGCCAGGTCCTCATCCGGATCGAGGTCGAAGATCAGCCGGTCGGGCCGTTCGAGATCGTCGGCCCGCGAACCCCAGGGATGGATTTCCGCGACGCTCGCCTGCACCAGCGAGAGCAGGCCGGTGAGATTCTCCACCACCAGCATCGGCTCCTTTTCGCCTACGTCGACTCGGCGCACGGCGGGGTCGAGCCCGTGCCACGGATGCTTGGCATAGAAGTGCTGGCCGCCGACGCCGGACGGGCAGCGCACGAGGCTGAGCACGCGGCCCGCCATGTGCGGTAGGACCCATGCGGCGATGTCGGCATAAAATTCGGCAAGGCCTTGCTTGGCGATGCCCGGCTCTTCCCACAGGATGCGCTCCGGATGGGTCAGGCGAACGCGCGCTAGCTCGGGCGCGACCGGCGCGCTTTGCGGCCGCGTTTCCAACGTCACCTCCTCGGGCGCCTTGTCCTCGCGCAGGCCTTTGAACGAGGACTGGCGTATCAGCCGGTCGGCGGTCCAGTCGTGAAACTCGACGTCGCAGACGAGTTGCGGCTTGACCCAGCGCACGCCCTTCTCGGCGCCGGCCGGCAGCGCGTTGCCGAGCGCGGGTCGCGCGGCCGCGATCTTTTCCAAGGTGTCGCGCAACTCGCGCGCCTGCTTGTGCGAATACCCCGTGCCGACGCGGCCCGCGTACATGAGCTTGCCGCTCTCGTGATAGCCGAGCACCAGCGCGCCGACCGAGCCGGGCGCGACGGTCGAGGCCACGTAACCGATGATGATGAACTCCTGGCGCAGCACGCTCTTGCTCTTGACCCAGTGCTCGCCGCGCCCGGAGCGGTACGGCATGTCGATGCGCTTCGACACGATGCCTTCGAGGCCGAGCCGGCACGCATGCTCCAGCATGGTCGGCCCGTCCTCGGCGAGGTGCTCGCTGAAGCGCACGGGCGATGACGCGGGCACACCCGCGACGATCTCCTGCAGCAGCGCCTTGCGGTCGAGGAGCGTCGCCGGCGTGAGGTCGTAGCCTTCGGCATAAAGCAGATCGAACAGATAATAGACGAAGCGGTCCTGACGTCCTTCGCTCAAATCCGCCTGCAGCAGGCTGAACTTTGCGATGCCGCCGGAGTCCTGGACCACGATTTCGCCGTCGAGCAGGCCCGACGAGAGTCCCAACGTGCCGAGTGCCCGCGCGATCGAGGCGAAGCGGTCGGTCCAGTCGAGGCCGTTGCGGGTGAGCAGCCGAACGGTGCCGCCGTCGATGCGTGCCTGGATGCGGTAGCCGTCGTGTTTGATCTCGTGCACCCATTTCGCGCCGCTCGGCGGCCGCTCTGCCGTTTGCGCGAGGCTCGGCTCGACGAACGCCGGCAGCAGCTTCTTGCGCGCGCCGCGCACGCGGCCGATGTCCGGCAATGCGCGCGTGCGCGCTCGCGCAACCTCGGTGCGCGCGGCGTGGTCCGCGCGCAACGCGCCCTGCGCCGCGAGTTCCTCGGTGGTGAGTCCGCTCACGAAAGACGTCGCCTCCTCGGCGACGATCTCCGGCGCGCCGGCCGGCCGCGCGAACTTATCCTCCGACTTGATGAGCAGCCACGGGTCGGTGCGTTCGCCCTGGCGCGGGCGGATGCGCACGAGATGCCAGCGCCCTTTGAGACGTGAACCGTCGAGCGCGAACTGCAGGTGTCCCTTGTCGAGGCCGCGATGCGGATCGCCGTCGGGCGTCCAGGTGCCGCGGTCCCACACGATCATGGCGCCGCCGCCGTATTCGCCCTTCGGAATGTTGCCCTCGAAATCGAGGTACTGCATCGGATGGTCTTCAGTGCGCACGGCGAGCCGCTTGTCGCCGACCGCGAGACTTGGCCCGCGCGTCACCGCCCAGCTCTTGAGCACGCCGTCGAGTTCGAGGCGCAGGTCGTAGTGGGTGCGGCGCGCCGCGTGCTTCTGCACCACGAATTGCAGGCCCGTCGCCTTGCCGCGCCGTTTGTCGGCGCGCTGCGGCTTCGGCTCCGCCGTGCGGGCAAAATCGCGCTTGCCGGCGTAATCCTTGAGCGGGTCCTTGCGCGCCCGCGCGGGCTTGGTCCGGTTACGCGCGTCCACGATTAATGCTCGTTGCTCAGGAAGAATGCGCGAGCCGCATCTCGCAATATTTGAGCGAGCGCCGCGCGCGCGCCGCCCATTCCGAGGTGGCGTCAAGGGCGAGATAGCGCCGCCAATATGTCGAGGCGTCGCTCAGCCGCTCGGCCCGCTGCAGCAACAGCGCCAGATTGAAGATCGAATCCGAATGGCTCGGCTCGGCGGCGAGCGCGCGCTCGAGACACGCGATCGCCTCGCTGGCGCGGCCGCCGTCGTCGAGCAGGTCGGCGAGGTTGTACCAGGCCTCGGCAAAGCGCGGATCGGCCTTCACTGCCGCGCGGTAGGCGGCCTCGGCCTCGGCCTTGCGGGCGCAGGCGCGCAGCAGGTTGCCGAGGTTGAAGGCCGCGGTGGGATCGCCGGGATCGAGTTTCATCACCCGCCGGTAGAGCCGTTCGGCCACGGCGGTTTCGCCCGCCTCCTCGGCCGCCTGCGCCTCATCGAACAGCGCATCGGGACTCTCCGGCGCGTCGCCCACCGGCAGGACGAACTGGCCTTTGTGGTCGGTGCGGCCCTTCGCTTGCTCGACCAGCAGCATGTCGCGCGCGGCGGGAAACAGTTTGAGATTGGACAGGCCTGCGTCGGGCAGCCACTTGCGAATTTCCTGCAGGCTTCGCGTGACGATCGAGAGCCCGACCCCGGCCGCGAATAATTCGGCGAGCTGGCGCGCCGCGGCGAGATCGCGGAAGCGGTAGCGGCCCTCGCGCGGGTCGATCAGGCCGAATTGCGCGAGCTGCTCGACCGCCTCGGGCGAGAGGCCGCTGAGCGAGGAGAGCTGTGCCGCCGTGTAGGTGCGGGCCTGCTCGTCGGCCGCCGCGCGCCCGACCCATTCGAGGAAGCGCCGCTCGCTCGCGACGGCAACGCCGTACGACTTGGCGCGCGCGAGGCTGTTCGACGGCCGTCCGTCGGCGAGCAGCGGCCAGCCCCGTTCGCCGACCACCAGCAGGCTCGTGCCCTTGGTGACGCCGCGCCGCGGCGTACCGCCGAACCGGCGCACGTGCTCGAACGCCTCGGCCCGCTTCATCGACGCGAGCCGCCCCGTGAAGGCGACCGATCCTTTGAGTGATGCGCGTTCCTGTTCCGCGCCCATGAATCCTAACGTGCGGCCTTCTTCTTCGCGGTGCGCCGCGCGCCGGTCGAAGCCGCCGCCGGCTTCTTGACCTCGCCTTTGATCGACGCACGCAAGGCATCCATCAGGTTGATGACGCGCGGCGACTCGGCTTCCTCGACCGGTTGCACCGGCCGCCCAGCCGATTTGTCGCGCAGCAGGTTGACCAGCGCGTTCTCGTAGTGATCCTCGAATTTCTTCGGATCGAATTGTTCGGTCTTGCTGTCGACGATATGCGACGCCAATTCCTTCATCTCGTCCGGGAGCTTGAGGTCCGGGATGTCCTCGAACGCCGCCGCCGCGTCGCGCACCTCGTAGGCGTAGCGCAAGGTCGTGGCCAGGATCCCCTTCTCGAACGGCTCGAGCATCGCGACGTGCTCGCGTCTTGTCAGCACCACGCGCCCGAGCGCAACCATGTTCTTCTCGCGCAACGCATCGCGGATGACGATGAACGCCTCCTGGCCGACGCGATCGGTGGGCGCGATGTAATAGGTGCTGTCGATGTAGCGGTCGTCGATCTCCTCGCGCTTGACGAAGCTGCCGATGTCGATCGTGTGCGTGCTGGCGATGCGGATCTTCTCGATCTCTTCGTCCTCGACCGGGATGTATTGCCCCTTGGCGACCTCGTAGCCGCGCCCGATGTCCTCGCGCTCGACCGGCTCGCCGGTTTCGGCGTCGACCTGGAGCTGCTTGAGGCGGTGGCCGGTCTTCCGGTTGATGCGGTTGAACGACACCTTCTCCGAGCTCGACGTCGCGGGATAAAGCGCGATCGGGCAGGAGACCAGCGACAGCTTGAGATAGCCCTTCCAGTAGGCTCGCGGAGCCATGGATCACTCCTCACGCAACGCGCGCACGACCGCGTTTCATCAATCGTGCCGGAATAGGATTATACCCGCTGCCCGCCGTGCGGTCGACCTGCGGGCCGCCGCGCCCCGTGAACGGGCGTTGCACCATACGGGGCGCGGCTTTCCGGTTGATTAACATCCGGTTTCCGCGCTGCTAACGTCCGCAACTCCCCATCGTTCCTGCTCCGTTCAGGACCAAAGCCATGAAAGTCGTCGATCTCTCGCACGTGATGAACGTTCATACGCCCGGCTGGGTCGGCTACGCCGGCAACAAAATGTATTACGCGCAGAACCTGCAGACGCAGGGCATCCTGGCGCAGCGGATCGAATTGGCGCTGCACGTCGGCACCCATTTCGACGGCGCCATGCACGCGACCGACGGGCGCAGCGGCGACATGGCCTCGCTGCCGATCGATTATCTGTTCAACCGCGGCGTCGTGGTCGACTTGTCGGACAAGGTCACGGACTGGTCGGTGATCACGCCGGAGATGATCGAGGCGACGAAGGCCGACATCCGTCCGGGCGACATCGTGATCCTGCACACCGGCTGGCACCGTTATTACGAAGGCCAGGCGCAGCAGGATCTGGTGCGCTATTTTTGTTACCACCCCGGCCCGAACGTCGACACCATGCGCTGGATGCTGGACCGCAAGATCAAATGGTTCGGCATGGACACGGGCTCGTGCGATCACCCGATGAACACGTCGATCCGGCACATGCGCTCCGACATCGCCGCCGAGTTCACGCGCGTCAAAGGCAAGACGCCGGCGGAGTTCTTCGGCCGCTTCGAATACGTGCACAAGCGCTCCGGGCGCAAAGTCACGGCCGACATTTTCCCCTTCCACAATTGGGCGTTCCAGGAAGGCCTGCTGCACGCCGAGAACATCGGCGGCGACATCGAGCTGGTGCTGGGCAAGCGCTGCCTGATCGGCGCCTTTCCCTGGCGCTACGAAGGGCTCGAGAGCTGCCCGTGCCGCATCCTCGCCTGCCTCGACGCCGACGACGTCTCGATCGAAGCCTTCGGCGAGGCCGCGAACGCCGTGCGGCGGTGAGGCTTTTTCCCTCCCCCCGCGAGCGAAGCGAGCGGTGGGGAGGGTCGCGACGCCCGCGAAAGCGGGCGGAGCCGGATGGGGGGCCGCGAAAGCTGGCGGGAGAACCCGTCGTCAAAGGCACACGCATTCCGGCCCGCTTGGTCGCCGATCTGGTGCGCCAGGACGTTTCCCGGGCCACGCTTCGCAGCGAGTACGATCTCACGCGCGAACAGACCGAGGCCGCGCTCCTGTTCGACCGCGTGACGCCCCGGCGCGGCCGCCCGCCGGTCCGCAGGCTGCATGTGAAAAAACATGTACTTGCTGATCGATGAGTGCTTCGGCAAAGCACTTGTTACGGTCGCGCACCGGCTTGGACACACCGCACAGCGAACCCGTGCAGTGGCCCAACTCATTCTGAAACTTCCGTACTCTTGAACCGACAAGTCGCAGCTGCCGGATCGGTGACAGAAACGACAACATTGCCGTTTGACTCGTCAGGCGACAGCTTTCCCGTAACGGAGAGTGACGCCTGTTTCCCCGCTGCCGGAAGACGCACAGTCTTTGGCTCGACCGAGACTTCCGGGATACTGGCAGCGGAACCCTCCGCTTTGAAGGTTACTTTCATTCCGGCGAACGCCGCACACGGTATTAATTCGATCTGATATTGGAAGTCTCGGCGTTCGTTAATTTTGACAGGGTTGAGTGGCATCATTACGATTTGGAACGGAGAATCGCGAACGGTCACGTTGGCTTTGATCGAGCCGGCTAACGCGAAATCCGTCAACCCGGCCTTGCAGGAATTTTTCAACGCCCCGGAAATAATCACGATACCTGGAATGACCGGGTTCATCTTGTCGGCCGCGATCTTCGAGAAATCTACCGTGCTTCCGAAACTGCCTTGATACTGAATAGGTTTTGCCGACCCCGTGTATTCGAGCGTTGTTTCGAAACTTCCGTCGCAATAAAGGGCGGTATGGTCGCTCACTTTGATCTGACACAAGGCATCTGACGGCAGTGTGATCGCCGCGCCAAATACGATCCCGACCGCGATGAATGGTTTGAACAGCCGATGATGTCTCCGGCCGATCGCTAGCAACATTTTCGATTCTGGCTCAGCCATGGTGTTCTCTCCAAGGTCGCACCGATGACTTCCACCTCGGATTGCAGCACTCGCTGAAGGCGCCAGTCAAGAGGTTAGAACGTAGCCCGGATGAGCGACGAAGCCGCGACATCCGGGGTTTCGCTTGAGGCGCACGCCGACAATTTGTATTTAGCGGGGCGGCGCGACCTGTCACCTCCCCGCAGGCGGCAGGGCTGTCCGGGGAAAGTTTACCCATAGACGAACCCCAGCTGGTCCGGGGAGGACCTGGGTTTTGGTTTGGCCGGGTTGACCGGCGGCGGCTTGTGGATCTCGACGATTGGCTGTCG
>Ga0153928_1000562_pt1 | contig 17966 bp, 19 predicted proteins | sample TSNJ012MetaG_FD_106656 | JGI IMG/M metagenome (GOLD analysis project Ga0153928, IMG submission 106656) | Attine ant fungus gardens microbial communities from New Jersey, USA - TSNJ012 MetaG | ecosystem: Host-associated > Fungi > Mycelium > Unclassified | place: USA: New Jersey, Wharton State... | reverse complement strand
GTGTTCGGCGACCTGATGGAGGTGATCGACAACGCGGCGCTGCCGGTGGCGGAGCTGCGCACCTCGTGGCTTTACGCGCTCACCCACACGATCAACACCACGCCCTCGCTCTATCTAGAGGCGGGCGCGATCCACGGCTGCGTGCTCGCGGTCGAGGACCGGCCGCTGGTCTACATGGAGGACGTCGGACGCCACAACGCGGTCGACAAGATCGCCGGCTGGATGTTCCAGAACAAGGTGAGCCCGGACGACAAAATCTTCTACACGACCGGCCGGCTCACCTCGGAGATGGTGATCAAGGCCGTGCGCATGGGCATTCCGATCCTCGTGTCGCGCTCGGGGTTTACGGCCTGGGGGGTCGAGCTCGCCCGCAAGGCCGGGTTGACCTTGATCGGCCGCGCCCGCGGCAAGCGCTTCATCGCGCTTGCCGGAGAACAGCGCATCGTGTTCGATCAGGACCTGCGCTACGTCGAGGAGGAATCGGTCAAGCACCGGCGCAAGGCCGCCGCCCATGACGAGTGAGCCCGCGACCTACGGGCTCGTCCTCGCGGGGGGCTTGGCCCGGCGCATGGGGGGCGGCGACAAGGGCCTCATCCGCATCGGCGGCGAGACCATCCTCGACCGCGCGCTCGCGCGGCTTCGCCCGCAGTGCGCCGGGGCGATCATCAACGCCAACGGCGATCCCGCGCGCTTTGCCCGCTTCGGCCTGCCGGTAGTCGCGGACGACGTCGAAGGCTTTGCCGGCCCGCTCGCCGGCATCCTCGCCGGCCTCGACTGGCTCGCGGCGACTGCGCCCTCGATCGAGTGGCTCGCGAGCGTGCCCGGGGACTGCCCGTTCCTGCCGCGGGATCTCGTGGGCCGGCTGCACGCCGCACGCCAGGCTGCGGGCGCGCCGCTCGCCTGCGCCAAGTCGGGCGAGTGGCGTCACCCCGTCGTTGGGCTCTGGCAGGTCGCGCTGCGGGGGGATTTGCGGCGCTCCCTGGTCGCGGAAGGCTTACGCAAGATCGAGGTATGGACCGCGCGCCACGGGGTGGGCCTCGCGGAATGGCCGGCCGAGCCGGTCGACCCGTTTTTCAACGTCAACACGCCCGAGGATGCAGCGCAGGCGCAACGCTTTGCCGCGCTCGAAAGCTCGCTGATTGTTTGACCGTCTCCACAAGCCGGTGGCAGTGAGGTATCATCGAGCCATCCGCCGGGAGGGACACCCATGCGCGCGTTTCTGGCCGCTCTCGTTGCCGCCGCCGTCATCGCGGTCATCGGCAGCTTTGCACTCGGAAAATTCCAGGAGCCGGTGAGCGAGGCCTACTCGACCCAAGCCGTGCGGCTCTGACGCCGAACGGGTTTTGCTGGAGCATGATCTTTTCCGAAAACCGGTACCCACTTTTCGGGATCATGCTCCTAGCCGATGAGCGCGACGTAGGGCAGAAAGCCGATCGTCGCGCCGGGCTCGACCTGGATTGTTTCTTCCGGCAGCTCGGCCAATCCGTCGGTCTGGGTGAGCGACGTGATCACGCCGGCGCCGTCCTGCGGAAATTTGTTTGCTTCGAGCGTGCCGTCCGGCGCCCGCGCGAGCGTGACCCGCACGTATTCGCGCCGCCCGAGTTTCTTGCGGTAGGCGAAGCCCGCGCGCACCGGCAGCGCGACCATCGGCTCGGGCAGCGCGCCCGAGAGGCGCAGCAGCAACGGCCGCACCACCCGCACGAAAGTGATGAAGGCAGCAACCGGGTTGCCCGGCAGCCCGACAAAGGCCGCGCCGCTGCCGTGCGGCGCAGGAACGACCCCCATGGCGACCGGCCGGCCGGGCTTGATGGCGACGCGCCAGAACACGAGCCGGCCGATCTGCTCGACCGCCGTGCGCACGTGATCTGCCTCGCCGGTCGACACGCCGCCCGACGTGAGCACCACGTCGTGCTCGGCAGCCGCGGCCGCGATCGCATGCGCCAGCCGCTGCGCGTCGTCGGGCAGGATGCCGAGATCGGTGACCGCGGCGCCAAGACGGCCGGCGAGTTCGGCGAGCAGCCGGCGGTTGGCGTCGTAGAGCGCGGGCTGCGGACGCGCCGCGCCCGGCTCGACGATCTCGTCGCCGGTTGAGAACAGCGCGAGGCGAATGCGCCGGCGCACCTCGAGGTCGATGCGCCCGAGCGCGGCGGCGAGCGCGACGTGCTGGGGCCCCAGCCGCCGCCCCGCCGGCAGCGCTATAGTGCCGGCGCGCACGTCCTCGCCGGCGCCGCGGCGATTGGCGCCGAGCTTGAGCCCGGGCGGGACGATCACCGCGTCGCCCTCGATGCGCACGTCCTCCTGCATGAACACGGTGTCGGCGCCCGGCGGCATGGGCGCTCCGGTGAAAATGCGGACCGCCTGGCCGTCGGCGACCGGCTGCGCGGCCGCATGCCCGGCGGCCACGCGATCGATCACCGTGAGGCGCGTTTCGCCCGCGCGCGCGAGGCCGTCGTGGCGCACCGCAAAGCCGTCGACCGCTGAATTGTCGAACGGCGGCAGGTCGACCGTGGCGATCACGTCGGCAGCGAGCACCCGGCCGGCCGCCTCGTTGAGCTTGACCCGTTCGGTCTCGGCGACGGGCGCGATGCGCTCGGCGAGCAGGCGGTCGATTTCATCGACCGCGAGCAACGGGCCGCCGAAGGCGAAGCAGTCGTCGGAGAGCTGCGCCATCAGGGGCTCCCGCCGCAGCCGGCAATGGCGCCCACCGGAACCGCCCGCGCGAGCACCACGTCGGCGACCGCGTCGACGTCGTCGAGCGCGACGACCGGCACGCGCGCCTGCGGCACGGGAGCATCGGACGCGACCGCCACGATATGGGGATCGTCAGGATGGAGCGGCGGCTTTCCCACCGCGGCGCGATAGACTTCGAGCTTCGGGTGGGCGCCGTGCTTGAACCCCTCGACGATCACGAGATCGGCCGGGGCGAGCTTGGCCAGCAAGCTCGGCAAGCTCGGCTCCGCGGAGCCCCGCAGCTCGTGCACCAGGGCCCAGCGGTTGGCGGACGAGACCAGGACCTCGCTGGCGCCGGCCATGCGGTGGGTGTGGGAATCCTTGCCGGGTTGGTCCACGTCGAAGGCGTGGTGGGCGTGCTTCACGGTCGAGACCCGCAGCCCCCGCGCCGTGAGGCGCGGGATGAGCTTGGCGAGCAACGTGGTCTTGCCGGCTCCGCTCCAGCCGGCGATGCCGATAACGCGCATGCGCCACATTATATGGGCATCCGTGCGGCGGCCGAAATTATGGCTGAAAGTCGGCGGACAAGGCGGGGAAATCGCGCATTGATTGCCACAATTGGTCACTACTGACCGGGGGTCAAACTCTAGGGGCGCGGTGCTGCGGGGGCCGAGAGCACCGGCAGACGGAGGCAAGGAGAAAGTTAGGATGGGAAAAATGAGATTTCTGACCGTGATGATTCAGGCCGCGGCACTCGTCGTGGCGCTCTCCATGCCGGCAGCGGCGCAATCGAGCATGGGGACTCAACAGGGCCACCCGCCACAAAGGGCTGCCCCACAAAAGGCTGCCCCGGTTCAACGTGGACCCGCGGGCGGACCGCGGGCCGGCTTGCAGCAACCGGGCCGACAAAATGCGCCCGCGGGTCGCCCGGGTTACGCCGGCCGCCCGGGGTACGCCGGTCGCCCGGGCTACGCCGGGCGTCCGGCTTACTTCGCCCGGCATCCCGATTTCGCGCGTCGCGGCTGGCACGGCCACTTCTACCGCGGGTCGCTCGCCTGGGATCGCGGCGCCTGGCGCCACGAAATGCGCAACGGCCGCTACGGCTGGTGGTGGGACGTGGGCGGCGCCTGGTATTTCTATGAGCAGCCGGTCTACCCCTATCCGACCATGATCTCCGACGTGGAGGTGCTTGAGGATCCGGCCATGGCGGATGCTCCACCCTTCGACGATGGGGCGCCCCCCGACGCCTATCCGCCGGCAGCGCCGGTGGTCGTGGCACCGGCTCCGGTGGTCGTCGCGCCGGCTCCGGTCGTCGTCGCGCCGGCTCCGGTCGTCGTGGTGCCGCCGCCCGTCGTGTGCGTCGGTCCGCTGTGCGTGCGGTGAACGCGTCCGCGCGCTAGCCTGATCCATCACCTGACGGACGGTGGCCGCACGCGCGGCTACCGTCCCCTGCGCGTTGCGCGCGAATCGGTTAGCATCGCCGTTGTTTGATCGAGGGGGATGGCGATGCAACAGCGCTCGGTGCCGGTCGATCTCGTGCGCGCCGCGCAGATCGTCGTCGACAGCGTCGCGCGCAACATCGCCAACGACGGCTCCGGCGTCTACTCGGCGCTGCTCGCCTCGCAGCTCTACGAGACGATCAAGGGCGAATTGGCGCGCACGCCGCGCCACGCAGCGGCGACGGTCGGCATTTTGAGCGCCGCGCTCGACCAATGCCGCCACGCCGCGGTGCATGTCGACGATCCGGCGCTGATGGAAGGCGAACTGCGTGCCGCGGTGGAAACGCTCGAGCGCGGCATGGGGGCCGCCGCGCCGGCACGCACCGCAACCCCGCCCCGTTTCAGGGTGATCGACGGCGGCCTGTCGCTCGCGCCGTCCAGCTGATTTTCATACCCTCTACTCCGCCGGGGTCGCCTACTCCGCCGGGGTCGCGGCGGCACCCTGCGGCGGCGGTACGCTGCGGCCCTGCGCCAGCTCCTCCTCGAGCCACAGGCTGTGGTGCTCCTTCGCCCAATTCACATCGACTTCGCCGCTCCCCATCGCCTCGAACGCGCCCTCCATGCCGATGGTGCCGATGTAGATGTGCGCGATCATGAGGGCGATGAACAACATGGCGATGATGCCATGCGCCACTTGCGCGGCCTCCATGTTGCCGACGTCGGTGCCGTAGAACGGGAAGATCAGCACGTAGCCGCTGATCACCATGGCGGTGCCGGCGAGCACCTGAAGCCAGTAGATCGCCTTCTGGCCGGCGTTGAATTTGTAAGCCGGCGGGTGGTCGTGCCCGACCATGCCGCCGCCGCGCTTGAGCCATTCCCAATCCACCCGGTTGGGGATGTTGCCGGCGATCCACATGAAGAAGATCAGCACCACGCCGAGCGTGAACGGGAAGCTGAGATAGTTATGCGCGTACTTGGCCCACTCCGACCAATCGCTGAAGGCTTGCGGCGACATGAGCGGCAGCAGCAGCACCTTGCCGAAGGTGATGTTGAGGCCGGTGATGGCCAATACGACGAAACAGGTCGCCGTCATCCAGTGCACGAAGCGCTCGAACCCGTTGAACCGCACGATGGTGCGACCGGAGCGTCCGCTCTCGAGCCGCACCATGCCGCGCGTGAGGTAGAATATGACCAGCAGCGCCACCATGCCGAGGATGGCAATGGCGCCGATCCAGCGCAGGGTGACCTCATGGAAATGGCGCCACTCGCGCCCGGCCGGGTGCTCGATGGTGTAGGACTTGGTATCCGGGATGCTCCCGCGTCCCTGTACCTGGCCGAGCGCGCGCAGGAGCTGGTCTTCCTTCACCGAACTGGCGGTGGGATTGACCGAGGACGGCTGCTGCGCGCCGGCCGGCGCCACGGCAACCACGAGGGCAAACAGCGCGAACGCGCCGAGCACTAGGCGGATGCGCGTGAAGATGGTCATGCGTTCCCTCCTCATCAGGAAACAGGGATCAGAAATCAGGTATCAAGCGGCGTTCTGATGCCTGATGCCTGAACTTCCTGATTCCTGATCAATCACACCGCGATGGTTTCGCGATAGGCGGTCTGCCACCCCCATGCGCCCGAGCCATAGCCGCGCTTCATCACCCGCTCTTTGTAGATTTGGGCGATGATCTCGCCGTCGCCGGCGAGCAGCGACTTGGTCGAGCACATTTCCGCGCACAGCGGCAGCTTGCCCTCGACCAGCCGGTCGGTGCCGTACTTCTCGTAGTTTTCCGCCGTGTTCTCCGGGTCCGGACCGCCGGCGCAGTAGGTGCACTTGTCCATCTTGCCGCGCGAGCCGAAGTTGCCGACGCGCGGATATTGCGGCGCGCCGAACGGACAGGCGTAGAAGCAGTAGCCGCAGCCGATGCACAGGTCCTTCGAGTGCAGCACCACCGAATCGGCGGTGGTGAAGAAGCAGCTCACCGGGCACACCGCCGCGCATGGCGCGTCGGTGCAGTGCATGCAGGCCATGGAGACCGAGCGCTCGCCCGGCTTGCCGTCGTTGATGGTAACGACGCGCCGGCGGTTGATGCCCCACGGCACCTCGTGCTCGTTCTTGCAGGCGGTGACGCAGGCGTTGCATTCGATGCAGCGATCGGCGTCACAGAGGAATTTCATTCGCGCCATGGTGCCCCTCCCTACGCCGCCGCGATCTGGCACAGCGTGACCTTCGGCTCCTGCATGCCGGTCGCCGGGTCGTAGCCGTAGCTGGTGATCGTGTTGGCGCTTTCGCCCAGCACGATCGGATCGGTGCCGGCCGGGTAGTTCTTGCGCAGGTCCTCGCCGGCGAACCAGCCGCCGAAGTGGAACGGCATCCAGGCGACGCCCTTGCCGACCCGCTCGGTGACCAGCGCCTTCACGCGCGCTTTCGATTTATTTTCCGCGCCGGTGACCCAGACCCAGCCACCGTCCTTGATGCCGCGATCCGCCGCGTCGGCAGGGTTAATCTCGATGAACATGTCCTGCTGCAACTCGGCGAGCCATTTGTTGGAGCGCGTTTCCTCGCCGCCGCCTTCGTATTCGACCAGACGGCCGGAACTGAGAATCAGTGGGAACGCTTTGGCGATGCCCTTGTCGATCGCGTCCTTCTGCACGCTGAAGCCGATGTTGGGGAGACGGAACTGGCGCGCGTCGGGCAGGGTCGGATATTTGCTGACCAACTCGACCCGCGGCGTGTAGATCGGTTCGCGGTGCACCGGGATCGGGTCGGGCAAGCCGAATGCGTTCATGCGCCCCTTGGCGTTGCCGTAGGGCACGCAGCCGTGCGCCATGGCGACGCGCTGAATGCCGCCGGAGAGATCGATCGACCACGACACCGTGTCGACCTTCTCGCCGCCGATCTTCTGGATGGTGGCAAGCTCGTCGGGCGTGAGATCCTTGTCCCAGCCGAGCTTCTTGAGCACCGCGTAGGTGAACTCGGGATAGCCGTCTTGGATCTCCGATCCGAGGGAGTACGACTTATCGGCAAGCAGGCTTACTCCCTCGCGTTCGACGCCAAAACGGGCTCGGAACGTCCCACCGCCATCCATCACGTGCAGGTTGGTGTTGTAGAGCAGCGGGGTGCCCGGATGTTTGACCTCGGGCTTGCCCCAGCACGGCCACGGCAGCCCGTAGTAGTCGCCGCCCACTTCCGGATCGTCCTTGGGGGCGCGCAGGGTGACCAGATCGAACTTCGCCTGATTCTTCATATGCGCCTTGAGGCGCTCCGGCGACTGGCCGCAATAGCCGGTGGAGAAGCTGCCGCGGTTCATTTCCCGCAGGATGTCCTCCGGCACCGGACGGTCGCCCTCGACCTTGACGTTCTTGAACATCTTGTCGGCGAAACCGAGCTTCTTCGCGAGCAGGTACATCACCTGATAGTCGTCTTTCTGCTCGAAGCTCGGCTTGACGATCTGCTCGCCCCACTGCAGCGAGCGGTTGGACGCCACGCGCGAGCCCGACGACTCGAACTGCGTGCACACCGGCAACAGATACATATTGTCCTTGCGGCCGGCCTGAACGGCGAGCGACGCCCAGGTGGTCGGATGCGGATCGGCAACCACCAAAAGCTCGAGCTTCTGCAGCCCGGCGAGCGAAGCCGGGATGCGCGTGATGCTGTTCGAAGCATGGCCCTGCACGAACATCGCCCGCACGTTGTCCTTCTGGGCGACCTGGTCCTTGGGCAAGGTCGCGGCGTCGAACCAGCGCGTGAGCGGGATGCCGGGCGTCTCCATGATTTTCTTGTCGTCGAACCGCGACACGAGCCAGTCGTAGTCGACCTCCCACACACGGCTCCAATGCCGCCAGGCGCCTTCGACGAGGCCGTAGTAGAAGGGCAGGGTCACGACATCGAGGCCGACGTCGGTTGCGCCCTGCACATTGTCATGGCCGCGGAAGATGTTGGCGCCGGTGCCCGGCTTGCCGACGTTGCCGGTGAGCAGAAGCGCCATGCAGCTCGCGCGCACGTTCGCGGTGCCGACCGTGTGCTGGGTCTGGCCCATGCACCAGATCAGGGTCGCGGGCTTCTGGGTCGCGAACATTTCGGCGACGCGCTTGAGCTGCTCGCCGGGCACGCCGCTCACCCGCTCGACCTCCTCGGGCGTCCACTTCTCGATTTCCTTGCGCGCATCTTCGAAGCCGTAGACGCGCTGTTTGATGAACTCCTTGTCCTCCCAGCCGTTCTGGAGGATGTGCCACATCATCCCGTAGAGCACGGGGATGTCGGTGCCAGGCCGCAAGCGGACATATTCGGTCGCGTGCGCGGCGGTGCGGGTAAGGCGCGGGTCGACGACGATGAAGTTCGCCTTGTTGAGCTCCTTGCCTTCCAGCAAATGCTGCAACGACACCGGATGCGCCTCGGCGGGATTGCCGCCCCAGATGACCAGCGTCTTGGCGTTGCGGATATCGTTGTAGCTGTTGGTCATCGCGCCGTAGCCCCACGTATTGGCTACGCCGGTGACCGTTGTGGAATGGCAGATGCGCGCCTGATGGTCGGTGTTGTTGGTGCCCCAGAACGCGCCGAGCTTACGGAACCAATAGGAGCCTTCGTTGGTCATCTTGGCTGAGCCGAGCCAATAGACCGCGTCGGCGCCCGACTTGCCGCGGATGTCGGTGAGCTTGTTGCCGATCTCGTCGATCGCCGTATCCCACGACACGCGGGTCCACTGGCCGTTGACGAGCTTGAGCGGATATTTCAGCCGGCGGTCGCTGTGCACGAGTTCGCGCACCGAGGCGCCCTTGGCGCAGTGCGAGCCGCGGTTGAACGGGCTGTCCCAGCTCGGCTCCTGGCCGATCCACACGCCGTTCTGCACCTCGGCGGTCACCGTGCAACCGACCGAGCAGTGGGTGCAGATGCTCTTGCGCGCTTCGACCGGCATGCCCGCCTTGGGCGGCGGGCCGGCCTCGGCCTTGCGCACGCTGCCGAGCGGCAACGCGCCGAGCGTCGCCAGCCCGCCGGCCGCGAGGCCGGAGCGGCGCAGGAAGCTGCGGCGATCGAGCGCGCCGCCCGATTGGGCTGCGAGCGCGGCGGCGAGCGTGCCGCGGCGTGCCTCGCGTTCCGTCCGTTTGATCAGCACGGCCGTCTCCCTACTTCGTCGGATAGTGGTTGACGCGGTAATACGCCTTGATGTGGTCGCTCAGCCGATAGCGCGCGCGGCCTTTGTCCTCTTTGGCCTCGGCCGCTTGGGTGCCCGCCGCGAGCGGCACCGCAGCCGCGCCGGCGCCGGCCGCGAGCGCGCGCAGGACATCGCGCCGGGCGACGGTCGGCTTGGTCGGTTGTCGTGGCATGACGGTCCCTCCGAAGTTTGTTTGTCTGACCGCAAGTTCAGGACGGAAGCGCGAACGCCTCCGTCTCGATGTCGATGAAGGTTGCGCCGACGGCGGCAACGGCGCGGTAGAAGTCCGCCGCCTCGGCGCGCTCCAGGTCGGCGAAGAAGCGGCGTGCCCAGGGCGCCAGGTGTTTGTCGAAGAACTGCTTCTCGACCGAATGTTTGTCGGCCGTCGCAGAGCGGGCGAACCTGCCGCCGGCAAGCCCCGCCATCACCTCGCACAGGATCGCGATGTGGTCCTCGGGCTCGCATTGGTCCTCGGCGCGCGCGAGCCCCAGTTCAGCGAGATCGCCGCGCAGCCGGGCGAGCGGGCGCTCGTGCAGGAAGCCGGTGAGATAGTAGGAGCCGTAGGGCAGCACCTCGCCGCGTCCCACGCCCACGAACAGGTCGAAGTATTCGCGCTCGACGCGGCCCGCGTCGGCGGCACCAGCCGCCTGCGCGAGGCGTGCGTGGGCGAGGCCGAGCGGGCTCGCATCGGCCTTGAGGCGGGCCAGACCAACAAGAAGATCGCGGTCGGGCGCGCGCGCGAGAAGCGTCGCGAGCAGCGCGTATTCCTGCGCGCGCGCCGCGTCGACCTCATCGAGGTCGTTGGACGGGTTCGGCCCGAACAGGTCCGGACGCAGGCGGACACGGTCGACACCCGTCACCTGCTCGACCGAAGCGACACGCTCGGCGGGAACGCGCTCCCAATTCGAGACCGAAGGCTGCGCGATGCCGAGCCGTCGTGCGAGCTCGCTCACGCCGCCAGCCGCGCGTATTGCTTCCTCGAGCCCGGGCTCCCGCATTGATTCCCCACGGCTTCTTGATTCTTCTTTAGAAGACTAACAGTCTGCGCGCCCAAATAGTCCGGGTCAATAGTTCGAGGCTATGACGGTCTCGTTCAGTCGGATAATGCGCCGCCATGCCGCAAGCTCGCACGATCATGTGTCGCGCACCGGTCCGTCTTTTTGCGCTGCAGCATCATCGGCCGTCGCCGCTGACTCCGGCTGCACGGCTGCCGGCACCCGTTGTGCCGCGGCTTGCGTCGGTTCGGCGACATTTTCTTCCTCTTCGGCGACGGGCGCTTCCGGAGCTTTAGTCGGCAACACACCGGCAACTTGGGCGACGAGGCGCTGCACGTCATCAATCGTGCGCAGCGGCCCGAACCCCGGCACGCCGTCCGCTGCGTTGAAGTCCCACGCGTTTTCGGCCAGGCCGACGAAATCCCGGATAGCGGGATCGGCGACCCAGGCGCGCCGGAGGGCGGCCTGGGCCAGATCGGCCGGCACGCCGGGCCGCAGGAACGCGCTCACATCGGTGCCGGCGTCGATGGATTCGACGGGCGGCAAGGTCGCGGGATCGAAGGCGGGTTCCGTCTCCACTGGCCCGGGGTCCATCTCCCCGCTTGTGGGGAGAGGGTCTGGGTAAGGGGCTCTTTCCACGACTTCAGCGGATGGAGCGGCCCCCCCACCCGGCGCCGCCCGCTGATCGCGGGCGTCGCCACCCTCCCCACCGCTCGCTGCGCTCGCGGGGGCAGGGATGGAAGCCGCGCGCTTGCGGCGCGACCAGCGGGAGAGAAAGCTCTCGCTCATGGCTTCTCCTCGCTGCTGCGGCGGCCCAGAGCCTCGGGATCCACCCGGTCGCGCTTGCGCTTCTCGAACGTGCGCTCGACGTGGTGCTGCGCGACGAAGCCGGCCAGCGCCTCCGCGATCGCTTCCGGCATGGCAACCGTCTCTACCAGATCGGTCGCGGTCTCGGTGAAGGCTTCGCCCTCGGCCGGATCGGCCGTCACCGTGACGACCATGAACGGCGGATCGCCACCGGTCGGACGCAACACCACCCACAGGGACGGGCGGCCGGACGCCAGGTTGTCGCGGTAGTTCGTCGTCTCCGAGCGGTACAGTTCAATGTCGGCCGCCCCCGCGTAGAACGTGTCGGCGCCGCTGGCGCCGGGAAGCGGCGTCCAGGCCGCAGCCTCCGGCGCACCCGTGAGTACCCCGATCGGCCGCCATACGTGATCGATCCACGGGCTCGTCGCCGCGCGGCGTTCGACCACCACGCCGACGCTGATGCGGGCGAGCGCGGGCGTGTTCAACTCACCGTCTCCCTTTCGCGGACCGGCAGTCCGGCCAAAATGTTTTGCGGCTTGATGCGCAGCATGCGGTCGGGGGTCATGGCGAGGATCAGATAAATCGGGCCTTCGATCCGTGCGGCCGATGCGCGCAGGGTCACGCGATAGAGCGCCACCACGCGCTCGGCGGTCGCCGCATCGAGCGTGCCGCCGTTCCACAGCGCATCGCCGATGCGCGTGCCCTCCGCGTCGAGGCCGACGTACCAGGTCAACGGCACGTCGCGCATTTCAACGAGCGGCTCGATCGTGGCCTCGACGGTGAGCATGTGGCGCAGGAAGCGCGCGAGCGCCTCGCCCAGCGCCGCCAGTCCGCGCCGGCCGGCGGTGAGGTCGAGCGCCATGTCGAAGCGGTCGCTGCGCTCCCAATAGGCGTCGGCGTTCTCCTGCGTCAGCACGTCGATCGCGGCGGCGGCTGGGATTCCGAGCATCGAGACGAGCGGCGAGACCGGCGCGCCGCTCGCACCGGCGATCAGTTCCTCATCGGCGGCGACCAGCGCGCCCTCGTGCACGGTCAGGCGCTGCGGCCGGAACATCATTTCCGCGGCGCGCAGGACGAACGGATCGGCGCAATCGTCGAGCGCGTTGCGCAGGATCGCGTGAACCATCTGATTGAGGAACAGCGGGGGCATCGAACCGGCGCCGCCGCGCACAAGTGCGAGGTAGGCCGCTTCGAGCGTGGCATGGCGCAGCAAATGATCGCGAAAGGCGATCAGCAGCTGCCAGTTCTCGCGCGCGTCCGCGTCGGCAATGGCGGCGATGTCGGTTGCTGCGACCGGCTGGCGCGGATTTTCGAGCAGCGCCGCGTGCAGCGTGCGCTCGACCGCGCAGGCTTCGGGCGGCGGCGTCACTTCGGGCCGCGCCAGATACGCCTTGAGAAACTCGTCGGTGACGACGAGCCCGCCGCCGGCATCGCGGTCGAGCAGATGATGCCCGCAGGAGAGCCAGAAATCCGTCATCGCCCATCCTTGCGCGCGAGCGCGAGCAAATCGAGTTGGTCCGCGGGCAGCGGTTCGTCTTCTTCGACCTCGAGGAACGAGAACGCGCGCAGCGGTTTCGCTCCGCCGCGCGCTTTAAGCGTGCGGAAGGTCTCGCGGATCGCGCCGTCCGCAAACACGCGATGCATGGCGACGAGCGTATCGGGCGGATGATCGGTCAGCGACGCCGCAAAGGCGAACTCCTCGGCGGCGGCGCGGCGCGCGGCTGCGAGATCTGGCGCGCCGAAGCGCGCAACGAGTTGCGCGGCGAGGCATTCGACCGCGGCGGCGTGCTCGGCGTCGCTCGCTGCGACGATCTGCACGAGCGTCGAGAAGCCGAGCGAGGAAATCCCGAGAAAGCCGCTGCGGAAGGCGACGCGTGCCTTGCCTTCGAGCGTCGCCGGATCGGCATCGAAGAACGCGAAGCCGCCCGGCACCCCCCATTCGCCCGGCTCCGCCGCCCGCTCGAAGATGAACGTGTCGGACGGATCGAGGCGGATGGTGCGCAGCAGTTTCGTCACCTCGGCCCTCCCTTTTCAGGATCGAGCCAGGACGGGACGGCAAGGGCCGGCAGCAGGCGATGTTTCTTCACGTCGAGCTTGCCCTTGCGGCGCACCAGGAGATCGCCGGCGCCGTCGATGGTGCGCTCGGTACCGGGCTCTGCCGGCAGTCGTGTGAGATAGGACTGCGCCACCACGGCGAAGCCGCTTTCCTGCCAGGCGTCGGTCAGCACCATCAGTTGCCGCGCGAAGCTCTCGACCAGGCGTCCCGAGCCGAGGTCATCGAAGCCTTCGTCTTCGAGCGCGGCTTCGATGGGACGCAAGGCCGCTGCCCCCTCCCCCATCGCCACGGTGCGCACGGTCGCGCCGAACACCAGCCACGGCGGCGGCGCGTCTTCGCGCGCGCCGTTCGGCCATGCCAGCCGGCCGCCGCCCACGAGCCCGCCGTCGACGCGGATCGCGTCCGGCCAGTCGAAGGCGATCGGTTTCTCCGGCGGTGCGTGCACCGCGAGGGCGTCGGCGAGCGCGGCCATGCCGGCATAGAGCGCCCGGCGCGCGGCGCGCAGCGGCTCGTCGGGTTCGAGCACCACCGCAAATTCGACGAGATCGAACCGGCCGACCCACACCAAGGTGCCGGCGCCGTCGTCTGCGGCGATCTCCTGCGCGCGCACGAAAGCGTCGCCCACCTCGCGCAAGGTGACCAGCCGAAACGCGGGCGGCAGATCGAGGGCCGGCGCGAACGGCGTGCGCACGCGGGTCTCGGTCGGCATGGGCTCCCTGCGCCCTCGCTTGTTATATTCGTGCCTTGCGCGGCGTACACTTATCGCTACACACCCGCCGTGGCCAGTCCGCCGGGAGGTATCGTGAGCGAGCACCCGCGCGCCGTCCTGCTCTGCTCGTGCGACGACACCATGTCGCCCGACGCCGAACGCGTGCGCCGGGCCTGCCGCGGCGCAAGTGTTACCGCCGCCCATCAGCTTTGCCGCGCCGAACTCGAGCGCTTCCGCGCCGCCGCCGCATCGGGCCAACCGCTCACCGTCGCCTGCACCCAGGAAGCGCCGCTGTTTGCCGAAGCCGCGCCAAACGCCGACCTGATCTTCGCCAACATCCGCGAGACCGCCGGCTGGTCGGCCGACGCGGCCGCAGCCGGGCCGAAAATCGCCGCGCTGGTCGCCGCCGCCGCCGAGCCGATGCCGCCGACGCCGTTCGTGAGCCTCGAAAGCGAGGGCGTGATCCTGATCTACGGCCGTGATGAAACGGCGATCGAAGCCGCCTCCTTGCTCAAGGATCGGCTCGACGTCACGGTGCTGCTGACAAAACCCGGCGACATCGCGCCGCCGCGCGTCACCGACGTGCCGATCGTGACCGGCACGATCGTCGCCGCCAAGGGACACCTCGGTGCGTTCGAACTGACGATCGACGCGTACGCCGCGGCGCAGCCTTCCTCGCGCGGCCGGCTTGCCTTCGGCGGCGCGCGCGACGGCGCCGTGTCCCGGTGCGACATCCTGCTCGACCTTTGCGGCGGCGCGCCGCTCTTTCCCGCCGCCGACCTGCGCGAGGGCTATCTTCGCGCCGATCCGGGAAACGAGGCCGCCGTGTTGCGCGCGGTGATGAAAGCGGGCGACCTCGTCGGCACCTTCGACAAGCCGCGCTACGTGACGTTCACGGCCGACCTGTGCGCCCATTCGCGGTCGCAAATCGTCGGCTGCCGCCGCTGCCTCGATCTCTGTCCGACCGCCGCGATCGCGCCGGCCGGCGACCACGTGGCGATCGACGCGCAGGTATGCGCGGGCTGCGGCAGCTGCGCGGCCGCCTGCCCGACCGGCGCCGCATCCTACGCGCTGCCCCCCGCCGACGCGCTCCTGCGCAAGCTGCGCACCTTGCTCACCGCCTATCGCGAGGCCGGCGGCGCGCAACCGATTCTACTCCTCCACGACGAGGACCACGGCGGCGCGCTCATCGACGCGCTCGCGCGCCACGGCGACGGCCTGCCCGCGAATGTGCTGCCGATTGCGGTCAACGAAGTGACGCAGGTCGGGCTCGAGGCGATCGCCGCGGCCTTCGCCTACGGCGCCTGCGCGTTGCGCCTGCTGCTGCGCGCGCGCCCGCGCCACGACGTGAGTGGGCTCATCGGCACACTCGCGTTGGCGGAGCCGATTCTCATGGGGCTTGGCTACGGCGCAGGCGCGGCGGCTACCATCGAGACGGACGACCCGTTCGCGCTCGGCGAGGCCTTGCGCGCGATCGTGCCGGGTACGCCCGCCGCGAAGCCTGCCAGCTTCCTGCCGGACGGCGCCAAGCGGGACGTGATGCGCCAGGCATTGCGGGAATTGTTTCACGCCGCGCCGGCGCCGATCGACGTGATCGCGCTGCCCACCGGCGCGCCGTTCGGCAAGATCGACGTCGACGTCGCCGGATGCACGCTCTGCCTTGCCTGCGTTTCCGCCTGTCCGACCGGTGCGCTCGGCGATGATCCCGACCGCCCCACCCTGCGCTTCACCGAGGACGCCTGCGTCCAATGCGGCCTGTGTCAGGCGACCTGCCCGGAAAAGGTGATCCGCCTCACCCCGCAGCTCGACTTCCGCGCGACGAGCGCCGCCGCGCGCGTGCTTAAGGAGGAGGAGCCGTTCTGCTGCATCCGCTGCGGCAAGCCATTCGGCACGAAAAGCACCATCGAGCGCGTCGCCGCCAAGCTCGCGGGCCGGCACTGGATGTTCACCGGGCCGAACAGCCGGCTCGACGTGCTCAAAATGTGTGAGGACTGCCGGGTGATCGCGGTGACCGAGGAGGCGCTCGACCCCTACGCCGCGCCGCAGCGTCCGCCCGTGCGGACCACCGACGATTATTTGCGCGAGCGCAAGGGGAAGCCGGAGGGATAAGCGCCGGGCGGAAGCATCGGAGGAGTGTCATGCCGGAGACGAAGAAAGCACGCGCCGTCGGCTTCAACCACGTCGCGCTCGAGGTCGGCGACATCGACGAGGCGCTCGCCTTCTACGGCCGCCTGTTCACCTTTACCTTGCGCGGCCAGAGCGCCGACATGGCGTTCATCGATCTCGGCGATCAGTTCCTGGCGCTGCAGAAAGGGCGCCGGCAGGCGCCCGACGACGGCCGCCATTTCGGCCTCGTGGTCGACGACAAGGAAGCGGTGCGCCGTGCGCTCAAGGAGGCCGGCGTCACGCCCCTGCCCGGCCGCTTCCTCGATTTCCTCGATCCCTGGGGCAACCGCATCGAGATCGTCGGCTACGACAACATCCAGTTCACCAAGGCGCCGAACGTGCTGCGCGGCATGGGACTGGCGCATCTGGAGAAGAACGCGAGCGCGCTGAAGGAATTGGCGGAAAAGAATATGGCACCGACGTAGGGCGAAGTTTTGTACGGTGGGCTAACGCTGCGAAGCCGCCGTGCAACGATTTGGTCTGGGCATGAATACTGATTCCTGGATTAACTGCCCGGGGACTCAGTCTCAGGGCTTGTTTACGTTCCATAGAAGCTTGATGGAAATCGCGATGGCCAGAAAACAAAATAGCCACATAATAATGGGACCTGCGGCACCTTCGAATTTGACGGCAGTTATCTCAAACTTTACTGTTCCCGCTGTACTCTCGAAGATAGCGACGACCAAGAAGGCAAAGACCCCTGCAACAGGAAGACCGATAGTGGCCGGAAAATGATCAATGACGAACTGCCGCAAGTTGGCATTATACCATTCTGTTACAAGTAACCAGAACAGCGCCAATGCAAACAAAACAAAGATGATGAAAGCAAATGTGCGTGCAACGGAATACAGATTCAATGTCATCGAAACCTCCACCCCATCTTCATCGGGATCAATGTTGGCAAGCTTCGGAACTCTAGTCACGAATACTGGCGCTTGCGACGTTCAAACGTCATCGGGCCCTTTGGCATGCGCCTCGCCTGCCCCTTGTAAACCAAAAGCGTCGTCACCACGATTGTGAATAGCGAAAGAATCGCAGCAGTTGGCGAGTACGGTGACCCAAATATTCCCGCTCTCCATACCCACAACGTACGAACTATGAGGACCAGCCAAGCAAATGTCACGCTTAGCGCGAGAATGTTATTGAGTCTCGAGGGAGAAAACGGATATGGCTCGAACAAGTCGAAAAGGCCATTTACCCTACGGTCTATATGAGTTTTATATAGCAGACCCATGACTTCGTCCTCCAAGAGGTCCACGTGTTTTTCCCAATTACGCTGCCATGCCGCGCTGCCACGATTTACAAGGTACCAAGCTAAAGAAAATAGAAAACCGAGGCAGGTCGTAACGTATATACTCGCAAACTCTCCGCCTTTCTGCAGCGCGAAATAGCCCGCGAAAGCCGCAGCAATGAATGTCCAGAAATATACAGCTCGCTTCCAATAGAGTTCGATCTCGAATTTACGTATATCCAGCGCTTGCTTTAACGCTTCTTGTTGTCGTTCACCCGCAACTTTGGAAGCAGGCTATCAGATGCAGTTGCTGGCACGCCCACGGGGTCTTGAAAATCTTTCAGATAGGCGTCCCGAGTCTCTGGCATGTTGGATATCGTGAGAACAACCGACCAACCTGATCATGGCTGGATAGCGACAGAAATGCAACTTATTTTTTAAGTGCGCTGCGCCGCAGGGGGCTCGCGCATTTGCAGAAGAACGCCAGCGCGCTGAAGGAATTGGCGGAGAAGAATATGGCGCCGTAGGGCGCACGATTCGTAGGGTGGGCTAAGGCGGCGAAGCCGCTGTGCCACCATCAACAAACAAAGACGCGGTGGGCACGCCCGCCTCCGCTAGAGCTACGGCGGGCTTAGCGCCGGGTAGGCGAGGATGTTGCCACCCTCGCCCCCCACAGAGCCGGACGTGCAGATTTCCCGCATCCGGTTCCTCACGTGGAGAGGTTCGCTGAGGCAGCATATCGATGGATGATC